>Ga0307945_1002470_pt1 | contig 14959 bp, 14 predicted proteins | sample OrgLakmetagen228_FD_201818 | JGI IMG/M metagenome (GOLD analysis project Ga0307945, IMG submission 201818) | Saline water microbial communities from Organic Lake, Antarctica - #228 | ecosystem: Environmental > Aquatic > Non-marine Saline and Alkaline > Saline | place: Antarctica: Organic Lake...
GGGGTGGGTGTGGGTGCGGGTGTGGGGTCTAGCAGCCTTTATTTCGGGCTTCCTTACTGCATAGGTATGTTTAATGTGCCCCTACCAGGTGAAAAGATTGTGCAATGGAGGTTTGATAGTGATACTTTTGGGGAGGGGGGGGGGGGGGGTTGCCCCCAGGTTCTGCCTATGGCATCATGTGGCTTCTCACCGATAAGAGGTGGATGATGCGCACCCCACTTGTGGCAGCCTCTGCAAAAATGCTTGCTGACCCTCGATTTGAACGCGCATGCCAGCACAGCGATCACAGTTATGGAGATCAATGGCAGGACTGGCCAGGACCTACAAACCAGACGCAGAAGTAAATGACCACGTCTCCCTCGGCCAAAAAATTGTGTTCACTATCAGCTCTGCTTGCCAGTCCTTGCGGCACGATTGTGTGGATGCATTGTTACACAAGCTGCCTCTACACGACAATAATATCCTGCTCTCAGCTCATATGCCCTGTTCATGCGCCGTGCCCTTTGCAGAGCATTTCTTTTGGCGCCGCTTTCATGCCCTGTTCATGCATTTATGCGCTGTGCCCCTTGCAGAGCATTTCTTTTGGCGCCGCTCTCATGCCCTGTTCATGCATTCATGCGCTGTGCCCTTTGCAGAGCATTTCTTTTGGCGCCGACGAGCATTTCTTTTGGCGCCGCTCTCATGCCCTGTTTATGCATTCATGCGCTGTGCCCTTTGCAGAGCATTTCTTTTGGCGCCGCTCTCATGCCCTGTTCATGCATTCATGCGCCGTGCCCTTTGCAGAGCATTTCTTTTGGCGCCGACGACATGCCGCCCAACATCCCCAGCTCTCATGTCTACATTGGAAGGTGAGGCACACACATCTTGTGTGTGTGCGTGTGTGTGTGTTCGTGTGGAGATTTGGGTGTGGGTGGGTGAGTTGAAAGCAATTTCTACCTAGCTGAATGTTGTATCCGAATTGTACAGAGAGGTTCTGTGCTATATTGATTAAAGGGCACATGCTTGCAGCACGCCAAAACTTCTGAAACTCAACATTGATCTTACCTCCTTTAAATCCAGATGTCAGTGCGGCTCCACGTTAAGTACATCTCACGTGCACACATTCACATGCACACGCAACACACCTAAGTATGCATACAGTGTCTCCCAAGTACTGCATACAACATCAACATACCCCCCCCCCTCCCGCACCCCACTCAGGTTCCGCTCCCTAATTCCTGATCCTAAAACCCTAACTCTAGAACCTAGACCCTAAACTCTAAATTTTAACCCCCTCCCGCACCCCACAGGCTTCGTTCCCTTGGAGCGTGGACAGCTCTTCCAGGTCGCTTCATCGTGGCAGTCTTCAATAATGCACCCCCCTATATTACGCACCCGTTACCCCCCCCCTCTGGGACCACGCACGCCCCAACCCGAGTAAACACAGCAAATGTGCAACAGGATGGGCATGCACTCGCTAGTGCAGCAACTGGGCAAGCAACCGTTTCTCACCAAGCAGACGCTACGTCATCTAAGACTGCAGATCTTGCTCGTGCTGATGCTCCTAGCCTCATGGGAGAGGGGAGGGACGAGGCAGACATGATGCAGCAGCAGCAGCAGCAGCAGCAGCAGCAGCGGCAGCAGCAGCAGCAGCACGAACAGAAGGAGCAGGAGAAAGCTCAACTCAAATCCCGCAATAGCAAAGAGTCAAAGGCAAAGCACCCTTCTCAGGCCCGCTCAGCACAGCCTCCGCCTGCTCAGAAAGATCGCAAGCACATTGCAGAGTCGAAGCAGCAGCTCAAACAGAAACAGCAGCAAATTCATGGGCCCCGTCACTCTGCGTCTTCACACACCGAAACCCCTCGCCAAGAAGAAGGAGGGCACGGCAGGACAGCAGCAGAAGGATCCGAGCGCGTTGCAAGGTCCATGCTGCACAGCAGCAGCACAGACCAAGCAGCCTTGCACTCAACCAGGTCAGGCGACAGTCACCTGCTGATGCAATACGTCTGTAATTGATTTTTCCTGTAACAATTTTATCGTGTTCTTTTGCTCGCATTCCCCATGGACATGTCTAGCTAGGATCTTTTTGTTTTGCATGTTATGTTTCCAAATGTGTGCAGCTTTGACAAAGGGTCATGCACGTCCACGACCACCATCGCCACCTGCACATTGCCCCAGAGAGCCTGACTCGTCAAAAGTGGACCTACACACTGATAGCTCGACCACGCTTTTCAGCGCTTGCATAGCTAATCAAAAAATCAAATGATTGGCCTTAATCCCATTTCACTTGACCGAGTACAACATAGCCACAGATTACTTACTCAGCACACTCAGCACAAGGCATTCAAACTCTGTCTTCTTCAACATGATTGCAGTTGTTGGAGGTGTACACATTTCTTTATATATACCTCCTCACTCTCAGGTCCCACACAACACCTGCAATTTCACTCTGGGGGTGATAGTTCACTCTAAACCCTAATCATCTGATCCCATTTGCCCACAGGAACTTGCGCAGCCAAGCCAAGTCTGGTGCACCCACTACCAAGGCACAGGCACACACGCAAGACCCCGACTTGGGCACGCAAGCTTCACCCACAGCAGCGTCACCCTCGGAAGTGTACAGTGCAGCTGCCTCTGACCGTCCGCACGTGCACCAACAGGAGGAGGGCATGCATGTGGCTGTGGGCAACGACAACGCACAGTCCCCGCTGGAGTTGGCAGGCCATGGCGATGTGTCTCTGCGTGTGCGAGTGCAGGTGCGCGCGTGTCAAGGATGGGCTTGCGTGTGGGATTGTAGATATGACGTGTGTCATTGCGCATGCTCGTACCGTTGTCTGTGGGCCTCAGGAGTTGATCTGCTTGTGACATTTTTTATTGTGCAGCAGATAGCAAATGGAAGGGTGTGTTTTGGCCAAGTGAGCATAAGCTATAATCACCAGGTGTGTCAGTTGGAGTGAAAGCACGCATCTTAATCCTCATAATGCCCATATTCTTTTAGCGTGTTCAAAACCCATCATTTGTAGAGACCATGTGTGTTTTACTTTAAGGGGCTGACTTAATATAATGTTTGATTTCTTTCCCTAGAAAGACACCCCTCGCAACATTGCTGCTGTGTTGCTGTATGCCAACTCTAGCACTGTGTTGCTCTATGCCGACTCTAGCACTGTAGCACGCAAGCCACTCAGTTCTTCTCAGCGCTACGCCATCCAACACCAGAACTCACACCTTTTGGTCATACACTCCTCAGACAGACCAGGCACAAGATAGGGCTGACCAAAATTGTACCGATGCAATGTGTACAACTAATTTGGATATTCTCGTTTGCTAGCAGTGCCGTGTGTACTCTGTGTTCTGTGCGTAAATGGGTTGAGTGTTGAGTGAAGCCATGTTGAGTGTTTGCTCGTCACCTGTATATAGGTCATTGCATCTTGCACAATGTCTGAATTGCGTGTCAGGCTTGTAAAAATATGCCTTATTTCATCACTAGATTATAATCACAGGCTTGTGAAAGTATGTCTTCTTTCATCACTAGATCTAAATCATAATTACAGACTTGTGAAAATATGCCTTATTTCATCACTAAATCATAATTACAGAATGGTTGGTATGGTTCGGCCAAAAACTGTACAGTGCAGTCAAAGTTATGTCACGGCCAAACATTAACATGTACAGTCTCATCCTACTTTGCAGGCAGAAATTTTCAGGTTCCAAATCCCGGTTTGAAGCGTGTTTCTTGCTTCCCCCCATCTTTTTGCTCCTTTCATATTACACAATGCATCACAGGTATACATTGTATACCAAAAAGTGTGGCACGGGAAAGTTTGAGCCTGAAAAGGCCCTTTGGTACCAAACCAATCAGCCCACTACTCCAATATGTGTTCTCCCGTGTTCATCATCTGAAATCGCAGAACAGTTGCAGCAGTACTGCTGCACACCATTTTCCTGTACCACTCACCTTAATGCCACGAGCCTGCTTATGTCATGCTGTGTGTGTGTGTGTGTGTGTGTGTGTGTGTGCTCATTGGGTCCTTCGCTTCACATTTCCTGTACAGTTGCGTTTGTATGGGCTCATTGGGTTCTTCGTTTATTTTACACTTCCTGTACAGAGTGGAAGCATGTACGACTCAGATGCCCTGTGCCCGCTGAAATGCTCTGGCAATGGCCGCTGCTTGGCCCCTCCAAAACACGCACAAGCCACGTTCATGTGCCACTGTGACTCAGGTGCGGTTTCTGTGCTTCAGTTACTGTGAAGGTATAAGTCTGACCGAGGGTTGCGGTGCTAGAATTGTGTATCCATGCCTATTTATGAACACAATTTACCTATTAAAGGTAATATGTAACAACACTTCAATTTGTATGGTCACTTACGGGCTTAACATGTACATACCCACACACACACATACACACACAAAAAAATACACACGCACACACACATACACACACATACACACACACACACACACACACACACACACACGCACGCACGCACGCACACACACACTTGTGGCCAACCCCATCCGTGGCATACATGTTAAGTATGTGCCATATGCATGCATGCGGTCTAAACCAATCTTGTGCACAGTTGAGTCCGTACTATTCTGGTGACCTCTTATACCACAGTGATCTGCAGGTTTACACCTTGAACCAGTGGCATGTCATGGATATCAGGATTTGCTTTTCCTGAAATATGCCCTTGACCGAGGGGTGTACCTAAGTTAGTTCCATAGCTTATGTGCGTATTAGGGACACTCTCAGATTTTGTCACATAATATGCGGCATTGCGGCTCCTTTCTGGGTAGGGAGGCCCTCTGTGCGGAAGACGCGTGTTCTCTGCAACAGTTGAGCCAGCACCGCACGTCATTAATTGACAGGGGCTGTGCTGCTGCTGCTGCTGCTGTTGCTGTTGCTGCTGTTGCCGCTGCATTGCAGGGTGGGCAGGCCCCCCTCTGCGCAAAAAACATGTCCTCTGTGGCAATTATGCCTGCACCCCATGTCATACTCTGATGGTGGCTGTGGTCTCTGCTTTGCGGGGTGGACAGGCCCTCTGTACAAAAGACACATGTCTTCTGTAGCAGCTGTGCTGCACCTCACGTTGCATTCTGATGTCCTGATTATGGCAGCGCTGTCCCTGCTCTCTGCATTTCTGTGGCAGTGCATTACAGCGTCAGCGCAATACAGTAGCAGCGCTGTTCCTGCTCTCTGCATCACAGTGGCGGTGCTGTTCCTGCTCTCTGCATTACTGTGGCAGTGCATTACAGCGTCAGCGCATTACAGTGGCAGCGCTGTTCCTGCTCTCTGCATCACAGGGTGGGGAGGCCCTCTGTGCGAAGGACGCATGTCCTCCGTGGCTGTGGTGCCTTCATTGCGCATCAGCACCCCAAGCCAGCTGATCCAGCCAGGCCAGTGGGTCTTCTACAAGGTCGTCCTGGAAGGTGGCTACAAAGCAAGGTGCGTCCCGCTTTGAAGGGACTGGTGGAGGCTGGTTTTGATGTGATGTGTATGGTGTCATGGAGGAAAAAGGGCTGGTGTTGACGTGATGTGGATGGTGTCGTGAAGGATAAAGGGCCGGTGTTGATGTGATGTGTATGGTGTCATGACGGAAAAAGGGCTGGTGTTGACGTGGTGTGGATGGTGTCATGGAGGAAAAAGGGCTGGTGTTGACGTGATGTGGATGGTGTCATGGAGGAAAAAGGGCTGGTATTGACGTGATGTGGATGGTGTCACGACGGAAAAAGGGCTGGTGGTGACGTGATGTGGATGGTGTCATGAAGGAAAAAGGGCTGGTGTTGACGTGATGTGGACGACGGGCATATTGTAGCAACTAGTCACGAATAACTCTATTATGACGAATTTGACTTCGAGTTTAAAAATTGCTTCTTCGTCTGAGCTTTCATGACACGAGGTACGATATTCGACATCTAGAGACTGCAAGGTGGTCGGCTTGGAAGATGGTCACAGATGACAAATGCTGTTGGGGGCACTTGAGGGCTGATGGAAATAATGTTGTCATTTGATAGAGAATGCTTTTGCAAATCTGCTTTGGTTCAACATCTTCTGGCCTCAAAGGCAGAATTAAAGCTTGGTACTTGTGGTTGTGCATCAGTATTAGTTGGCACAAATTTGGCTGGAATTTGAAGTATATGGTGCTGCTGTGTTTGTTGAGCTAGGGATGATGCTCCTCATAAACAGGATGACCAACAGAACGATAATCTTGGTATGCTTCACTTACAAACAAGATGACCAAGATTTAAAAAGGCTGCATTAAACCTGGTCCTTCATACCTTGAAAACGTTGTGACATATTTTAACGTGCATACTTATTGCCTATTCCTCGTTTTGTTTTTCCATGTTTAGCAAATTTGACATTGTGGTGTCGAGTGTGCTACAGCTTGGAATTTGTGGCCAATCTTTTGCACTGTACGCATCACAAGTACACACACTAATCAGTTACCACCACTACATTCACTACCACCAATACTAATCAGTTACCACCACTACCATCACTACCACCATCACTCAGATCACTATCAATTTCCACTACTACCACCACCACTACCCCATCACTACCCCAACACTAATCAGTTACCACCTCTACCATCACTGCCACCACCACCATTTATGTTGGCAGTCTCCAAGCTTCTTACACTCTCAATTTTCATGCTGCAGGGCGCTGAGCCGTCCTCTTTTCTTGACCCTTGAAATTGATGGCCGGAGTGGAATGAAGTCCAACAAGCTCTTTAGCAACAGCAACGCAACCAGCAGCAGCAGCAGCAGCAGCAAAAACAACAGCAGTGGGAGCAACAGCAATGATAACAGTAACAGCAATGATAGCAGCAGGAGCAGGAGCAGCGTTAGCAGTTACAGCAGCAAGGCTGGAGACCCTGGTAACGAAGCATCCAATGTGTATTTTGTGGCTTCCCCTTTCTATTCTACGACCTCCGTGGGCGAGCGCTACTTTGATCCCTTGCTATCACGCGTGCAAAGAGGAAGTGGACAAATTAAGGTAGGCTGGTGCGAGAGAGAGGTGCTGTGCACTGTGTGCGCCAACAACAACAAAGTTGTGGATACTTTTATTGTCGTAGGTTGGAGGACAGAGGTGAAATGAGAGAGGTGCCTTGCACTGTGTGCTCCAACAACAACAATGTTGTGGATACTTTTTTGTCGTAGGTTGGAGGACAGAGGTGAAATGGATGACAAGCCGCATGATGCTTAACCTTGCGCTCTTGAGTCTGCTAGAAGGCACACCAGAACACACACACACACACACACACAACAAACAATCAGCACGTGCCAGACATTGATTACTGTACTACTAGTGATCACTGTTGTGTGTGAACTAACACAGCACGCATTTCCTGCCTTTTCACTGCTGTCTAGATCTGTGATCTGAGATTTCACACTCATTGCTGCCAGAGGTCCCGTACTGCTCATGAATGCACAGCGTGGTTGCAGATAGACGCTGCACAGCAGGCTAGGCTGTGTACATTGTGCACCCTGGCCAATGCACTTGAACAAACTAGACAGGTAGAAATGCTCTTTAGTCTGCACCATGATAAACCCTCCATATTACACAGTCTGTCACACTATATACACTGCACCCTGGTGAACGCACTCTCCACCCTACGCAAGCAACTACCCTCCCCACACCGCACTGATTAAAGAAAATGTGTTGTGTGGCCTGCTCTTGCACCGCGCAGCTGATGCTGTCTGAGCACTCTGCACTTAATGAAGAACACTTTATGTGTGGCCTGCTTTTGCACTGTGCAGCTGATGCCGTCTGAGCTTGCCCAGGCGCCCAACCTCATTGTTGCCGTTTACCTCAATGGTCTGTACCCGACACAGCCCTTCTCCTATAGTTTAGGCCTGGTGAGTTTCAAGCCCCTTCGTACGCATGAAACCGTTCTGCAGCCTTATATCTGGAGTTTGGTTATGTTTAGGGCTGGCCATGATCGTACAGTGATACGGTGCATAGCATTTTCTTCAAGAAAATCAATCCATGCACCTTACAGTTTCACTATGAGAGGGAACTCTCTCTTCTGGGTTCTGAGTATGTGAGTGCAAGACCAATTAGGACAGGAAATAAAGATATGTGCTTGGGTGATGTGTGCTCATATCCTTCCTGTCCCAGCCTTCCGGGGTGAGAGTTTTCAATAATTATACATGTCTGCGTGCAATGCGTCCAACGCAAGTCTAGTAAGCACTTTTGTTAAGCCGGCAAATGCGGGCATTGAAACAGTCGACTATTTGCTTGTACCTTCAGGTTGGTCGATTCCTTTGTAGTACAGGATTGTCACAAAGAATGGAGTGTCTTGTATGTTTCACTTAGGGCGGCCTCTATACTTTTGTTTGATTACATGTTGCACTTAGGGTGGCCTTTGCTTTTGTTGTTTACATGTTGCACTTAGGGCGGTCTTGATACTTTTGTATGTTTTACTTAGGGCGGCCTATACTTTTGTTGTTCACATGTTGCACAGGTGTCTGCACACGGACTTGCTTTACTGAAGGCACGGATGTACCTTGCTTTGCCTTTATACTGCATCTTCTTTGCTTGTGTGTAGGAGCTGGGCGAGCCTGTGGCTGGGGTTCCAGAGCACAGAAAGCGTGGGAGCCCCGGTAAGGCCCCTATGCGAGGCGACACGCCCTTCCATGCAAGAAGCCGTTTTGCTGTCTTGGTGAGTGTGTATGCTCTCTCAGACCAAATGAACACAATGCTCCCAACTTATGGCAACATGCCGATCTCCTCGTTATGCCAACTTTTTTGGACAAAGTCAAACCAGGAAGAGGCTTATTTTCCCTTGCCCTTACACAAAACTTTGCTGGCTTAGTCCTATGTAAAAAGTTGCTCACAACCTGCTTGTCAATTGCTGCATACTTGATCTAAAGCATGAGGACTGCTTGTACGTGTGTACTTAAACTTGAACCGCCGCCTATCATTTGTCTCATGCAAGTTTCCCGAGGATTGAAGTTTTGAGTGCTGTCAATTGACTCTGCCTCATTGATTGCTTTTACTATCACATTGACTCCTTGATCTTATGGCTGAACCACCCACCAGCTTTACCCTACCCTCATCAACTGGTGCATTCAAGCTGTCAATCCGGTTTTGGCATGGCCACCCTTAAACACCTCAGCTGCACTGTGCTTCACCTGAGTCGGCACCTCTGTGCTTTACCTGTGCTTCACCTGAATCGCCACCTCTGTACTTCACCGGAGTCAGCACTTCTGTGCTTCACCTGTGCTTCACCTGAGTCGGCACCTCTGTGCCTCACCTGTGCTTCACCTGAGTAGGCACCGCTGTGCTTCACCTGAGTAGGCACCTCTGTGCTTCACCTGAATCTCCACCTCTGTGCTTCACCTGAATCTCCACCTCTGTGCTTCACCTGAGTCACCACTTCTGTGCTTCACCTGAGTCGGCACCTCTGTGCCTCACCTGTGCTTCACCTGAGTAGGCACCGCTGTGCTTCACCTGAGCAGGCACCTCTGTGCTTCACCTGAGTAGGCACCTCTGTGCTTCACCTGAGTCAGCACTTCTGTGCTTCACCTGTGCTTCACCTGAGTCAGCACTTCTGTGCTTCACTCGTGCTTCACCTGAGTCGGCACCTCTGTGCTTCACCTGTGCTTCACCTGAGTCGGCACCACAAATACCCAACTGACTCAGCCCCACCCTCGATCCCTCCTTACACAGTACGGCGAATTCAAGCTGTCACTCCTATGGTGTGTCATGGTCACGAGCCTGTTCCTTTTTTGCCGCTGCTGCTTTGCGCACTCCCTTGGGTGGGCGTCATTCTTTGGGGGGCCTGCTAGGCGCTTAAGAGGCACAGAGGCCCTGACTGTAGAGGATCTCATGGCCCTGGGTGTCTTGCCAAGGGGTGTCCCCACAGAGGTGGGTGCAGGTGGTGTATGTTGTAATCATGAGTGTATAGCAATACCGTGCCTGCAGTGCATGCAGAAGTGGGTACGAGATAAAATACGCCATGGTTTTGAGAGCAGGGCTGCCAAAGGGTGGGTGTACAGAGGTAGGTGTAGGGGCTGTGTGCTGTAATTGTGAGAGCAGTGTTCAGAGTGGGTTAAGGGCTGTGTTCAGAGCAGTGTTCAGGGGTAAGAGCAGGGCTGTGTGGTGCAACTGTTGTGGCTATGGTAGATGCAGGGGCTGTGTGGTGTAACTGTGAGAGCAGTGTTGACTGGAAGGGGATGCCTGTGTTATAGGAGGGCAGTTTCTATTTGGTGTTCAGGTGCTGCACACTTCTTTTGATGGGTTGGGGAAGGACCTCTTTCATTTAATGACACATCATAAGTGAGAAAAAACTGACATTTTCATCACAACATCGAGTTGCTGAGTATGCCCATCAAGCGTCAAGAGTCAAACAGTTCAGTGCTCGTGGTCACCTTGTATTAAAGTATTTTAGCGTTTGTGGTCAGGTTAATATATCAAACCTGTAATACGCTTTGTCTCTGCTATCCTGCTGTTCATTCCCTGTCCTCTCAGAGTGCTACTGAAAGCATCCAGTGACGCTGCATCGTAGGTGATGGCGCTATTCCCACTGGTCCAATTTACCACGCCTGCTGCCCTGAGGCCAGCCTTGGCTGCTGCATTGCTTTCAGCAAAAGCCAAGCTCAGCCACGTAAAGAGCACAGGTGTGTGCTTGTGTGTGCTTGCCTGCGACTCCTTCCTCCACAGGCGTGCGTCTTGTGATAAGGGTTATTATGATAAGGGTCATTAACTCCCTTCACTCAGTTAGTGCGGATCGCCACAGAGGGCCTACAGTCCTTTTTTTGCCTTGTGTGCAACGAGCACGCAATGAATACACACAATAGGACACACACAATAGAATACATACAATAGAATACACACGACAACAGTGAATGTTGCACACAACATGGAGCAGAGCTCATTCGGGTGGTGGGTCGAGGGTACACAGATTGCAGGCGCACGTCTAAAACAATGCCCTCTGTCGCTTAAAACAGCAGCGGCTTGTCAGCTCACCACAAACTAACATGTCTCAGCACACCACTTCAACCGCCACGTGAAGCTGTTTCCTTCCCACACCTTATTCAGGAGAACTTGTCAGCTCACCACAAACTAGACATCTCTCAGCACACCGTTTCAACCGCCACGTGAAGCTGTTTCCTTCCCACACCTTATTCAGAAGAACTTGTCAGCTCACCTCAAACTAATATGTCTCAGCACACCGCTTCAACCGCCACGTGAAGCTGTTTCCTTCCCACACCTTATTCAGGAGAACTTGTCAGCTCACCACAAACTAACATCTCTCAGCACACCGCTTCAACCGCCACGTGAAGCTGTTTCCTTTCCACACCTTATTCAAGGGACTTTGTCAGCTCACCACTCACCACAAACTAACATCTCTCAGCACACCGCTTCAACCGCCACGTGAAGCTGTTTCCTTCCCACACCTTATTCAGGAGAACTTGTCAGCTCACCACAAACTAACATCTCTCAGCACACCTCTTCAACCGCCACTTGAAGCTGTTTCCTTCCCACACTACATTCAGGAGAGCTAGGAATGGGCTCGTATCCCACAGCAAGCACCACGCAGACGCTGCATCATCTGCAACAGCAGCAGCAGCCGACTGAGTCACCAGGAGTGCTGTCAGGTGTACAAACAGGGCCTGCAACCATGCCACCCCTCAACCTTGCCCATCCCTCTGTCACACTAGCCAATCACTCCACCACATCAAGCAGTCACTCCATCACCACGCAGCCCAGTCAATCCACCACACCAGCTACGCTCCAAGCTTCAGCACCCACCAGCGAGCCACAGCAGCAGCACCTCAGCTGCCTTCCCTGTGGTGGGTCTGCACATACTCTCGCAGGCAAAGCTTTCTGCACCGCTGCTGCTGATCCACAGCACCCGACATCCAGTGCTCTATTGGGACCTCCCCTTTCAAATCCCCACCCTCCAACCTGCATGGGCGATGCTCAGAGTGGTGCTGATGGCAGCAATACTTGCAATGCCACAAATCACCACCACCACCACCAGCAACAACATAAACAATTGCAACAACAGCAGCAGCAGCAGCAGCCAACTGCCTCTGACTGCCCTCATCACATCTGGCCTGCACCCTCCCCAGGCCACACACACTGTGCTTGGGATGCCGCCAGCAACGAGAGCAGCAGCAGCAGTGATGGCAGCAGGAGCAGCAGGGACGGTGGCAGGAGCAGGAGGAGGGTCAGGGCTGGGAGGCGTAGTGTTGGCAGCATTGACAGAAATGAGCAAGGAGAAAGGGCTGCAGATGTGAGTGTGGGTGTGGAGGGGGAAAAGAGGATTTGGACAGAGCAGGAACGCAGGGTTGCTGACGCCTCCCAGCAGCCCTCACCACCCTCTCCATTAAACCTCTGTTCCTCTTGCCTTCAGCCTTCACCATACCTCACGTCGTCCGTGGACACTTTGCCCTCTTCTGCATGGCTAGGGACTGGTGACCTGCTGGGTGCAAATGCACAGCAGAGGGGAGCGCTTTTAGGGCAGGAGGGTGAAGAGGCCGGCCACCCCTCAGACGTGTTGGAGCTCACGCCTCCTGAGACTCTGTCTTGTCCGCCCACTTGCCTGGGGGAAAGGAGCGCTAGTGGGGCATGCGTTCGCCCATCACCACATTCAGGTATGGCTCCTTGTCTTGCGGAGCATAAAACGTAGAAAGTTAAACCACTCCACACATCAACTCAGGAGCCAGAGTGCAAGCATGCTAGAGCTAGCTCTGGTCGTGGGACCCTCCAGTTTGAATTTTTATGCCTGGAGATCCTGGTCATCAGCTGTTTGACAGCTGACAGCTGGTTGCTCTGCACATTATCAAGAGCTGTCAAAAAAACCATTGATGTGTATGCTGAGCAATCCCTGAGCTCTCCAAGTAGACAAGTTTTCTGATTTCAGTGACGTCCATAATCGAGAACTGAGCTTGCGCTGTTTAACTTTCTTTTCCTTAGCAAAGCTCGCATCTTCCTCTTTTATATCCTACTCAACTCCCAATATTTGTGCCTGCTTTCTTAAATCCTTGTATGCAGATCTCCCTCATTCTAGGCTCCAGCACCACCTGCCACCGCACACCTCCCATACCTTCCCTAACCCCCTCCACTTCATGATGCCGCACCAGCGCTTCCAACACCACCAGCAGCAGCCGCAGCAGCAGCCGCAGCAGCAGCCGCAGCAGCAGCCGCAGATGCTGTATGCTGGGGTGCATGGGCAGGACGGGGCGGGTAGGGAAGGAAAGGGTGGAGAACACCTCAACAAGAAGGGACAGAGCTCAGCCGGAGTCGCATCGGGCAGGTGAGGGGGTAAATTTCCTTGTCAATGTGTGTGTGACTGCCTTGTGTGTTGAGGCCTGCATTGCATCTTATTTGGAAGAAGGGCTTAAGTAAAAGGACATTGACAGCCAGTGGCTATTTCCATCTAACCTGGTTTGTCTTAGGCAAAGACTCCTTGCACACACAGTGTAATTAGATGGAGCTTATGCTTGAGCAGCCTCAAAGGTTGCAATGAAGGCACACAGCAATTGCGCAGGAGAGAGGCTGAAGCCTGCCATCCCATGAATATAGGTTGGCCAGAACTGTACATGGCACTGTGTGTGATCGAAGTATTGGAGTACGTGTACACACATAAATTCACGCAAACGCACACGCGCACAAGCACGCACTTACAAACTCACACATGCCCGCAATGCTGGTCGCTTGTCCAGGGTCAGCACCAGTGGACAGAGCAGCAGTAGCAGCTGCAGTGTGGTAGGCGACCGCACTGCCTCAAAGAGCAAGAAGAGGGAGAAGAAGAACTTGAAGGCCGGGATGGGCAGCGGAGTGTCTTCCCCCACTAGCGTGCTCACATTGAGTGCAATGCACTGCAGGTGGTTGTGTGTGTGTGTGTGTGTGTGAGAGGGGGGGGGTGGCGTGGGTGTGTGGAAGTGTGTGTGTGCGTGTTTGTGTGTGACAGCGAGAGGATGGAGGTTGTGTTGAAGGGGGGAGGGTTCTGTAGGTGTCTATTTAAAGGTGTGTGTGCAGGTTGGTTGGCATACGTATGCTGGTAGTTCATATCGGCAATTATAGACCTCGCATCCGATGATGTGATTGCACTTGCATAAAGCATGTGCCCCCAAAATTTATACCGCAGTATGGTGTCATTGTTACTTGTCACTTTCGCCTGCATTGACTGGGCACATAGTGCTCCTGCTCAAATGCTTTGCTACTGCCTGTCTAAATGGGCGAAAGTGGAAGTGTATGTGCAAGCATTGACCACGTACTACTCGCTCACCCTTTTTTGTTGCAGTGTGTGCACAGGCAGGTATGAATGTGTTGGCATGCGTGATACGCGTACTCGTGGCTTTCCTTCAATTTAACAGCAGAATGTGCCCAGGCGGGTAAACTTGTGTTTGCATACATAAATTGCGTACTCACAACTTGCCTTGCGTTGTGCTGCAGCGTCTGCCCTGGCGGGTGCACCTGAGTTTGCATACATGAACTGCGTACTCGTGGCTTTCCTTCAATTTAACTGCAGAATGTGCCCAGGCAAGCAAACTTGTGTTTGCATGCATGACCTGCGTCCTCACAACTTGCCTTGCGTTGTGCTGCAGTGTCAGCCCTGGCGGGTGCACCTGTGTTTGCATGCATGACCTGCGTCCTCACTGCCTTTCCTGCATTGTGTGCAGTGTCTGCCTGGGAGAATATGAGGAGGGAGAAATGCTGAGAGCTCTGTTGCCATGCGAGCACGCTTTCCATGCAGTGAGTACAGGCGGCTATTTATTTGTGCAGTCCTTTGCAGTTTCTGTGAGCGCATATGACTGATTGTGCAGCTTCTGATTTAGGCATCTGGTTGCGCAGCTTTCTGTGGTTCTGAAGCGCAGGCAACTGATTGTGAGTTTTCTGTTAACAGGTATCTGGTTGTGCAGCTCTTCATAATTGCTGTGCGCAAGCACATGTTTGTGCAGCCCTTTATGGTTCTTGTGCGCAGGCAAATGGTTTGCAGCCCTGAGCAGTTTCTGAG
>Ga0307945_1002473_pt1 | contig 14952 bp, 19 predicted proteins | sample OrgLakmetagen228_FD_201818 | JGI IMG/M metagenome (GOLD analysis project Ga0307945, IMG submission 201818) | Saline water microbial communities from Organic Lake, Antarctica - #228 | ecosystem: Environmental > Aquatic > Non-marine Saline and Alkaline > Saline | place: Antarctica: Organic Lake...
TTTTCGTTTCTCGCTTGTTGTGCGTGTGCGTGTGCATGTGCGTGCGTGTTGTGCATACAAGTGTGTGTGTGTGTGTGTGTGTGTGTGTGTGTGTGTGTGTGTGTGTGTGTGTGCGTGTGTGTGTGTGTGTGTTTGTGTGTGTGTATGCGCATGTGTGTATGCGCATGCAAGTTTGTGTGTATGAGCATGCGAGTGTGTGCGTCTGATGTGTGCTGATGCTGCTTCACGCTGAGCCCTCTCCTCTTTTGCCTGCTGCAGCCTGGTTGGAATTCTGTTGCTCCTCCTTTTGCTGCTGCACCGCTGCTTTTTCCTCTGCTGTCGCTGCCGACTTAAAGAAAAAGCTGTCAAACGTCCGCTGCAGCGTCCGCTGGAACAAGCCTTTGGGCGCAACCGGTGCTGCTAACGCTGGGGCTGGTGTTGGTGCTGGGGACGAGGCGGGGCCTGGGAGGGGAGCGGGGGGGACGGAGGGGCCTTCTCCGCTCATCACTGTTCACTCACCCACCAAACTTTATTTTCGCTAACCCCGGTTAACCCCGGATCCTCTGAATAAATATATATTTTTACGATGCCGGCATCAATCCGGAGGGCAAAAAACGATATTTACCCGGGGTGAATTAAGAAAGGTACGGTACCTATATATATGGTATAAACGGTATCTTTAGCAGGAAAATCACCAAGTTTCCAGTCAAATACGGTGTATATATACGGTCCTGGCCGACCCTATTTATTTTATAAACCTTGAGACTTCCAACTCGGTTGGCCAGGGAGAGTGGAAGTGAAAATTGCAAGCACTGCCTACAGAATTACATAGGAACATCCTTCTTCAAGGTGTTAAAAACTCGCATAACTCAAATAAATCTAAGACGCTGTCTAAAAGAGCGTTGCACGTGATAACAAAATGCGAAAACCACTACGTGAGTGTTGAAAAGTGATCATGGTGTGTTGTATGCTTAGTGTGTGTTGTTTGTGTGCATGAGCGTATGTGTGTGTTGTTTGTGTGTGTATGTGTGCGCTCGTACGTGCCTATGTGTGTTGTGCGTGCGTACGTGCGTGCGTGCGTGCGTGCGTGTATGTGTGTGTATATGTTGTATGTGCGTGTGTGATGCGTGCATATGTGTGTGTGCGTGCGTGCGTGTGTATGTATGTAAGTGTGTTTATATACACGTGCTCGTGCGTATCTGTGCGTTACTTATGTGTACATGTTTATGCATTTGTATGCGTGTGTGTATATGTGCTTGTGTGTGTGCTTGTGTGTGTGCGTGTGTGTGTGTGTTTGTGTGTGCGCATATGTGTGAGTTTTATGTGTGCATGTGTGTGTGTGCACGTCTGTATGCGTGTGTGTATTGTATGTAACATGTTTGCCTGTATGTGTGTGCGTGTTTACACGTGTTTGTACGTGCGTGCATGTGTGTGTATGTATATGTGTATGTGTGTGTATGTGTATGTGTGTGCGTGCTTGTGAATGTGTGTGTATGTGTGTATGTGTTTGTGCGTGTGTGCGTGTGTATGAGTGTGTGTGTGCGTGCGTGTGCATGTGTGCGTGTGTGTATGTGTGTGCGTGCATGTATGTGTGTGTGCGTGTGTGTGTGCGTGTGTGTGTTTGTTTGTGCGTGTGTGCGTGAATGTGTGTGTTTATAGTGAGCATGTGTGTGTGTGTGGGTGCGTCTGTATGCATGTGTGTATTGTATGTAACATGTTTGCCTGTACGTGTGTGTGTGTGTGTGTGTGTTTACACGTGTGTGTACGTGCGTGCATGTGTGTGTGTGTGTGTGTGTGTGTGTGAGTGTGTGTGTGAGTGTGTGTGTATGTGTGTGTGTGTGTGTGTGTGTGTGTGTGTCTGTGTTTGTCGCATGCCCACGCTTCAAATAGAGCTCCTTTCCCCACCGTATATATGCCAAACGGTACCGGAAGCAATGTTGTGCGGATGGAGAAGGCAGGTGTGTCTGTCTGGGGCCTTACCCGAGGTCTCATAGTTTCACCGTGTTTCCATGACCCGTGCTGCTGCGGCGTCCGTCACGGCCCTTCTCGCGGTGCGCGCAGCACAGTCAGTGGGGGCGTCAATAGAGGAGCCTTAGCCCGAGTGCCGTTCCTCAAAAGAGTAATTACTCTGAAATCAATGGGTACAAAAAGCGGAATAAAGCTAAAAAGCGCACTCCGTAATCAATTCACTTTTACACCCCCAAACTCAAAACCCCCAAACACAACCCAACCATGTCCATCATGATGAAGTCCGCCTCTGTGGCCCCCGCTGCCACCCGCACTTCCTCCGTGAAGGTGCAGGCCTCTCTGCGCCCCGCCGTGCGCTCTGCCCCCAAGGCCGCAGCCCCCCGCGCTAACCAGATGATGGTCTGGCAGCCAGTGAACAACAAGTGAGTGGTGCCATTGTCGCGTTGCAGTCATGAGGATAGCCCACGCAACGCAGCGCTTCTCTGTCTGACGTATGCATACACGTTGTGCACACGCCCATCTTCTCAATCACTGCTGACCCCCGCCCCTCGTCCTCCTCTCCCCCTTTCTGCCCGCAGGCAGTTCGAGACCTTCTCCTACCTGCCCCCTCTGACCGCCGACCAGATTTCCAGGCAGGTTGACTACATCGTCGAGAACGGCTGGACCCCTTGCCTGGAGTTCGCCGAGGAGAGGCAGGCATACGTGTCCAGCGAGAGCACTGTGCGATTCGGCGCCGTCTCCGCTGTGAGTAGTGTTGTGGAGGAGGGGAATGTGTGTGGGGGGGGCAAGAATGTATGGGGTACAGTGGATAAGGTTCTCGTCAAGTTCGGATAAGGAAGGACACGCAAGCAGGTCGTGGGCAGGTCGTGCACCGCTGAAATGTTAACAAGGCACACTCGCTTGTTTGTTGTTACAACTCAATAACAAGCGAGGGCCTAGGCGAAACGGTGGAATGTGCTAGCAGTGTGAATTGGTAATCTTTGCATTGGGTAATCCAATCAAGGTATCTGGGTAATCCGTGTTTATGAATGTGCTGCCATAGTTTACTAGCTGAGACTTCCATAACATGCCCATGTCAAAGCTCACTAGCTGAGACTTCACAAGCTTGAACTTCAACGGCTTCCCTACATGCCAATGCAGCCCCACCTCCTCCCCTGAATCTTTCCCTTCCTTCTCCTTGCCTGCAGAACTACTTCGACAACAGGTACTGGACCATGTGGAAGCTGCCCATGTTCGGCTGCCAGGACCCCAGCCAGGTGCTCGGCGAGATCAGCAAGTGCTCCAGGGCATTCCCCCAGTCATACCAGCGTCTGGTGAGTGTATGTGTGTCCCTTTTAAGGGTTAGCCCCATGGCGGTGTATGAGAAAACTGAGCCATTGTCTCCGTGCGGCATTATTAAAGCCTTATGTAATTGACAAACAACATTAAACATTAGTTACAAAGGCGCCTGCAATTTTTACAAATCAATTTATCAAATTTGTCCACCAGGCTGAACCCTCTCTCTCCTCTCCCTTCCCTTCATTCTCTAGGTGGCCTTCGACAATAAGAAGCAGGTGCAGGTCATCTCTTTCTTGGTCCAGCGCCCTAAGAACGCCACTGACTACTGCCCCATCCAGGACCGCTCCGTCTCTGGCAACTAAGCAGTATGTTTGATGTCGAACATGAGAGTAGTTTCTGCGTTGCTTCCCTCCACCCCCCCCCCCTAATACCGTGTTGAATAAACACAATCCTGACCTTCATTTAGAGACATGAATTTTGTTTGGAACCAATGCGAGTGCGCAACCATTTTGTCACTGCATATATCTCCAACTCTGTTTTAGCTTTGTACTTAGTGAGAGAGTTTTTGTAGTTAGACACCTAGAGCACTTGCCCCTTTTTCCATGTTATGATGGACCATTTTGTTTCGGATTTATTTTCATTGCTGAGTGCAATATATACGAGTGTGCGGAGACGTCCGGCTATGCTCTTTCTCCTTCTCTTGCAGTTATCTTCTGTAACTGTGGCCACAGTTTGCATTTCTTGGTTCCCCGGCACATGTTCGCACATAAATTACAAAATTCTAAGGCTAACAATCTGGCATGGCTGCAAAAAGGACCCTAATCTAGACAAACCAATGGAAATATACATTCTATAAACTACAAACTGATTATCAATCAAGGGTACGGGTAAAGGTTACACAGCTATATCCGCCAGCGAGGGCAGTTGAACTATAGCAAAAAAAGGCAGCTTCAAGAAGAGAGAGGCCAGACTGAACAAGACACCAGAAAAAGAAGCTAGAGGGAACATGAAACTGATGTAAGTAGAAGAGAAAAATCAATCAAGAATCTCTTGTTCAACGTCAAAAGAACAGAAGATTATAAGAGTCAAGTTAAGTTAGGTTTGTGGAATGGCTGCTCAACCATTCAGAGCGAGTTAGGGGTAAGGGGTTACACAGCTATATCCGCCAGCGAGGGCAGTTGAGCTATAGCATAAAAAGCCAGCTTCAAGAAGAGAAAGAGGCCAGACTGAACAAGACACCAGAAAAAGAAGCTAGAGGGAACATGAAACTGATGTATGTAGAAGAGAAAAATGAATAGAGAAAGAGAACGTTTGTTTTGAAGAAGCGCGAAGAGAAAGCATCAGAGCGAGTTAAACCTAAAAATAAATCGTTAAGCAAATAAAGGTTGTGACGCAACTGGAAAATGCTTACCTTGTTGATTAAGATGGAAACGCAGGGACAACTGGAGAAAATAAATGTGAGACTACTGAAATTGGTCTGTACAACCGGCTGGTCTGCGGGTCTGTGTAACCTACTGCACTGGTACTCTTGAAAATGAACATGGAATAACTGCTGCTACTGCTGAATCGTGGTGCCACCATCTCCCCACGTATTGTGTTTACCGAGGTCTGGTAGATGGGGCACCTGTAGGTAAAGAATAAGAGATTATTATTCTTTACCTACAGGTGCCCCATCTACCAGGGTCTGTGTCAAAACTTCGAACATGTTGGTGGCGTCTAGTGTTCAAGTGCAGGGCAGCAGCTGGAAATGTAGTGTTGATATAGATGCTGTTCCTCTGTGAGGCTAGGTGCTGATGTGTGCAAGTGCTGTTTCCATGGTTTCCATCCATCCCCATTCCCGCCGCAAACTCAATCGTCCTGGGGTCCCGTTGTATGCTGTATGCTTTAATATGCTGTTTCTGTAAGGGTTTCCGTCCCCCCCTCGTCGATGTAAGGCGAGCGGTCATAATGCGATTAGTGCTGTTTGCATGGTTTCCATCCATCCCCATTCCCGCCTTAAGGTAGCGCAAAATGATTAAAAACTATATATACAAGCCTTGGTCTCCTATGCCTGGCAATTCTGCCCCTAAGCAGAGTTGTGTGCACTCTCCTGGAATTAGTTCCCTGCTCATCCCAGCTAGCCTTGCGTGTGCAAAAGCATGAGCTGTGCGTTTGCCCAGCAAGCTCAATGCATACCTGCATCCTCAAGATCCTCAAGATCCTGTGTTAACCCCGGGGCCTTAAGTGCTAAAATTATTTTAGCAGCGGTCACACGGGGCAAGCGTTGGTCAACCAAAGAACAGACAAGACATGCAGATCCAAGCCACAACGCTTGCTTTTACACGGTCGCCAACCGCCCGTGGAACTTGGAAGTGCTGAGACTCATCTTGATACAAGCCTGTCTTTGTTACTTAGTAGTAATAGGTAATTCTGTGCTGGCAGTTTGTGGCACATGAAGCAGCTGAGTGCCTCCAAGATGGTGCCGTATAACTTATTTGCTACATATATGATATATGCAGATTCGAATGAATATTGAGATCTGAAGTTATTGGTTGATTTGGAATATTTGCAGAGACGCTAGGGCTTTTTTCCAAGTTTTGCAGTTGATCTGCAGGTTGAATCAACCATGTGCTTGAATACAGCAGTTGATTTGGAAAGATGAGAGGCGGTCTATTCTGCATGGTATCATCGTTCTGCTTGAATCAACGGTCAAGCAACCTGAAATCAGTCTCAAATCAACTAATCCTGCTTGATTGCTGGTCGAATCAACTTGTGGTTGAATTAAACAAATCAGCATTTAATACTGCCTGAGTTAATAACTAACCAGGAATCAGCCAATTTGAACTCAATCGCTCCTCATTGATTGCTGCTTGAGTCAACTTTTTTTTTTTTTTTTTGGTGGGGGTTGTTACACGGTCCTCAGCAAGGGCCTGACAGAATGAAGGAAAAAAAACCTATAAGACTAGGAAAAGGAAAACTCCTGCCTAAACAGAAAAACCCTCCTTGAAAGACCACAGTCTGATAAATTGGCCCACGCTCGCAAGAGCACAAGCTAAGAGTGTCTGGTTGAATCAATCAGGACAGCAGTTAATTTCCGCTTGAATCATGATCAACTAGAAATCAACACTTTCGGTTGATTCAACTCCATTGAATCAACAGCCCTGACATTTCTGACGAAGCTAGGGTCTAGTCTCCCTTCCAAGCAAAGGCTTGGAATTGCACTTCTGGCTGGCAATTCTCCTTCGATTCTCTCCCTTTCTCTGCTGCTTTTTGAATCCAACTTGCTTTAACACACTGACATTCCTTCCCCTAGCCCTAGGGAGAGGCGCGGCAGCCGACTAGAGTGTGTCTGGTACACGATACACGAGGTATGTCAGTGCGTGTGTTTACCATGTGGCTGAGCATGGCTGAGCAGTTTACTGATTTACTTGAATATTGCAATATCGAAAATACCATGATGATCCCAGGCACAAATTGCGGACAGTGTGGAGAGATGTTGAGGGATTTTATCCACAGGATTTGACCCACACACAGGACGCTCAGATGCCCCCCCCGCCATATATATATATGTAACTTTGCCTTACCTTAACCCACAGGACACAAACAGCAAGTTGGCAACAATAATATCTTTTCGCAGTGTCTTTTGATCTCAATGTGCGCTGGTTCGTTTGCCGAGACATTTGCATTTAGACCTGTCTCAATATGTCGTGCGAAACGTTTGTCGTTTTAGGCTGAGGGCGCACACCCTCAAGGCGTCGATAGGGATCATGAAAACTCTCTTTATGTGACCGCTGTGCTTGTGAGCAGATTCAAGATGAAGCTCATGCCCTTTTAAAAGGTACAGACGCAGACGTTTGTGCTTTAAGGAGAACGTTTGCTTACCTATTCAGTCAATTTAAGACGATATTGCAGTAGAGCAACCTCATTTGCAACAAAAAGTCAGTACCCAGATGGTTTATGATTTCCTCTTGCAACACAACAACAATTTGTCCTCTTGTGTCTGAGCTTATGGATTTTTTGTATGGCTGCCAAACAGCAGTGTGTGCAGCAGTGTGTACACTGGTCTCTCTACGCCTAGGGTTTAGGGTTAACTGCGTGGTTTGACTCAATAATTTGAAAAAGAAGAGTGGTTGTGTCTCACAGAAGACTCACAGAAGACTAAGGAGAAAAGATATGCCACAATGCGATGCTGCCATCCCTGGAACCAGTAACCAGAGCTCCTTGCCTCGCACTCATCGGACCCTCAGCTCCTGCACTCACACCCACACACCCCTCCCCCCAGCTCCCCCAACCCCCATCGTGCACATAATCAGCCCCTCTCACATTTCCCCCTCCCTCCTCATCTCCTCCTCCTTGTCTACCTCCTCCTCCTCCTCCTTCACAGTCCCCACAATGCAGTCCATGAACACCTCCACCACCCCCTACCTCGTGCACACCACCTCGTGCACAATCCCACCGCTTATTGCTAAACGCTACGCGACCATCTCGTTGTTCAGGGTAGCAGGTGCCAGTGCTAGCATTTGTACCGCTTCTGCTGGAGCGTGAGACAGGTGCAAATTGGAGGCAGGTCACCTCTTTTGTGTGATGGCGCAGCAGCGCAAGCGCAGGGCAACCTCGCTTGGTTTTTGCGGAGTGCACACGCACCTGTGTATGGATGTGTGTATGTGCGTGAAGCGGGGGGGGATTTTTACAAATGGTAGATTTCCAAGCAGGCTTGGCGAAAGAGACTTGCAGTGCTTAAGTTGTAGGTGCAGAATCGTGAGACTCGACGGGCAGGCGGCCAAAAAGAGCCGCAATGCTGTAAGTTAACTGCTTTGCTAGGGTGTAGATTTAGGCTCAAGACCTTGAATCAAGCAAACAGGTTGCAGCTAAATATAACGCGCTTGGCTTCCCTGCGCTCCTCTCACTAGCAAATAGGCAAACAGGTTTGGCCAAATTCGTGCGTGTATATAAATAGGGTAGTTTACGGCAGGGAAAATCTAAAAAGCACCGTTAGGTAGGCCTTTACTTAATAACAAGAGATATATCAACAACATGTAACCCACACCGCTCCACACTGAACCATTCAGCCTTCAGCCCATACAGACAGGCAGGAATTGCTACAAGCCCTCATCTCTTTAACATTCGGTTTCACCCTTTGAGACTGTCAAATGCAAGTCTCCCACGAACCTCCTAAGCACGCTAGAGAAAACGAATGCCCATGACAACAGCACACGACCATGCTCACCTGTTGCTTAATCTGACACTCAACAGTGGGAAGCTGCAGCTTAGGTTAATAGAATAAAAACTCTGCTGAACTAATGATGAAACAGTTAGCATGATTAAGGGAGGGGGTTACGTAGGCACCCCGTGGTTACGCACCAGGCACCCCGTAGTTATACGCCAACAGCCACGCCAACAACAGAGAGAGATTATACTGTGGATCAGTTTGATTTCCACGACTGATTTCGCCAAAAATACTATTTATGCAAACCCCACCAGATCCTTTCCAAACATCCTTTACGTACAGCACAATCGTATTATTCATAAGTTCGCACTATTTGCGCAAGCCCACATTTCCATCCCAGCATGCGAAAGCAAACACACGACCACATTCACGTACGGCACAATGTGTTTATTTTTCAGACTACGGTATATGTGTATATGTGATATGTGCACATGCGCAAACCTCACCTTTCCAGCATCATTAATAACTCTCATCAGGATCCGGTTTCGGGTCAAACCTGCAACCCTCTTGATCCCCATTGAACTTATTCCTCTTTTCTTTGGTGGCAGAGTCTACAGTTCCCGGTACCAGGGTGGCTCCTGTTTGTTAATCAATGTGGAGAGTGGCTTAATGTGGGGAGCGGCTTTCACTACCTGCGTAGTTTCTTCCTTTTTCCTCCTTTTGCGCAAGCCGCACCTTTCCATCCCAGCACGCAAGAGCAAACACACGACCATCTTCACGTACGGCACAGTCTGCTACTCCGGGGGTCGGAAGTTGCAGCTTAGCCACAACATTGAGGTCCTGCAAGGATAGATGGCAGTTTTCCTGAAAACACAGGGTATATACCCTACCGTACAAGTCATACGTATGCATACCAGTGTTAGGGTATGACTCACCGTATGACTCACCGTATGACTCACCGTATGACTCACCATATGACTCACCGTAGACTCACCGTATGAGTATGTTTTGCCAGAATCGTTTATATCACACACTGTATACGGCACTATAACTGGAGATCCCCTGCTATGATACCGTGTATAGAAAGGTATAAACCACGTGAATTAAGGGTCCAACCCAACCTTGGTGCGAGTCTATACGAGTCTATGCAGATATTGATGAGCATGGACTAAGGAAAAGCGCAAGAGAGGATGAGGCGTGGGCTGACTGAGGAAAAGAGAGAGATGCAGATATTGATGACCATGGGCTGACTAAGGAAAAGCGTGAGTGTGCTAGCCATGGGCCGACTAAGGCTAGTCAGGTAATGATGGGCTGATTGAGAACAAGCGCAATGAGGCATGGGGCGACTGAGAAAAAGCGCAAGAAGAGTGGGCAATGAGGCATGGGCTGACTGTAAAAAAGCGCAGGCAATGATTAGGCATGGGCTGACTGAGAAAAAGCGCAAGCAATGATTAGGCATGGGCTGATTGAGAACAAGCGCAATGAAGCATGGGCCGACTAAGGAAAAGCAAAGAAAGGATGAGGCATGGGCTGACTGAGGAATAGCGCAAGCAATGATTAGGCATGGGCCGACTAAGGAAAAGCGAAAGAAAGGATGAGGCATAGGCTGACTGAGGAAAAGAGATAGAGGCATATGAAAGGGGGGCACCCCCAAGAGCAAACGATTAGGATAAAGCAATAACATATGCTGGCAGTGAATACCACTCACCAGTATTAGAACGCGCGCACACACACACATAGGAAAAGGAGCCACCAAGGTGCCGAGTGCCGTGAAGAGAATGGAAAGCCACGCAGGCGGTGAAGTCTACTCCCCAGTAATTACAAAGGGAAAAGAGCCACAACGGGCACTGAGTACCGTATTACGACTCCACCACACGCAGGTTATGCGCGCGCTGCGTTTTCCTTTCCATGCTTGCTTTGAATTTTCAGGGCTACGCCTTCATCGCCACTGAGACACACACACACGCGCACACACACACACACTGGGCTAGGCCTTCATTGCCACTGAGACACACAAACGCACACACACACACACACTGGGCTAGGCCTTCATCGCCACTGAGACACAGACACATGCACACACACACTGGGCTAGGCCTTTATCGCCACTGAGACACACACACACTGGGCTAGGACTTCATTGCCACTGAGCATCACAACTCAGCATCAACAACACACAAACGCACACACACACACACACACACACACACACACACACACACGCACACACACACTGGGCTAGGCCTTCATCGCCACTGAGCATCGCAACTCAGCATCAACAACACGCAAAAAAGTGTGAACCAAGCAGCTGCCTGGCAAGACGGCTCGTAACACCACTGCCTCTCATCCCAAGCGCTGACCAAGGAAAGGCGTGAGTGTGCTAGCCATGGGCCGACTAAGACTAGTTCAAGCAATGATAGGCATGGGCTGACTGAGAGCTCGTAACACCACTGCATTTCATCCCAATCGCTGCAGGCCCCCCCCCTCCCCACTCCTGGCCTGGGGTGCAACACGACTAGTGACACCAGTGTCTAAACCACAACTCACCCTGACTGGCCCCTCCTCTGTTCATCACTGCTTCTGCTGTCCTTCCTGTTCATTCTAATTGAATTGACCACAACTCACCCTGACTGGCCCCTCCTCTGTTTCATCACTGCTTCTGCTGTGCTTCTTGTTCATTCTTGTTGAATTGACCACAACTCACCCTGACCGGCCCCTCCTCTGTTTCATCACGGCTTCTGCTGTCCTTCTTGTTCATTCTTGTTGAATTGACCGCGTAGCATGACACAGTGGCATCCGTACCTGCAGAGACTGCGTTGACACGCTCGCCTGCAAAGTTGCACGGATGTATACACTTAGAGTTCAAACAAACGATTGCTGGGGAGATGGCACACGGTTGAGGTGTATGTGTAGGGTTGGCCAGAACCATATATATACCGTGTATATACGGTATGTTTGGCAGGGAAATCATCAAATATACGGTCATATACGGTGTATATATATGGTTCTGGCCAACCCTGTGTATGTGCCTCGAATGAGTGTGCACACGCCGGCATGGAAAGTTGCACACAAACAAGTATGCGTGAATGCATGCACACCCGCTTGGTCAGAAATTTGCACAGGCCTTTGTGTTCTAAATGAGTGCCCACACTCGCCTGGAGGATTACAAGCACATGTTTGCTGCCAATGCGTGCACACGCTTGGCCAGAAATTTGCACAGGCGTTCGTGTTCTAAATAAGTGCCCACACTCGCCTGGAGGATCACAAGCACATGTTTGCTGTCAATGCATGCGCACGCTTGGCAAGAAATTTGCACAGGCGTTCGTGTTCTATTTGAGTGTGCACACTGCCTGAAGGATCACAAGCACATGTTTGCTGTCAATGCATGCGCACGCTTGGCCAGAAATTTGCACAGGCGTTCGTATTCTTATTGAGTGCCCACACACGCCTGGAGGATTACAACATTACAAGCACATTTTTGGTTTCATTGCGTGTGCACGCTGGCCTGGGAAGTTGCACAGGTGTTTGTGCCCTGGATGAGTGTACGTGCTTGCCAGGAAGATCGCTCACGCTTGTCTGCAAAGACGTATTAGCCCTGATTTGCTTGCCCTGAGTCCCTTGCCCTGAGTCAGTGCAGCCCTGAGTTGCTTGCCCTGAGTCAGTTGCCCTGAGTCAGTGCAGCCCTGAGTTGCTTGCCCTGAGTCAGTGCACGAAGTGCTTGCCCTGAGTCAGTTGCCCTGAGTCAGTGCAGCCCTGAGTCAGTTGCCCTGAGTCAGTGCAGCCCTGAGTCAGTTGCCCTTAGTCAAAGCAGCCCTGAGTTGCTTGCCCTGAGTCAGTTGCCCTGAGTCAGTTGCCCTGAGTCAGTTGCCCTGAGTCAGTGCATTTAGTGCTTGCCCTGAGTGAGTTGCCCTGAGTCAGTGCAACCCTGAGTCAGTGCAGCCCTGAGTCAGTTGCCCTTAGTCAAAGCAGCCCTGAGTTGCTTGCCCTGAGTCGGTTGCCCTGAGTCAGTTGCCCTGAGTCAGTGCATTTAGTGCTTGCCCTGAGTGAGTTGCCCTGAGTCAGTGCAACCCTGAGTCAGTGCAGCCCTGAGTTGCTTGCCTTGAGTCAGTGCAGCCCTGAGTCAGTATTTGCCCTGAGTCAGTGCACGAAGTGCTTGCCCTGAGTCAGTTGCCTGAATCAGTTGCCCTGAGTGCACGAAGTGCTTGCCCTGAGTCAGTTGCCCAAAGTCAGTGCACGACACAAATGATGAGTGCAGCAGACTGCTGATGCACGATGAGTGCACCGTCATGTTGCATACACACAAGCTTTTTGTACCTTGATAGTTGTAGGGGGCACACCCACGCTTGCTTTTTGTATAGGACTCCATTCTGGCAGGACGAGGTCATGGGCAAAAGCAACCAGATCATGCAGGCTTCTGGATTCCCCCTGTCATGTAAGCTAGGACAGGACTCCATTGTGGCAGGACGATGTCATGGGCAAAAGCAACCAGATCATGCAGGCTTCTGGATTCCTCCTGTCATGAAAGCTAGGACAGGACTCCATTGTGGCAGGACGATGTCATGGGCAAAAGCAACCAGATCATGCAGGCTTCTGGATTCCTCCTGTCATGAAAGCCAGGACAGGACTCCATTGTGGCAGGACGAGGTCATGGGCAAAAGCAACCAGGTCATGCAGGCTTCTGGATTCCTCCTGTCATGAAAGCTAGGACAGGACTCCATTGTGGAAGGACGAGGTCATGGGGAAAAGCAATCAGATCATGAAAGTAAGGGGGCTCGTGCTTCCTTCTTTTCTTGCGGTGGAGGAGTTGTACAGTACTCGGTGTTTAAGTGGACCTTGCCCTTGCTCAATGCAGAGAACCGTTTCGCAGCTTCAGTCCTTTCTTAACGCCAGGCTATAGCTATGTCATACAGACCCTGCAGCATTGGTACAACTCATTGCTACCACTGCAGTAGCAACCATAATATAATAGCCACTGCCACTGCAGTAGCCACTAGATAGTAGCCACTACCATCGTGTTAGCCACTGTGGCAACCTTAGTGTCATATAGCCACTCCCACTGCAGTAGCAACCACAAAGTTAAAGTCACTGCCACTGCAGTAGCAACCATAGTGCTAGCCACTCCCACTGCAGTAGCAACCACAAAGTTATAGCCATTGCCACTGCAGTAGCCACCACAAAGTTATAGCCACTGCCACTGCAGTAGCCACCACAAAGCTATAGCCACTGCCACTGCAGTAGCAACCACAAAGTTATAGCCACTGCCACTGCAGTAGCAACCACAAAGTTATAGCCACTCCCACTGTAGTATCCACTAGATAGTAGCCACTACCATAGTGTTAGCCACTGCAGTAGCAACCACAAAGGTATAGCCACTGCCACTGCAGTAGCCACCACAAAGGTATAGCCACTGCCACTGCAGTAGCCACTAGATAGAAGCCACTACCATCGTGTTAGCCACTGCAGTAGCAACTATAGTGCTAGCCACTCCCACTGCAGTAGCAACCTTAAAGTTATAGCCACTGCCATTGCAGTAGCCACTAAATAGTAGCCACTACCATCGTGTTAGCCACTATGGCAACCATAGTGTCATAGCCACTCCCACTGCAGCAGCAACCATTGCTTTGAACACCACCTCAGCTTTACGACCACTACACAAGCAGCATTGGTACAACTCAGTGTTGACCATTACCACTGCAGTAGCAACCACTGCTCTGAACACCACGTCAGCTTTACGACCACTACACAAGCAACCATTCCTCTAAATACCGGCACCGCCATACAAGCATTCAACCGATTAGGTACCACAAATAACAAATAAAGGTACCACAAATAAGAGAGGATTTGCAGCACACACACACTCACACACACACATGCACCACGTACGCACACTCTCACACACACATTTACACACCCACACACCAACCACCCATTCACTCAAAACACACTCTCACAAAACACACGACTGCAGCACCACTACGCTGATCTTTGCTGCTGTCCCCGGCAGCAGCAGAAAGGCACAGCAAGGCTTCAGAGTGACTACACTGACCTTTGCTAAGGCTTCAGAGTGACTACACTGACCTTTGCTAAGGCTTCAAAGTGACTGCAAGGCTTTGCCAAGGCTTCAAAGTGACTGCAAGGCTTTGCCAAGGCTTCAGAGTGACTACACTGACCTTTGCTAAGGCTTTCAAGTGACTGCAAGGCTTTGCTAAGGCTTCAGAGTGAATACACTGATCTTTGCTAAGGCTTTAAAGTGACTGCAAGGCTTTGACAAGGCTTCAGAGTGAACACACTGATCTTTGCTAAGGCTTTAAAGTGACTGCAAGGCTTTGCCAAGGCTTCAGAGTTAATACACTGGCCTTTGCCGCTGTCCCCGGCAGCAGCAGAAAGGCACAGCAAGGCTTCATAGTGCACGCCTCCCACGTCAGAGTGCATACACCCCACGTCAGAGTGCACACCCCCCACGTCAGAGTACAAACCCCCCACGTCAGATATAGGAGCCTTGACTGCAGCACCACTACACTGACCTTTTCCGCTGTCCCCGGCAGCAGCAGAGAGGCGCAGCAAGGCTTCAGAGTGCACGC
>Ga0307945_1002479_pt1 | contig 14947 bp, 20 predicted proteins | sample OrgLakmetagen228_FD_201818 | JGI IMG/M metagenome (GOLD analysis project Ga0307945, IMG submission 201818) | Saline water microbial communities from Organic Lake, Antarctica - #228 | ecosystem: Environmental > Aquatic > Non-marine Saline and Alkaline > Saline | place: Antarctica: Organic Lake...
ATTTTGCTGTACATCATCAGAGGGGGCCAACTTCAAACCGTCCTCCCAAAGATGAGAACATGGTCTCATCTTTGCACTAAGGCGTAAAAGACACCTTTTATAAACCTACAACAGCAAGCACCCTTACTACAATCGACAATCATTGTCCACTTTCATGAATGTAATTGGGTCACTGGCAGATGATCTGGAGGGCCGAGTCGCTCTAACCACGGCCTGCACAGCACAGCGGTTTACACTAGGCTCGTCATGATGTACGGTACGGCACACTTGCGGTCTGTACGGTACAGAACGTATTTGTTATAATACGGCGTACAACCGTCCTGAAGACAATCTGATTTACTGATTTGCTGTAATTACGGTATAATATGGTTTGGCACCGTAATTACGGTCAAGAAAGCCGAAGTACGGCGTATTTTTAACAAGCCTGACTTGAACAGGTGTCCCCTAGTTTGCAGCCTCTATAACACAATTCCAGAGACAGTTGAACCAAAGAGCATAATGGTCATGTAATAACTGAGCAAGGGCAAACTTCCTTCTTTAAGAAATGAGCGCACTTAACTGTAAGCAGCATGGACTGCACACACACAGGTGCAGATCAAACAACAGACACACAGGTCAAACGGATGAAACAAAGCGGGAGCAAATGGTGACAAGCAGGTTTGATCGACACAAAGCGCCCTGTAAATTATAGACCACAACATGCAGTGAAAAGGCACTATTGCATACCACCATCTGCTGCACAGGCTGTAAAGGTAAAATTGAGCAAGGAAATAACAACTGCACCATCCCCCAGGTAGGCGCACCTGCCAAATCATTGTGAATAAAAATACGACCACCTGGAAATGAGGAAGCGGTGTGTGTATTTGAGGTCGTGTGCAATTATTGCAACGGGCAATTTATGTTTGCAATGCTTGCACTGCACTTACCTCTAGAAACCGCAACAAGAGCATCCCCCAGGGACCAAAAAGCCCATCAACCTGCACGTACGTGGTGTGTGATGGCGCAATTGCTACTTCAAGTCTAAGTAAAGATGGAGGAGCAACGCCACAATGCGTGCATTATGTGCAACATTCTGAGGCACGCACGCAAATATGTGGTTAATGCTGTCTGTACGTACAATAGTTTTGAGCTACATACCAGGTGCTGATGGTTCAAGCCAGCCCACCCCCAAAATGTGAAGTCCCTGTTTTCAAGACGGCGTGAACTTTCGCCCAGGACATCACAACTCTTAATGTGTGCCCACCGCACCCTCTTGAGCTTTGCGCTCTTGAGTATTGCAGGGTTGCACAGGAGTGAAGCCACGTTGAGCAGGAAAAGGAAGAAGCAGATACCTGTCACGACGAACCATGGTACCATTAGCATGGATTGCAAGTCTCACTTTACAAACACCAGGGAAAATCGCACGATTCGTCCATGCCACTGCTTCAGCATGACATACCAACTCCGTTGCCAATATAGGCGTCGCCGTCCACAGGATCCATTGCCTTAGACATGCTGAGCCCCCCCAGCAAGCTGGTGCTGCTGCTCCCGTTCTCCTTCTGGTGTCAAGAGTTTCCCCTCTGGTGGCTGGTGGCAAGAACTGAGCCTTTGGAAAGAGAAGGTCGCCCTTACACAAAAAATACCTAACGGGATTAATATCAAATTATAAAGATTGCCAAATCAGAACCAATGCCAAATTATAAATTAATGCCCCGTGAGAATCACCATGTCGAAGGGCCAGCTGTGCGTTACATCATCATGCCCAGGTACGTAATTCAAACTCCAACTTCAGGAGTTCTTCACGTATCGAAACTCGTCTTCGCTGTATGAGCGTGTACGTGTCTGTCCCTGAGGTATTTACTTTCTAGGCAACCATTGTGTAAATTACGTTTATGGGCTACTAATAGGGCATGCATCTTGGAAGTATTCACCTGCATCTTCGCTTTGTCGCAAATGTTCTTGGTTAATGTCTACTAACTTGCCTTCTCAGTACTCTCGTGTTTTTAAGTCAGCATTGTTCTGGTTACGTTGCTTCCTTTTGTTGACTGGTTGGTCTTGAGGTTTACCTTGTTCTCACAGGTTGAGCAGCATTCTAGAATGAATGCCTTAATAATCCAACCTAAATTTTTGAGACTTACAAGCTGTCTCGTTTTCATCATTTTAGTGTACAAAAAGAGGGATGGTAGTTAATGCCAGCAGCCTAGCAGTCGCACGTTTTGACTGATGGCTTACTATGTATACTCTGCAACCACCGTTGCTGCAACGAAGTGCGTCACACTGATGGGGCGTGTTACTGCCCAGCGCAAAAAACGGTACAAACCCTGTCAGAATATGGCTTTTGTGGTCTTTATAGGGTCTTTACAGGAGTGTCAAAAGTCTGGAACACTATTTCCCCCTGCGTCTAGCTATTTGGACTGCTCATGCGGTGGCCTCAGTCACAGGGAACTCAAACACGATGTCCTTGCCGGTGAGCTTCTTGTACACACCAGCAAACGTCTCTAGCTTGTACTCAGTTGAGTTGCGGTCCTTAGGGTCCAAAAAGACCTGTAAAGATAAAAAGTATGTGGGTAGTAATTACATGCAAAAACAGGATGGTGTCCTCCAAAAGGCACCGGAAAAATGGCATCCTTGCTTTGTGCGCATAGAGTGGTCAGCAAATCTGCGAGGCTTTGTACAGACATGTCCATGTCGAACCTGTTCACAAAGAAGAAGGAGCACTTTACCGGAGACAATCAGCCTCATATGCTCAATCAGCCTCGTATGCACGACAGGACCTTTGGGAGGGGAGAGGGTTATGCACAAAAATGCACCTTGATAATATTACCTGGGTAGTCTAGAGTGTGAGCCAGCTATGGTAAATTAGCCTGGAACTGTGAAATGGAACCCGCATAGAACAAAAAAGTCAACGTGTCCACTTTGTGAAGCGGAAACACTACGTCCAACTGAAAACGCTTCCAGCATTTTTCCCACTCGGTAAATCAAGCAAGTTTAATTCCATGTGCATAGCATACAACAACATGGTGAAAAACCTGGCAGCTGATGCAGCGACAATCTTTTCTTTTCGTCAAAAAACAAAAACTACGACACAAACAAATCGATTTGGCGCAGCAGGCCCTGTGAAGTAGAAAAGAAAGCTGACACCCTCTTTTCAGTGATTGAGATAAGTCATTCAATTATCGAACGTCAAGGGTGGCGGGGCAGGCCCTGCCACTCAGCAGGAGCAGATTTTTGAGGCATCGTAGCAGGGCCTGCCTGGCAACTGATGTCAAATCAACAATAACGAGCTCTTGCAAATACAGGGAGAAAGGGTATTGGCTGTTCAGCATGATTCTCACGGGGCCTATTTGACACCATGTCAAGTTTTTTTGCCATGTCCTTTAAGACTCCTTGCTCACACATGACTGCATACCGTACTGTACCGTAACCAATCCGAGGTTTGAATAAACCCTAAGCGATCGATGCGAGGGGGGCGTACATGATCAATAAACACAATGCGAGGGCCTTCTGGCCCTATAAGCTGCAACTACATGCGTATGCACGTACATGTGCGTGCGTGCGTGTTTGTGCGCATGTGCGTGCGTGTGTGTATGTGTACATGCGTGTACGTGTGAGCGTGCGTTGCGTAGGTGCGTGTGAGTGTACAGTTGTGTACATACACACATGCGTGCATGCATTGCGTACTTGTGCGTGTGTGTGTGTGTGTGTGCATACGTGTGTAAGTACGTGTGCGTGTATACATATGTAAACATGTCCCATACATGTGTGTGTGTATGCATGCGGGTACTTGTGTGTGTGTGTGTGTGTGTGTGTGTGTGTGCGTGCGCGCATACGTGTGTGTGTGCGTGCACGTATGTGTGCGTGTGTGTGAGTGTGTGTGCGTGCGCGTACGTGTGTGCGTTATGTACTTGTGCGTATGTGTGTGTGCATGTGCATGTGCGTGTGTGTGTGTGTGTGCGCGTACGTGTGTGCGTGCGTTGTGTATACAATTGTGTGTGTGTGTGTGTGTGTGTGTGTGTGTGTGTTGTGTATACAATTGTGAGGGTACGTCTGCGTGCATGCGCATGTGAAGGGATTGAAGACGCCCTACATCACAAGACACCCTCCATTTATCGGATGTCGCTTCTTTCGGATCCAAAAAGGATGCCACATTTCACGGTCACATTTTCGTGACAGGGGAATCAAGTGCTCGCATCTAAGAGGAACCTCTTGGTGTCCTTCTCCCCAAGAGAGGGCCTTCAAGCTGTTTGTCCCCTTGAGGGGCGGCTTGAGAGGTTTTCTCGGCCTACCCCCGTTCATGCTTAAAATTAATTAACTAGTTAATTGTAATGCGAGCTTCGCGAGGCCCCTAGTTATTTATATTGCTAAACACCGCGAAGGGGTCAAAAAGTTCGTGTAGCACAGTGATATGGTACCGTACAGTACTTTGATTCCCCTCATGATTAAGCATGACAAGGTTAAAAAATTGTGGTCAGCGCACAGCCTGGAACACAAGTTCTGAGCTAAGAACACGAATTGCAACATGTCAAATCAAAGTCACCTCAATGCCCTATAGCGTCCAAAACGTAGTAAGCCCAATGAAGTAAAGCACAGCAAGGGCAAGAAAAAGCACATGCAGTGGTGTGCAACCCTGAACACGGGCTCAGCAGCCACAGGGGTAGACCCACCTTGAGGATCTTGGAACCGTCCACCCTGTAGCGTGTACGCTTGCCAACAATCTCTGTTGGGTGTACAAGGTCGTCCAACACAGCCTCGTGCACCTGAAGATTTGCAAGATGACAAAGGGGGGTAAAGAACAAGCAGTTCTGCGTGGGACACAGTTATACCAATACGGTCAAGTCGCCCATTCCACTTGCCTACAGTGAGCAGGAAAAAAGCCATGCGATACGCACTAGTTTTCACTTCTGGAGATCATTGGTGCGCAAGTTCTATTAGAAATACAATTAACAGCACCCAGGGCGGACAATGAGGCTCATTACACGTGGCTTGTCATAGGCAGGCATTTGAACTAAACTGAAACTTATGATGAGTGCAAGTGGGACTGCAGGTGACTCAACAGCCACGTTTCGACGCCTGCTACATGCATGCAATGCTGATGTATAAAGGACATTAGCTTATGAGAAATTCCTGGCAAGAGGCAGACTGAACAATGTAAGCCAGCTATGCAAAGGCCTAGTTCTCGTCTCCGTTCTTCTTTTATGACCTGACAAGAGAGTTCTCACTCAGCATTTGCAGCTGGTGGAGACGAATTAGACATGCTCAGAGGGTACCCTGAGCTGCTCGCTGAAAAACCTGCGAGAGGACCCCTCCCGTTCCTCCTCCCCCGGCGCACAGGATGCAAGGGTGCAACATCGCAAGCATGTCTGCAACCGCCTCACAACCTCCTCTATAAAGCTGGTTTCTGCAAGTTCCCAAGCTGCTGATGTTGCTGGTGTTGCTGTTGCGCTGAATGTGGCTTCAATGAGCCTGCTTTGTTCCCAACCCCCTGGAAGAATTCCTGAATCCATTGCACTTGTGTACATGCACACACGCACTTGCGCGCGCGCACACATGCACACACGCGCGCGTGCACCCACCCACCCCCACCCCCACCCCCACCCCCACCACATACACACGTCACACCACACTTACCGCAGTCAGGGTACGTGAGCGTGGCCTGGCGATGGACTTTCCGCTCTTAGGGGGTGGCATGATCCGCCGGGTGCCAATGAACACCACGTCTTTGCCGCTGAACTTCTTCTCCAACTCACGGACCAGGCGCGACTGGATTTTGTGGAAGGCCTTAAGCAGACGGTAGGGCACCTGCGAGCATTTGGCACTCAGGGTGTTGCAAACATCTGTGTGTGCCCCTACAAAATGCAGCACGGCCTAGCAGCTTACGTACAGCTGGTTCCTCCTCCCCTTACATGTACGATGATGGCTTTGCGGGTGGTGTTGTGGATGTCAATTTCCCGGGCCGACGTAATGTAGAGGTCCCGCAGGTCGCCCTTCAGCTCCGCGTTGGTAGCCTCCAAGTCAAAGAGGGCCTGGTGGGAAGAGGAGGAGAGGCGGCAGGGAGGGTGAGGGAGGATAGGAGGAGGGAAAGAGAACCCACTTGCACATTCATGCACACTTTGTCTCGCCGGGCTGCCGGCGAGAGGGCAACTGCTCATGCACACAGGTGCCAAGCAGCCCAGATTTAACACACATACATACACACACAAACCTGGGCCACAGACTCCTCAAATTCATCGGGCTCCTGGCCTTTCTCCTTGACAATCTTCTTGCTGCGAGCAGAAATTTGGGCCATGTTGCCCAAACACCACTACAAATTGGCAAGAAGACTTCAATACGAAAGGGCGATTCGGGCACCAAAAAGTGTTTTGCGTAAAGTCCGGGTCTAGTCGAAAATGTTCTTCCAGGTCAAAAATGTATTCAAAAATTATTGCTGGTACGGGTGAGTGCCGTGCCGGGGGGCCTTGACTTCTTCTTAGGTGTGCGGATCGTGGAGTTCCTAACTGCCCCCAAAAGGAAGAAATAATGTTAGTGAGAGGAAGCGACAGGCGTCTGTACCAGGAGGAAGCCTAACATATTCCAATTCAACGCGTCGGGACTGACTTTTCCGGCTGAACTCGCACATCAACTGTATCAAATCTTTTGACCACGCTGATAAAAAAAATTGGTGTTTCGTTCTCATGACTTGAAACTTACGAGAGTACTGCTGGAATGCGCACATATCTATTTTTCGTTTCACCCACTCCCAAATACGCAGTTTTCCGACTTGTCCGTAGCAGTTCATGTCCATTGTACTGCTTTATACTCCAATTGCAACAGACAGTGGTGCGAGGAAACATACAGCTGCTTTGTGAAATGCAACGCACTTTATTCCCAACACTTCCTTTCAACTTCTCATCAGGAAAATTGTGCTAAATGACAACAGCATCATTATACAATGTAAATAGCTGTATTTCTATGCAGCAAAAACTACGGATGCTTTGGTGAATGAACACTATTTAATGAGCATTCTCTTCATCACTTATCCTAACAGCGACAAGTTGCATTTTGGCTTTTGGGTGCAACATATCTGAGCACCCAGTGTAACTGAAAATTGTCCAGTAACGACACCAAGAAAGTTCTGTCGACCACCCAGTGTAGCCATTTTTTTGATTTATCAATAACGCTTGAAGGGGCCCTTAAAACCATCATCACCTGGTCAAACTGTCCCTAATGGAGTCACCCCCTCATGTCGTGTACAAAGACAAAAATCTCCTTAAAATATAAATATAAAAATGGGACGTGGGAATGTAAAAAAGGCGCTGTCTGCCGGCCTTCGCTTGGCTGAGCAGCGCAGCGCAGTAGTAGCAAGCAGCAGCGGTGGTGGTCTGCAAGCAGTGAAACTATTCGACATCAGCGGTGTGGATGGAGCCAGGCGTTTGTTGTCCCACCAGGCCTCGCGAGGCGCATTGCTGGGTGAGAGAGGGAAAGAGAGGCGACAATGCCCTTCAGCAATTGCATTCACACACGTACACACGAAACCGGACAGACACGATAGACACTCTACTACCGCACGTTGTACGCAGACGGTCCTTCTGCACACGCACTGCAATTACTTGCACGAATTAATGCATGTAGGGGCCGCGAGCAGGACGGAAGCCCCCGCCCAGACCAGCTTCGCGGCCAGGGGTGCGATGCGAGAGCTGAACGTGGCCGCTCTGCAGCCCAGCGACCAGTGCGTAGTTTTTTGTCCATTGAATTTTGCGAGTAGTTCTACGGGATGAGGGCAGGCCCTCTCTGAAGTGATGAACTGGCTTCCCACTCTGGCCTGCTCTGAATTGAATTAATCCCGTGTCTCCTCCCTTTTCTCTCCCACACAGCTTCGTGCCCCGCCACAACAGCGGTTCAGAGGAGGATATCAATGCGATGGTTGCTGCAACGGGCTTCGAGTCCTTGCAGGCCCTGATGGATGCTACCGTGCCTGCCTCTATCAAAAGGAAGGATGGCATGGACATGAAGCACTACACAGCTGGCATGACTGAAAGCCAGTTCCTGGAGTACTTCAAGTGAGAGGAGAGGGTGAAAGTGGAAACGAAGTGCTTACAGGTTTGCGACCGTGCAATGTAACAGGCCCCCCTTCATCAGCACGCAAGGCAACATGTGCCGAGGCTGTGCCAGGAGGGAGTGAGTAAGAATGTTATCTTTGCTTCGCACACAGGGAGATGGCCAGCAAGAACAAGGTGTACAAGAACTACCTTGGTATGGGCTACTACGGAACGCTCCTCCCGCCTGTCATTCAACGCAATGTGCTGGAGAACCCCGGATGGTACACTCAGTACACACCCTACCAGGCTGAGATTGCGCAGGGCAGGTACGTGCGGTGTTCCCTGAAGCATTATGAGCCTCACAACGATGGTAGGTTTTCTTGCCAAGAAATTGCCTGCACCGGGTTAAAGATAAGAAACCTGCAGCAACACAGTGGTTCATTTCCGTTACACATTCGCACATTCAAAAGCATACACGTACAAGCACCAAGGCTTTCAAACACACTTATACTTAAACTCACGCACTCACGCACACGCACACGCACAAACAAACATGCATACACATATAACCACACACGCAAGCAGGCATGCGCTTGAGCAGGCACACACTTATTCGCATTCAACACCACAAAACCAACGTTGCGATATGATGCAAAGGAAAGGCGATAGGGACCCCAAATATGCACACACTCACGCACGCATACAGGCTTGAGTCGCTCCTGAACTTCCAGACCATGGTGACAGACCTGACCAAGATGAGCATCTCCAACGCATCCCTCCTAGACGAGGCTACAGCAGCTGCTGAGGCCATGACCATGTGCTCAGCAATTGCACGGGGCAAGAAAACGAAATTCTTAGTGTCGGTGAGTGCTTAACATGTCAAAAACAGCTAATAGTACTCCTACATTTGAGTAGTCAGGTGCATGTAGGGACAAGGAGCACGTGTGCAAATCAAGCTAGCGATTTCACGTGCACTGTCTGTACTGCTCTTGCTTGCACTAGCATGTACAAATATACAGGCAACCCTAAACAATGTGTATTAAAGTCATATTTCGTGTACAAATGCATGTATGCACTCACGCACACCACACATGCACACTATGCATGCACACTAAACACACACACACACAACATGAGCGTACACAAACGCCCACACATTGCGCACACAGAGCAAGTGCCATCCCCAGACAATTGAGGTGTGCAAGACACGCGCGGAGAGCCTGGGCTTAGAAGCTGTTGTGCAAGAGGAGGGTGCGTTCACCATGGACAAAGACGTGTGTGGCCTTATCGTACAGTACCCTGCCACTGATGGCTCCATCGACAGCTACAAGAGCATTGCTGACGCTGCGCACGCTGCCAACATCAAGGTGGGTCCTTTAGAGGGCGTGGGAGGAGAAAGAGATTATGGTCTTTCGTTTGTGCAGTTGAGGTCGCTTTTGTTGACAGAGAAGGGCGATGCTTGTTCTGCTGAGATGCTGCCACATCATCTGTGGGCACAGCAGATGGGTAGGCCAACACCATACATACATACGCATTTACAGTGTATGTGCAGTATTTTCAGCAGGGAAATGACCATACGTATGGTCATGTACGGTGTTCATTTACGGCTCTTAACCAATCTTACATATGATTTGTCTGAGGTGTGAATGAGCTGGACAAGTTTTGTGGTGTGTTACGCATGTTGCCCCAATTAGGGGCACAGATGCCTCTGGTGCAAAAAAGGAATGGTGTATGGTGAGTTGGGTTACGGTGCTGGCGATTATAAGTCGGAAAGAGGACTTGAGACAAATTGTATTGGCGGTGGAGGGACAGAGCCTTGTAATTCCTTGACCTGTGCTCTCGTACGGCAGGGCTTTAATTTCCACGTATTTCCCTCTTAAGCCACGTCTGCAGCCACGCTGCCGGCTGGTGACCTAATTGTCTTCCCTTATGCAACTGAACATTATATGGGATGGGTCATACGGACCTCAGAGACGTTCAATACGGTAAAATACGCGTTAAATACCATACGGCGTATTATACGAATACGCCGTATGACCGTATGACCCATCCCTGCATATGCATAGGCAACACGTACACACACATATGCACGCATGCACACACAGGTGGTGGTGTCCACGGACCTGCTGGCCCTGACCATGCTACAGCCCCCTGGCGAGTGGGGTGCTGACATTGTGATTGGCTCAGCGCAGCGCTTTGGCGTGCCCATGGGCTATGGAGGCCCCCATGCTGCCTTCCTGGCCTGCCATGACGACTACAAGCGCCTCATGCCAGGTGTGTGCAAATGCACGCGTAGGCAGTTAAGGTTTCCAGCGCAAGTACTCCATATTCTCACTACAATGCACGACAGCAAGGATCAGCGTCCTCACAGTGACTTTCTTAGTGTTTGTGTGTCTTGATGCTAGCTTGCATTCACGCCCTGCACTCACACACACACACGCACACGCACACACACACACACACACACACACACACACACACACACACACACAAGAGCACACACACAAACATACACACGTTTCACAGGTCGCATCATTGGTGTGAGTGTGGACGCACAAGGAAAGCGTGCCCTACGCATGGCCATGCAGACGCGAGAGCAGCACATCCGCCGCGACAAAGCTACCTCCAACATCTGTACTGCGCAGGTGTGTGTGTGTGTGTGTGTCGCCCTTAACTTGAAGCTCGTGAAAATACCTTGTTTCTTCACAACATGCCTATATTTCCATGCTGTCCTTAGAGCGCGTTGCAGCATGGAGACCGGTACACGCCACACACACACACATACACACACGCACACACTCACGCACACACTCTTAAACACACACGCACAGGCCCTCCTAGCCAACATCTCTTCCCTGTACGGAGTCTACCATGGTCCAGAGGGGCTGAAGACCATTGCTGCACGCGTGAATGGGCTGGCTGCTGTCCTGGCTGAGGGCGCCAAGAAGCTCGGCCACCAGACACACGGGAAACCCTTCTTTGACACCGTGGCCATCAACGTAAGGAGTCAAAAGCAGGGTTGCGCTTGTACTGTGCTGAAGGACGTGCCTAGTGTTGTGCTGAGCTCGAGTGGTGCTTCTCACAGCGGCAACTCGGTGTAGTCCATGGTGGACATTATTGTGAGTATGAGTGTTACACCTTAGGCTGTTTATGCTGCGCTGCCGCAGCGAGGTCCAGCAGGCCATTTTATGCAGAAAGCATGCAGCTCACCCTCCCTCCATTGCTGGCACAGTGCTTGCTAGGTGTGAAATGTCTGGATCCCAAGCCTAAGGGAGACGTGGGAAGTGAGGGGGATTATAGGTGCTGTGAGGTGTAGGGTGCCTTGGGTGTGAGGTGCAGTGTGCACAGTGGCAGCTCTGGCAGTCAATGAAGGGTGTCATGAAATAGCAGCTCCTGGCAGAAAACAGGGACTGACTCGCACACCGCTCGTTCAACTGTGTGTGCCTTGGCGCTCAACTGCTGCTCCTCTCTGCTGCTGCTGCTGCTATTGCTGCTGCTGCAGCTGCTGTTGATGGTGGTGGTGTGAAATAGGCAGCTTTGCACGAAACTACAGTGGTAGATAAATGCACAGTCAAAGAGTGCATTCGTTTCGTGGGTTCACCGTCCCCCTGTCAGGGCTGCGTGTAGAGGGATCTGCCTATTTCCACACGAGCATGCTTTCTCAGGTTCTGTGTATGTACGTGGATGCCTTGATTCCACACAGACAATGGATTGGCACATCATATACGCTGTGCACAGCCTTCAGTCTGAGGATGTGTTTTGCAGTCTTTTTGGTGTAGCGCGGCGTGTGCAACACAAAACGCAAAACACATTCTCAGACTGGAGGCTGTGCACGGCGTATACGAAGACTGCAAGCCTCTTAGGGTTGGACGCTTACGCAGGCACGTTGGAATTCCGTATCACAGGTGGGCGATGCCGCTGCTGTGCACAAGGCAGCCCTTGCCCAGAGCATCAACCTGCGCTTGATCGACAGCAAGACCGTTGGCATTTCGATGGATGAGACCACCAAGCTGGGTGACCTAGACGAGCTGTTTAAGTGAGTCTTTGTAAACTGAGGGGCGCACAGCTGTTTACGCGGTTGCTGTGTGCCCACTATTAATGAAATTGTGCAAGGGGGGAGAAGCTCTTGTGTATAAATTAGCACATCCTTGGCGCATATAAGTACGTCAGGCCACGCACGCAAGTATGCACGCATCACACGCACACACACACAGGATCCTCAACGGTGGCAAGGCAGCACCCTTCACTGCAGAGTCCTTAGCCCCCTCTGTGTCCGGTGGTGTGGGCCCCTTTTCCCGCTCTTCTAAGTTCATGCAGCAGCCCATCTTCAACTCCATGCTCAACGAGCACGACATGCTCAGGTATGTGCACACGTCTGTGTTTGTGTGCGTTTTCGTGCGTGCTTGTGGGTGGCTGGGCGTGTGTGTGTGTATGTAGGGAGTGAGGAAGATTGTGTCAGACTCTTTCTGCCCAGTCTGGCTCAAGTGTTTGTGTGGATGCTGGTGTGTGTGCATAGAGAGGAGGAGGACAGGGAAGACAGTGTACAAAAGAGGGTATTACTCTCACGCTGTGCAGTATAGAATCTCTCAGTTTGCTACATTTCAAAAACACGTGTTGTCACGTGTGTTGGAGCTAGGCTAGGCTGTGCATGCGCTAGCCTTTTGCTGCTCAGCCACATGCAGCCTCTACAAGGGCCCTCTTAAGTAAGCACACGCTCGTGAAGGGGTGTCGTTCTGACAAACACACACAGACACTGTACACACACACACACGTGTGCACACACACAGGTATCTGAAGCGCCTGGAGAACAGGGACCTGTCGCTGGCCCATAGTATGATTCCCTTGGGCTCCTGTACCATGAAGCTGAATGCCACCACCGAAATGATGCCCATCACATGGCCAGAGCTGGCAGGCCTGCACCCCTTCGCACCTGTGGACCAGGTCTGTTACCTTGTCATCATATGCGTGTGTGGGGTCGGTGAGAACAGTCGAGTTACGTTGGCACCGTGACAGATCATTTCTTGGAGGTTGTCCTGCTTTCAACGTGAGTACTGCCTTGCTATGTACTCCGTATATGCACCGCACAATTGCGCATACGCGTACGCACACATACCTGCACACACTGGCTGGGCTAAACTCCCCACCAGGAATGATGTGGGAATTGCTAAGTATTTTTTGGAGAGATTGGGACTGCTAAGGCTTACTATAAGTGAAATGAAGATTGGGCTCCAGGACGATTACGGCAAGGTACGGTACACACAGTCTCAACAATCGCTATGTATGTGCCAATGTTGTGTGTACTGCGCTTTTTGTCATCGATTTTGTTCATCGCCCCTCCTCATCCTGCTTTTGACAAGGTCAGAGAGCCAATTTGCCTGCACTCGTTTGCGCGAGCAGAGCAGTCGTGTTTGAAACAATTGTATGTGGGTGGGTGGGTGTCTTGACTGTGCTGAGTGTGCTGGTCAGACCAGGCCAGCACCACTCTGTGTCTGTGTAGCCGTGTGGTGGCGTCCTTACTTCCTGGTAGCTGCCTGGTGCTCTTACCTCTTCTTCATTTGCTATTACTTTTCGTCCACATTCACTACCGCCCCCTCCCCACAGATGCATTGTCAATGTAACGCACCTTTGCGCTGAGCCACACACGTTTGCAAAGTGTACACCATGGACAATGAAATCAATTACTACTTTTGCGCCAATTGTAAGTTCGGCAGATCTTTCACATCCTGGCTCCTTTGCTGCATCACCACACGTACACACACACGCATGCATGTATGCAAGCAAGCAAGCTTGCACACACACACACACACACACACACACATACATACATACACACATGAACGCAGGCGCAAGGTTACAAGCAGATGTTTGACGACCTGGCCATGCAGCTTTGCTCCATTACAGGCTTCGATGCAGTGTCTCTGCAGCCCAACTCAGGAGCCAGTGGAGAGTACGCGGGCCTCATGGGCATTCGCGCCTACCACAGGTGTGTACTTGTGCGCGTGTGTATTTATGTGTGTTTGCATGCTTGTGAGTGGTTTGTGCATGAGTTTGTGTGTGGATGTGTGTGTGTGTATGCTTACAGGAAGTAAAATGTGAGCCAAAGCGCAAGACAGGCAGGGTAGTACGCAGGGTACCTAAATTATTCGGGTAGACCCGGAACAGCCTGAAAATTTTTCAGGGTCTCCCGGAACTGCTCTTAAAATTATTCAGGGTGTTATGAAGTTTCCCGGGCCGGGGGCGACAGCGCCAAGCGTGATGTTACTTCTTTTCCTGCACTGAAGGAGTCAAGCAGGAGTCGAGGCTTCGGATACAGATTGGAAAATTTGCTAAATTGTTAGATGTCTTCAAAAGCATAAACAGCCAGCGCTCGAGGTTATATGCTCGTACATGCGTGTGTGTATGTGTGTGTGCGTACGTGTGTGTGTGCTTGTTTGTGTATGTGCATGTGTGTGTTGTGTTAGTGCGTATTGTGTGTATGTACGTATTGTGTATATATGCATGTGTGTGCGCATGTGCTTTTGCGCGTGTGTGTATGTGCGCCAGTGTTTCTTTCAAGTCGATATACCAAAATGATCTAATCGATACCAAATCGATCGATATGAAAACATGGGTTTTCAACTTTGGAATCAAGATGAAATTAAGGTTTTGGGGGTGTCGAGGAGCCCCTTTGTAAAACCGATCTGTGACCCGCACAGGGCATTTGAAGGCCCTCATACATCACAATTTTGAAATTCTGAAAATTCCAAACATCTAATTTTCATATTAAGATGAGCAATAAACCCCCATCAAAACGCCCAAAGTTGCCAGGGGGAAAAGTGTTGGGAGGACTTGAGGGACCAGTAAAACCGATCTGTGACCCGCACAGGGCATTTGAAGGCCCTCATACATCACAATTTTGAAATTCTGAAAATTCCAAACATCTAATTTTCATATTAAGATGAGCAATAAACCCC
>Ga0307945_1002480_pt1 | contig 14942 bp, 16 predicted proteins | sample OrgLakmetagen228_FD_201818 | JGI IMG/M metagenome (GOLD analysis project Ga0307945, IMG submission 201818) | Saline water microbial communities from Organic Lake, Antarctica - #228 | ecosystem: Environmental > Aquatic > Non-marine Saline and Alkaline > Saline | place: Antarctica: Organic Lake...
CTTACATCACTGCACCAAATCAAAAAGCAGCTCTCACACCCGAATCTCCATCGCCACCACATCCAAGGAGATGTCCTTGAATCCATCGCTAAAGCAATCCGCCAATCACCATCGCCCATCCACTTCTTCAAAGTAAAGTCCCATGCCGGTATTATCGGTAATGAACATGCCGACGTCCTTGCTAAAAAGTCAGCCACCACCTACTACGACATTGCAGACACCTCCATCAAAACAGCAGGCCCTGAGGGGAATCCCTTATAAATCCACTGGCTTACAAAAGAAGACACAAACCCATAATCATACCCATACAACAAACATGGCCCATTCTCCTCCCCCAAAGCTCTGGTACCTACCAAACCACCGTGACGCCCTTCAAGCACATATGCATTTTCTCCATAAATTGGGAAATGCCAAAACTGAAGCGAATACCATGCGTACTACCAGACCCTCATCAAGGACGGCACTGCCAATGGAGCCACTAGCGATGCTTACCTTACATCATCCAATGTCCCCTTAAAGACCAAATGCATCAAAATGAAATACAGAACAGGCACCCTATATAATAAAAACATGCAATATTGTTCAAACTCTCAACAAGTCAAACTTGCCCCCTCTGCCCACAAGTAGACAATGCCCTGCACATCCTTTCTGGGTGCCAACACACGCAAATAAGGAACATGATCACCGAAAGACACGACATAGCATGCCGCATGATCCTTAAGGCTATCAGAAAAAACAGGCTCCTTAGGATCATGCATTGTCTCCATGGATATAGGCAGCAACAAACGGATGACCACGCAAATTCTCCAGATTCCTGAAACAGCTGAAAGTAGAAAGTTCCCAAATGGCTCTTTCCACCCCGCTTCTCAAATAAAGGCAGACTTATTTCCAGCCGCCCAGATTTTGTGCTGGTTACTCACATCGCTGCAAAAACACACTAAAAACAAACTAATGTAGGGGGGTGGGTTCTTCGGAGTGGCAGGGGGCAATTGAGGGAGACTGGGAGCATCCCAGCAGCACCGCCAGCCACCAGTAGAGCCACCAACCCCAGACAGCACCGACCTCGAAACCTCAACAAGGCTCGGCGTGACATCCACCTCGTCGAGATCAAGTATTGTGAGGACACCAGACCTCAGAACCAGCTAAATGCCGCAAAGGAGCAGCACAAAGACCTCTGCAACATTCTCCAAGGAGCCTCCGTTATTCTCCACATCATCCTTTTGGGTGTGGGCGGCACCATCTACAACACTCACACTAACAAGCCTTTCAAGGATCTGGGTCTTGATTCTCAAAGAGTCAAGAAGCTTGCCTCCAAGCTCCATGTGCACTCCGTGAACTTTGCTGCAAAACTTGTCCATACCAGACGTGCCCTTTTCAGTACTATTATCAACTCTCATCAGGAGCCGGTTTCAAACCAAGCCTGCAACCCTCCTGATCCCCATTGATTTTTCCTTTCCTTATCACGGTGGAGGAGCTTTACGGTACTCGGTACCAAAGTGGCTCCATTTCCTTAATTAATGTGGGGAGTGGCTTTCACTGCCTGCGTAGTTTTCTTTTTTTCTCTTTTTTCTTCTGCTTCTATGAAATGAAAGCCAATAGCAGTATCGCTGGAAATAAATGCGCAGACGCGATTGCCAAACTCTGCCTTACAGATTTACAGGTTAAGCCATCAGTCAAAGCTCTGCTTTACACGACGGTGGTCATGACGTGCACTTTTAAGACTCCAGCTTCAGACGGTAATGCATACACACACCTCTACTGGCTTGCGGCTATAGACACCGATGAGGAGCCCAGCAGAAGAAGAGGGACAAGTACACCTAGGCTTCCTGAACTCTCTGATGTAAAGGCCAAGCTGAAAACAGAATGTGCAAATCACACAGACTGGGGAGTGCCAAAACAGACACAACGTACTACAACTTCTGGAAGGACCTCAGATCGCTGGTCAATAAGCTTCCATTGGTTTTGGCGCACCAGTCATCGCAATGTCTTAGTTGCTTATATCCTGGCTAACTCTTAGCTTCCCTATTTTTTTATGTTGAGTGCCTCGCGGTGCGTGATGTAGCTAGATCGGCCTGTTGCCCTTTTTACTCTTACCAGCCCTGTCTTCCTAAACCTTGTTCTTTTTACGTGGGCACCAAAGTGCGCAGGCTTTCCTTCCTTGTTTCTTTCCTGTGCTTGACCTTCTCGTCACCCTGGTTGTCCCCCCTACTTTCTGTTATCGCTTCCAGCCTGCCTCTCTTGTTTCCTTTTTATTTATCAAATTTCAGTTCAATCTCCTCTTGACCTATGTAATACGCCATCATCATCAGCTTTCTCTGAACATGTATAACCTCAGTGCTACAAAAATCGTAACGTTATGAAGCACCGCACTGTTGCAATTTTAAACAAAAGTATACCTTCCGATACGGCTTTTCCCCCAATGCAAACAGCCCCATCTGCCACAGCACTGACAGTGCGCTCTACATACTCTCTTGTGCGTTGCCAACACACTAAGATGAGGATTACAAAACGTCATAATGTGGCAAGTGCACTGATATTCCAAGCCCTACAAAAGGGACCATGCAGTGCCAACCAAATCACCTACACTGACATAGGCAGTGTAGATAATCTAGCAGGAGGCCTAGATCTGGAAAAAACTGCCGACAAAACACTGCCCTCTTGGTTGCTACCAAACCACTCCATCTCGAACCTGGGTTGCTGTGGGGGGCTTAGGTGGTGTTCCGGCAGAGTTTGGGCGCTTTTTGTAGGCATTCCTGACATGCATGGAATGCATCTGCATTGGTGTCTTGAGCTTTACGGTGTCAAGTTATTTCTCGAGCTATGTCTTGCATAGTAACAGTCGTTGAATCTGTGTTTAGGATAGCAGATAGTTGGTTTAAAGCGATTTTGTGTTCATTAGAGCAGTGTCTCCCAAATTTAAATTTAAGGGCGTTACCAGTGATTGTATGTGTGTTATTTGCTTCCATGAGGTCAGTGGGAGTGGAGGCCCCAGTGCCACAAGGGGCTTGGCAATAACGTGTACCGGGTTTTAAAGGTTGTACACAATCCGCTTGGATGGAAGAAGGGCTGAGATCCATTTCAGGTCCTCAGAAAAATGTATGTTGTCCTCTTTAATAACACACCTATTGGAAAGTTCGATACTAAGCAGCTGCCGTACCCGCATATTGAATCCTAGGAGGCGTCTCAGAGGGATTGATGACTCCCTGTGTTGTGCTTGTAGATCAAAGGCTTCTGGTCTTAATAGGGCAATTTGATTGCGGTGCTGCTTCTCTGTTACACATTTATGTCTGTGATTTTTATGGTTCATGCTGTGTATTAGGGCTTTGGCATTTCGCCTGTGATATTCCACTGAAATTGAATGGCATCCTAGGCCAAAGTCAGTTTTATTCTCTCTGATCATTGCAATGGGGATGCTCTTCAAGAACTTGAAATTTAACTTGATCAGGCTCCCAATTTTATTGTCCCATTCGTTTAGTCAGTGTGGGTCACAGGGGTGACCGGAATGCTATGCTATACTTGGCGTGATTGTGGTACTAATAATGTGTATCACCTGCCAGGGGGAGGCGTACGAGCTTCTGGGGCCTGTTAGTTTTATGTTTCAAGGTCTCTGGTATACGTGTCTGTTGGTGTGTCCAGTTGAGGCTGCCTCATGGTAAGTTCAACGCCAAGATGGAAGAAGGTATGTTGTCCTTGAACAAAAACTGATTTGGAGAGCTGAGCTCTCAGGTACTTTTGGGGTTCTGTCCCCACACGACAGTCTTGGCAGCCCGCCTCGTGTAGGATTCCTGTGACTTTTGTTTTGCTTATATGCTAGTGTGAGTCAGCACATGCATGGTTGTTCCCTCTTTCACCCATGTGTAGTCACCGTTGAATAGATTCTAGATATAGGAGAGAAAGGAAAAGGGATAGGGTGTTCCTTAAATTGTTCCCCTTTCGACAGGAATAGAGGCCGTACCCCAAAGCCTTACTGGTTGACTTCTTTTGGATTTTTGAGTGCTTACCAGAAAACCAGGATTTTGGCTTACTGAACAAGTCGCATAGGTAAGCCAAAGAAGCCAGGACGGCAGGTAAGCAGCAGTAATTTAAGCAAGTAAGGGTGTATTGGCTTAGTGCTTGGTAATGCTTCCTCCTTCCTTGGGAAGCCAAGCATGTAACCCAGGATTAGTAAGGGTGATCATGTGCCTTGGCTTCTCAAGTAAGCACAAAACAAGCCTGTTGAAGAATTGCTTAGTGAGCCTAAGAAGCTCTGGGATATGCCGGGTGGAAATTAGCTCAGTAAGAGCTCAGAGTGTTACAATAAGCCTGGCCAATAAGCCGACCAATAAGCCGCAAATAATTAGGCCAGTAAGCCACAATAAGCCAGGCCAATAAGTGGCAATAAGTCTTCAGTAAGCCGGATCAGGAAGCAACAAAGAACCAGGCAAATAAGCCAGGCCAATAGGCCAATAAGCCTGACCAGTGAGCTGCAATTAACCAGGCCAGTAAGCCACAAAAAGAGGCAACAAGCCTGATTGGTAAGCCACAAACGACCTGACCAGGAAGCTACAATAAGCCAGGCCTATGCATGTATTCAGGCCGCAGTCGTGTATCCAGGCCGCATGCTAACGTAGTTTGTTGTGAAACCATTGGCACGCAGTCTTGACAGCCATGGGTCACAACCTTACTGTGGCTTCCTAACCCGCTTATTTGTGGCTTACTGATCAGGCTTATTGCATGCTTCTTAGGCTGGCTTACTGCCGCTTGTTTGTCAGCCTTACTGTGGCTGCCTAGACCGCTTATTTGTGGCTTATTACTGCTTGCTGATCACTGTGGGTTACCTGTGCTTGGTAACCAAGCCTGCTCCCTTAAATTCCTATTCCAGCAAGACCCCCTGCTTCATAGCTGGGTTGTTAAAGTACTTGTGGCTTACTTGACTTCGGTTCAGCAAAGAAGCCTTCCCAGGGTTACTAGCCTGCTTCCTTAAATTCCTGCACCAGTAAGAATCCACCACTTCCTAGTTGGATTGTCAAGGTACTCGTGGCTTCTTGAAAATTGTACTGATTACTGGAAAGCAATACTTCTGGCTTCCAGTAATGTTACTCTCCACGTCATCCTTTTGGGTGTGGACGGCACCATCTCCAACACTCACACGGTGAAGTCTTTCAAAGAACTGGGCCTTGATTCCCAAAGAGTCAAGAAGCTTGCCTCCAAGCTCCATGTGCACTCTGTGAACTTTGCTGCTAAACTTGTCCATACCAGACGTGCCTTTTCCAGTACTGTTATCAACCCTCATCAGGAGCCGGTTTCAGGCTAAGCCTGCAACCCTCTTGATCCCCGTTGATTTTTCTTCTCCTTTTCGCGGTGGAGGAGCTTCACGGTACTCGGTACCAAAGTGGTTCCTTTTCCTTCATTAATGTGGGGAGTGGTGTTCACTGCCTGCATGTTTTGTTCTTTTCTTCTGGCTTCCTGTCCGCTTCCTCGGTAGTAATCAAGCTGGCTTACTGGCCGCTTGTCCATCAAATAAGCGAGCAGTAAGCCAAACAATAGATCCTACTAGGGCTTTCTAACATTCCGACGTCCGTGGGAATACCCAGGTCGTACATGATCCTTTGATGCGGTCATGGTCAGTTGTGTTGAACGCAGAGGTAAGGTCTACAACAAGGTTGCCTTGTTGTCAACCTGTGTAGTTTTGGATCTTTAAGGGCTGATTACTATTAAAAAAAAGCTTTTCAGACTGAAACCAAACAAAACCAAGCTCGCAAATCAAAGTACAGGCAAAAAAGAACAAATCAAAAACGAATGCAAGTTCAAAGTACTTCTACGACGCAATTGCGCACAAATTCAAATCAAAAGTTGAAAACAGGGTTGCAAATGTACAAATTGTGCGCAAGAAAATAATACGGCTTTTGTCTTTGCGTATCAAGCTTACAGCATTCGGCAGCTTAATAACCCACACAATAGCAGCACTGGAGCAAGACTTGAAATTAACAGGAATGCAGGTACTTAAGTTTCTCCCGGCATGGACTAGGATACATGTCATTTAGATATCTCCACCACCCAATGGATGTGGCAATCACACAAGCTAGCTGGTCAGGTCACCCGCCAATGTAACCATTAGCTAGCATACCGACTGCACTGGCGCAATAAGTGATGGTACAATAAATATCGATGTCAGGGGGCAGCCTGCAATCTTACGCAGGGGGGCTGCTTGTAACCTTATGCAGGGGTATGGTACACTGTGAGTGTGGACAGAAATCTGGGCCATCACACTCATAGGAGGGCAGCAGTGCCGCAGGGTGCACACGAGGGATGTGTGCACAGCTCTGGGAAGATGAGCATCAATGCACACACAACACACAAAAAAGACAACGCTCGCCGCATGTGTACTTACAAACATATTCGCACATTCACATTCACACCTGCACCCACATCCACCTACCCGATTATACCTACACACCCACGCACAATAACACACCCACACATACACACACACCACACCACTAGTCAGGTGTGATCTGTAAAGAGCGTAATGACTGGAGTCACTAAACTAAAGGCTGCAAAAAGGGTACCCTTTGTGTAAACAAAGGTCTAAGAGAATGCCCAGAAAGCGATAAAGTGCATTACTAAATCAGTGAAACTGTGCCTACGAATCTGAGCCTAATAAGTGAAGCAAAAACTACCATTCAAGCTTCCTTCTGTCATGTCACGCAATGCATATGCCTGGTTCAAGTCTAAGCCTGCAATGCTGATGCGTCAGAGAAAAGAACACACACATACATACACACAAAGACACGCACAAACACACACAGACTCACATACACAAACAGAAATATACAGGAGAGCTTCTCTCAGCTTGTTTTGTTCAAAATGTACATGAATAGGGTTGGCCAGAACCGTATATGCACACCGTATATGACCGCATGTATGGCGATTTCTTTGCTTAAAATACCGTGTATACACCGTATACGTATATATGTATGGTCCTGGCCAACCCTATACACGGACCATTAAGGCTGAAGGCCACTGGCAGCCGGTTGGCAGCCAAGCAGAAGCACACCCATTCCAGCACCTTGCGCCACTACGGCTGAGCCAATACAGAAGTACATCCACTCCGCCACCTCAGGCTTCAGAGACCACAGGCCATTACAGCTGCTTCGAGCGGCGCTCGTTGCGCTTGGTCACTAAGTTATACGTCCAGTAGTAGTTCAAGCCTGGAGGAACCGGGTAAGAAAAGGGAGCAGACTGTTCAGTTGTGAATTGTGAACAAAGCGGCACTCGCTGCGCTTGGTCACCACGTTATATGAGTAGGGTTGGCCAGGACCATATATATACGACGTATATACGGCATTTTTGGCAGGGAAATCACCACATATACGGTCATATACGGTGCATATATACGGTTCTGGTGAACCCTATACATGTGCAGTAGTAGTTCAAGCTGTTGAGGTACATATCGGAGGACTTGCGCACCATTGGCAAGCCAACGCGTTTGCTGGAGCAACTTAGCAGAGAAAGGAAGCAGTTGCAAAACAAGAACTGGAGCAACTTAGCAGAGAAAGGAAGCAGTTGCAAAACAAGAACTGGAGCAACTTAGCAGAGAAAGGAAGCAGTTGCAAAACAAGAACTGGAGCAACTATGCAGAGAAAGGAAGCAGTTGCAAAACAAGAGTAGCAGGATGCCCAAGCTGATTCTGGATGCAGTGAAGCGCAGACCTCAGCTGATGTAGCACACGTCATAGAACACCCTTATGTAGCACACGTCATAGAACGCCCTTTTTTGCTCATTGGCATTGTACTGAGCAGTTATATATTGCCGCAGTTTATTATTAGGGTTGCCCAGAACCGTATATATACACCGTATGTGACCGTATATCTGGCAACTTCCCTGCCAAAAATACCGTATATGCACCGTATATATATGGTCCTGGCCAACCCTATTTATTATGCATATTTTACCATGGTCATCATTGTTTTCAGGTGGACATGGAGTATATGTGTACCTATACGGCTGACTTATATATTGCCGCAGTTATTTATGCATATCTTTGATGCATACTTTACCATGGTCATCATTGTTTTCAGGTGAACCATTTTGGACGCACCTGTCAAAGCTGCTTGGAAGAATGGCGTGATCAGGACGAGGTTCCAAGGGGTGCCCAGCGCCTGCGTTTCTGCCTGTGAGCACACATACAATGGAAAAGCAGTGGCAAAACAGTGCAGAGCGCGTGAATAGTGCCCAGTGCATGCATTTCTGCCTGTGAGCACACAATGGAAAAGCGTAGCAAACAAGTAACAAATGCAGAGCGTGTGAGGGAGCGATGCGTTTTCAGGGCCTGAATTAAATCCACTTGCTGTCACGCAGGAACAAAGGCAAGTAAAGTGCAAAGCGGTCTATTTTCAGTATATAGGCAAGATTGTACACATCCAGGAACCCAAATATAAAAGTAAGCGGTCTATTTTCAGTATATAGGCAAGATTGTACACGTCCAAGAACCCAAATATAAAAGTAAGCGGTCTAATTACAGTAGGCAAGATTGTACACGTCCAGGAACCCCGTTTTTTAAAATACCATATGCCAGCACACACACAAACAAAGAAGAGCGCAAATTCAAATGTAAGCAATTTGCTTTAAGACGGATGGGAATACATATCCCTTCAAAATGCAAGAAGCGGTAATGTTTGTCGCAGCAGCAGAACATGCAGCAGCACACACTCATCCCCCCCCATCCAAACTTCCACATTTACACCCACATCCGCACCCTCACAGTAGCAGGGTCACAGCGCAAAACCCATACCTGCCATTCTTTGTAATAGACGTAACAAAGGTAAGGGTACCACACATTCCGGAGAAGCAGCCAGCTAATGTAGAACAGGACCTGCCATCCAGGTTTACGGGTGCGTGTGTGTGCGTGTGTATGTGTGTGTATGTGTGTGAGTGTATGTGTGTATGTGTGCGTGTGTGTGTGTGTGTGTCACAGCATCTCTTGCGCATTCTGCATTTTTTGCGAGGCGAACTTGTCAGCCTGCTTGGGATGTCTACACCTCTCAAACTGAAATTTTGCAAAGACTTGCGTATCAATATGCAAAATTGTTTTTGAAGTGCAGCAGGCTTGCTTGCCATGTTGACGTGGTTGCTACCACATTTTCCCAGAGGGGGGCAACTGACGCCCAAAAATGGGCATGATTCATTTTTTATGCTTTTTGGCTCATGTGCGGCTAAATTTGCTAGCCATGTGCTTTTACCACGTTTCCGGGGGCAAAGGCCTCTTGTATATGCATGAGTTTTGACGTGCAGATTGCTGCTGTGCCAAGGTGTACTTACATTGCGCTTTGACACAGTAAGTACGCTGTGCTCACACATGCACACAGTACGTACTCTGTGCACATCACACAGTAAGTACTCTGTGCTCACACATGCTCACAGGATGTACTCTGTGCTCACACATGCACACAGTAAGTACGCTGTGCTCACACATGCACACAGTACGTACTCTGTGCACATGACACAGTAAGTACTCTGTGCTCGCACACACACACACACACACACACACACACACGCACACACACACATACATACCACACACACACACCTCCAATATTCCTGCAAGCGCAGCGCCTGACGCAAAGGTGCGCTTGGCAATGAGCAGCCAGGTATTCACTTCGACCAGCATGCAGTATGAGAGGCACCATATGTACCTGCAGCAGTTGACAATATAAATGAAGCATGTACATGGAAAACGCTGATTTTACGTTCCATTGACATGCAGCAGTGTTCCCGTGCCTGTCGGAGAAAAAGCTAGTAGGCACCATGTGATGTGTTTGCGGCACAGAACATGCACGCATTTGTGACCGTGTGTTTCGATGCTTGCAGGCCCACATGAGAGTACGGCACAGAACATGCACGCGTTTGTGACCGTGCGTTTTGATGCTTGCAGGCCCACATGAGAGTACGGCACAGAACATGCACGCGTTTGTGACCGTGTGTTTTGATGCTTGCAGGCCCACATGAGAGTACGGCACTGAACATGCACGCGTTTGTGACCGTGTGCTTTGATGCTTGCAGGCCCACATGAGAGTACGGCACAGAACATGCACGCGTTTGTGACCGTGCGTTTTGATGCTTGCAGGCCCACATGAGAGTACGGCACTGAACATGCACGCGTTTGTGACCGTGTGTTTTGATGCTTGCAGGCCCACATGAGAGTACGGCACTGAACATGCACACGTTTGTGACCGTGCGTTTTGATGCTTGCAGGCCCAGATGAGAGTACGGCACAGAACATGCACACGTTTGTGACCGTGTGTTTTGATGCTTGCAGGCCCAGATGAGAGTACGGCACCTGCGTGTGTAAAATATGAAGTGGCCCAGGGGGAGCCTAAAATACCGCAGTGCAGCGTGAGGGATTCAAGAGCACTGAAGAGGCGCTAGCAGTGCAAACAAAGTCGAGCTGCGGGTGCTCTGCCTTGTGTGGCTATGCTATCACATCCACCTGGGTTTGAGTGTCTCGTTAGGTATGCATGAAAAAAAGGAGAACTTGTGTGGAAGAGTGCAAGCAGCTCGGGCAGAATGAGTATGACATCCGTACCCTGTATAATGTTAAGTTAGCAGGCAGGGTGCAACTGGCATAATTTCGTTAACAAATCAAAAATCCTGTATTGGCACGCACTGGCTTTCATTGACCATGCACATTCCACGCTTGCCTCAAATGATGCTAATGTAGTAATGTAGTAATGTAGGAGGACGAAGATCTGCAAATGCGTCCATGCCATAAACTGACCATGCGCAAGCCATTCTGTATAATAATCAGCTGGGCATAACAAGCCAAACTACAGGCCGTCCATTCCATGGCACTAACCCTAAACCCTAACCTTACCCTTTCCTGACCCTTTCCTGAACCACTACTGCCTGTCTCCTTTAGCCACTACCCTACCTTGGATAATGCCACTACCCTACCATGGATAATGCCACTACCCTAACGTGGATAATGCCACTACCCTACCATGGATAATGCCACTACCTTACCGTGGATAATGCCACTACCCTACCTTGGATAATGTCACTACCCTACCTTGGATAATGCAGGGGTATGAGGATGAGGATGCCGCTGCAGATGTGGTGTGTTAAAATGACGTTGGGGCTCTTCACGCAGCTTGGCCTGACCCCCACATAGAGCATGTCGGCCTGATGTCAGGAGTTTAAGCAGCACGATGTACGGTTGAATAAGAAATGTAGGTGAAGTTAGTCGCTTCTTCTGACGTAGGGGCTCCTGTCGCAGCTGGGTTTGACACCCCGACGAAGAACACCCTGACTTGGTTAGAAGAGTCACGTTTAAAATGCAGCACAGATGGAATAAGGGGAGGTAGAGAGTTTTCCGTATGGCAGGCACAAGCTCCAGGGCACGGAGGCACAGGGTTTGGAGCAAGGCAGAAAGCACGGAAGGGCTAAAATTTTGAGCAGGACACAGGGTTTCTCAGAGCAGGCGCAGGGTTTAGAGCAGAGCGCAGGACTTAATAATAGTAATCATGCAGCATAGTTGAGGAAGGTGCATAGGATTAGAGTTCCGCATATGACAGGCACAGGGTTCAGAGCAGGGCGATGGGCCTGTCAGTTCGAAGTGAGGAAATTCAATATGGTTAAAAGGTTACGAGCATTCCTAGGCAGAGGGCTAAGTGTGTGTGGCAGGCTTACAACTTTGAGCAGGGCACACCAGCCTGATGTGAGGAGTAACAGGCTGAATGAATGCGGTCCTGATGGGAGGAGTAACAGGCTTAATGAATGCGGTCCTGTTGTGATGAGGAACAGGCTGAATGAATGCGGTCCTGATGGGAGGAGGAACAGGCGGAATGCGGTCCTGTTGGAAAAGGACATGTGGTGAATAACGATGAGGCAAAGGACTGAAGGTGGGATCTCTGTGAGATTGACGCAAAAGTGCAATGAGGCACAGGGGATGAAGGGGGAACCTCTGTCAGCTTGACGCGAAAATGACAATGAGGCGTGAGATGCAGCCCCTCCACTTCAAACCAAAAGGAGCCAATTACTGGACGTGAGAGCAAACATCTCTAGACTAGTGCTCACCAGGGATATTTTTGAAATGGTTGGATAGTGTGATGTCGTTTTTGAGACGGAGCCCCCCTTAGGTTCATTCCACTTGCTGAGTCACCACGCTAAAAGAATAAAGCTTTGAGCATTCCAGGCCCTCCCAGCACACACCGAAAGCACTGTCAGAAAGCTAATTTCAAGCACATCACAATAATATCCTCATCCCCACAAATGGTGCACTGTGTAATTCACAATTTGAAATCGGAGATTGGGCCCCCGTTTTCAACATTTCCAAAAATTGCGTCGAAGGAGTATGTTATTTTATACCATCAATAAATTTTGTATGTAAAGTCGGAAGGAGGAGGGATTTGCCCTGTGAATTAAAATAAAATACCAAAACCTGTAACCGCCCCCGAAAGTTTGGTCAAGTTACATATTTTGAATTTGAAAACGCTGTTAATATGTTGTTTCCCATTATCATGTTGTTTCGTGTCTTGCACAGAGTAGGAGGGTTACAAATCATGGCACGTTGGCAGCACTGTCAGCGTGGTAGAAGGCCGACCGATCCCGACACGCTAGCAGCAGAGCAGAGACGGCGGCAGCTTCACAGCGCTCGGGAGGACAGGCGAGCGAGGGCCTGGAGGGGACCCGCGTCCAGCACTTGGCACAGCACTTGGAGCAGCAGCCTGGCAATGCCACTCAGCAGGCACAGGAAGCAGCAGCCCAACCAGAGGTGGTGGCTTTGAACAACCGTATGGAGCTGTGCAAACGCAGGAGCGGGGGGGCGCAGCTCTCCCTGAGTTGTCAATCAACCCATTACAATGCCGCTATTCATTGCAGATTGCAAAGACCAGAATGGCCCAGAAATGGTTGCACAGGAGCAGTTCAGAGGGAATGCAGCCCCCCTGAATTGCTCGCTGCACATGACACACAGCTTCAGACATGGTATGGTATGACAAGCATGGTATGGTATGACAGGCAGACATGGTAAGGTATGCAGGGCTGTGCCACTTCGATGTACGGTACGGTGTATGGCTATACGGTACGGTACGGAAATACGGCGTACAGCCGTATTTATACGGTTTTAGGCCGCATATACGGTAAAATACGGTACGGCGTACGGTACGGACCAAACTTTGAAAGCCTCAGTTAAAAAATTAAAACCGCTGCCTTCAAATCTGCCCTGATGTTGGGTGGTGCTGCTGCTGCTCTGCCTCAGGGACTTGAGTTTGCTCTGCACCTCTTCTGCTGGGCACTCAGCTGCTGCTGTAGAGGATAGGAAGCCACAAATCTTGATGTTCAGCAGGTGCTCCTTCATGCGGGCCTCGTGCGCTGACCTCACGTTGGGGCAGTGCTTGCATGCATACTTAACCTCCATCGCTGCTGCTGCTGGGGCTGCTGCAGCCTCTTCTTCCTCTGCCATTTCCTGGTCACCCCCCGCTGCTGCTGCTCCTGCTGCTGGAACTGGACGCTTGTCAAAATGCTCCCACACCCAGGCATTCTTCCTAAACCTTGCCTGCTTCTGAATCTGGCCCACTTGAAGGCCTCCTGCAGGGGGGTATGCAGGGGCCCTCAGCAGGCTTTGGGGGTCAGGCAGGCTGGCCTCCCCCAAAGCCTGCCTTTGCCTCTATTGTGTTGGGCCTCTATTCATCTTTGTTTCATTCGTTAATAAGTATAATATAATAATAGTTGTTGGGACGAAAATTTCGAGTGGCGGGCGGGCACGCGCCTCAAAACGGGTGGCCATGCAAGCTTGTACGGTCGACCGGTTTCCCGTACCGTACCGTATTTTCATTTTGACCGTATTATACAGTTTTAGACCGTACCGTACCGTAATCGTACCGTATATACGGTCTAAAAATGGAGATACGGCGTATAAACACAGCCCTGGTATGGTATGGTATGACAGGTATGATTGTGCAAATGCAAGAGCTGGGGGGTGCAGGGGAGCGCAGCCCCCCTGAATCGCTCACTACATTATGTACAATTTTAATGCAAGTTGCAGCGCAGGCTCCGCCCCCTTTTTAATGATCCGTAGGATCACACCAATTGTCCCCTTGCCGTCTTTTCCATCATGTTTTGGACGCAGGAAAGGTGGCAAGGGAGGAAAACAAACGTACGCAACGTTAGACACTACCCACAGCAACGAAGCGCCGTACGGGACCTAAGCACGTAAAATTCAAAACTCTTCAAGAAAAGTGAAACTAAATGATTAGGATGATTGTTCCTAAACAGGATTGATTCCACCTAGTGCGCACATACTCCTTAAAAGCTTAAAACACTCACCATGAAGTAGGCAATAGATCCATACATGAGGGGAGCCCCAGAGATCTTCCCGACAAGGTATAAGATGTTTGCGGCATTCAGAAGCGCGAGCGACACCTTTACAGCAGCAGCGCGTCGGGGAAACAAGTTTATAAGCGTTAAATATAATATATAATCAATCAGGTATAAGGTATATGCTTGGGCATCTGCTTATGGGTGATGGACAGTTTGCAATGCAAGATATTGTGTGGCTACGAACGCTCGTGTAAGTGGGCATGGTAATAAATGTGTAAATGTACATGGTGCACGCGGTCCTGCAAGTATTCACGTGCGTACACTTGTGTGCACATAGATACGTCCTGGATATGCTGTTTGGTACTCACAATGTTGCAAATGTCGTGCAATCGCACGACCGGCGGGAGTTCTCGGCCTGAAGGGGAGGCACCTCGCACTTGCGATCTTGATTTCCTGCACAGAAGTGCTAAGATCGAGCAATTCGTTTAGGATATCCTGGGCAAGAGTCAGCTACGGAAGGACATGTCCAACGGAAGTACACATGCAAGCTTGTATGCGTGTGCGTGCGCGTGCGTGTGAGTGTGTGTGTGTGCGTGTGTGTGTGTGTGTGTGTGTGTGAGTGTGTGTGTGTGTGTGTGTGTGTG
>Ga0307945_1002483_pt1 | contig 14940 bp, 10 predicted proteins | sample OrgLakmetagen228_FD_201818 | JGI IMG/M metagenome (GOLD analysis project Ga0307945, IMG submission 201818) | Saline water microbial communities from Organic Lake, Antarctica - #228 | ecosystem: Environmental > Aquatic > Non-marine Saline and Alkaline > Saline | place: Antarctica: Organic Lake...
CTCTCTCTCTCTCTCTCACACACACTCTCTCTCTCTCTCTCTCTCTCTCTCTCTCTCTCTCTCTCTCTCTCTCTCTCTCTCTCTCTCACACACACACATACACACACACCAGTGTTTCTTTTCAGGGCGATGCGTCGCTTTTTAAGCATTCTGTGTCGCTTTTCAGGGGTTTTAATACGACACAACAAAGCGTCGCGGGGTACCCTGTATCCTGTATCGCGCGTGTGCGGCATAGAAATTTTGGGGAGTACCTTGTCGCTTTTTAATATTTCTTCAATAAGGTGTGCCTGAATGAGCGGGAAGAGGAAGCTAAGTGACTTCTGGGGCCCTCAGGCCCCAGCCAACCCAGCAGCAGCACATGCCCCATCCAGCCATGCCAATGCAGCAGCAGCAGCAGCAGCAGCAGCAGCAGCAACATTAGCAGCGTTGGTCGCACCCGCCCGCGCACACACGCCCGTGCGTTCCCACCCGCACGCACACTCCCACACGCACACGCATGCATGGAAAACCGCGCGCACAGGCATGCGCGCACACCCACACACCCACGAAAGCACACTTTTGTTTGTCTAAACATATAACATTACAGGCGCAGCCAAAAGTTTGGCCGTTTTTTTTTGGGAAAGGCTTGCGCTACACACTTTTTTGGCTAAAGCACCCTGCGTAGCATTTAAGACCTAAAATGCTACACGCCCCAAAACCTTACAAGAAACACTGACACACACACACACACACACACATACACACACAGATCAGTGTGATCATGGTGGCGGGTGCTTCGCCCCAGCTCGCCCGTCTCCAGCCAGCCAGGCTTGGCTACCACTGTGGTGTGCTCCTGTGTTGGTTCCGCATGATTGGGTGTGGGCAGGTGAGATATAGTATGACGTGCAGGTGTGGTTGTGTGTGTTTGTGTTTGCGTTTTGGGTGAGGGAGTGTGGGTAAGCTGTGTTGCTTAGTAAAGCATGCATTGCAAACGAAACAGCAACATGTCCTAGCTCCAGCAACACGCAACACCGCTGCACGAACAAGATAAGCAGGTGCAATCAGGATGCCGTGCTCTGTTGATTTAGCTTTTGGTGGACGGCATAATGAATGGTATAACTTTTTTGCCGGTGCCTGTGTCGTTGCCTTTGCGTGAGTGTGGGTGTGGATGTGGGTGGATGGCTGGGTGGGCGTGCGTGCGTGCGTGGATAAGTGTGGGTGTGGGTGTGGGTGGGCATGTGCGTGCGTGCATGCATGAGGTGTATGTGTGTGTGTGTCTGTGTGTGTGAAGCTCCATCCCATCATGGGCATCACCGGCCATCCAAGCTCACTGAAATTTTAGCGCCTCCTCTCTGCCTGCCATGCTTATTTCGCTGACTGCTTTGATTTCCTGAAGGTGTGCGGTCCCATCTGGCTAGCATCTCTGGCAGTCCTTGCGCTCCTGGGCCTCGTCAACACCGTTCCTGTGGCATTCATGTGAGTTTTACAAGGAGCTGCATAAGTTTGCACAAAAGGCTTTGTTTTAAAACTTAAGCTGTGTAAGTAATCCTCGTTCCGCTCTTGTTCAACTAGCATATTTAATATGCATGCTTGGGTACTAGCGAATTGTACGTTCATTTGTCGACTCTGTTTGTTTGGCGCTCATTTACTTTCCGACAAACTATGTCATTTTCATTCAGCTTTTGCTCAGCCACTATCAAAAACATTTCCTCCTCTCTTTTTTGATTACCACCCCTCGCTTAGCACTAACCCTCCCACACCCACAAATCCTGTCCCTCCTTGCAGCCTGCTCCTCCACTTGACACGCATTCTTTCACACGCACTTCATGACCTTTTCTCCTTTCTTGGCTATCACCCACTCATAGCACGAACCCCTGCAGCCTGCTCCTCCAATTGACACACATTCTATCACACCCACTTCATGACCTTTTGTTCTTTCTTGGCTATCACCCACTCATAGCACGAACCCCTCCCACACCACAAACCCTGCCCCTCCTTTCCACTTAGGCTGCTCTTCCACTTAACGCGCGTGCTCACTGGCGCCACGGTCAAGATGGTAGAGAACGTGGACCCCAACGAAGCCCGTGCCAACAACAACAGGGACAGAGTTAAAGAAGAGCAGCAGAGCCGAGCAACAGCTGCAGCTGCACCTGCCTCAGGAGCAGGTCCCAGCAGTAGTAGCAGTGGGGGGGGGGGCGCTATCGGTAGCGGCAGCAACAACAGCAGCAGCAGCAGCAACAGCGGTGGCACCAGTGACGGTCAAGAGCTGCCACAGCAGCCACTCCCGCAGCAGCAGCTGCAGCAACCGCAGCAGCAGCAGGAGCAGACGAGGCCCTCGCTGGCGGTCTGATGCACACAAGCCGCGCATTCTGATTGAAGTTCATGGGCCGCAGCAGCCACAGCAACAGCAACCGCAGCAGGAGCAGGCACGGCCCTCGCTGGCGGTCTGATGTAGGAATGCAGCATATGTATGATCCAAGTTATTGGACCGCAGCGGCCCTTTCTTCCAGCTGATGCACAGAAGCAGCACATTCGTTCCAAAATTATCGGGCTGCAGCAGCCGTAGCAGCCCGGCGTTCCTCAGCAGGAGCAGGCGAGGCCCCTCATTGGTAGTCAGATGCACGCAAACTGCGCATCCTGATCTAAGTCATGGGCCGCAGCGCGAGTTGCTTCCCTGTGGATGTACTTGCCGCGCTTGCAATGTAAATTACTGACTACTTACATATAAGCTTTCACCTCGCCTATGTAGGTAGCCCTTGGATTCCTGCTAGCAATGCCACATGTCATACGTCTCTGCTTAAGTTGAATGCAAGTGTTGGTGCTGCTTAATTTCACCTCCTGTTGGGAGGGCAACTATATTTGCCATACCTACCTTCATGAAATTGATAGTGATTGATGTACTATATTCTGCTGATGGCAAGATCTAGTCCTGTTGCAGTTGTATCACACACACCTTTGCTTGCAATATGTAGCTGTATGTCCTGTATGTAGTAGGTATGCCCGAGATAAGGGAGGTCCAGAAATGAAAGAAATGAAATGAAAAAGGACTTGAAAGAAGACCACGTTTGAGGTAGTAATGCAGACGAGGAACATGATGCTCGAGATGAGGGAATTTCAGGACCAATGCATTGAAGGGTGTACAATAGGAGTGGATGGCACTTCCTAAAAGAATAACGCGACAAAACCTCTCAAAAGTCTGGGTCTTGATTTCAGAAGACTTAAGAAACCTGCTTTCAAGCTCCATATGCTTAATTTTGATTTTGGCGTGTTTACAAAGGTCAAGGGGAGATAGCAAACTCCCTACTACGAGGATGGAACCGTAAGTAACAAAGTAAGAAAGAAGCAAGAGAGGCGGGCTGGAAGGAATAGATCGCTTGACTACGCTGCTAAACTTGAGCATATCCATACCAGTTGAACTTAAGCATAGTACACACACACACACACACACCACACATGCACTTTCCAGTATTTTTATACTTTCAAGTATTGATATCAGGTCATTAGAAGCCGCCAGGGGTTTCAGGGAGGCCTGCAACCCTCATCATCCCATTGTTTTTACACACCTATCTCTTTTCTTTGGGAGAGAAGTTTTATGGCACTCAATACCAAAGTGGTTGTTTCTTTTGAGTAATATGGACAGTCAATGTGCACCTGCAAAATTTATGTTCTAATTTATGAAGGGATCGCCAAATATGGGCTTTTCTGGGTTGGCTGGTAGATATTGAAGTATACTTCAAGCCGCTGTGCCTTTAAGAGGTGAGAAACAAGGTTGTCCTTTATCCCCTCTCCTCTTTCCCTTTTTATCAATGATGATGTGGATGAAGAGTTTGGGGGTGGCTTTGTGGGTGCTGCTACTGGCACTGAGGGATCGAGAGCAACTCACATGCTTTATGCTGATGACCTGACCCTGACAACTAATGACTCAGTCCAATGTTGAGTGAGCGTAGCAAATCACCGTCACTGCAAAGTATAACACTCAGCACAACAACCAATGTTAGCGCTAAAATTGTATGCTGCCAGGAAAAGACACAGTCAATGTGCAGAAATCCTATATAGTTTATTTTATTGCTTACCGGAGTTCTGCAGTGAGCAGCCATGCCTTTGTAATCCAAGCTCAACTATATTCAGTTGCTTGAACTTCTCTTTTTTGGTGGAGGAATTCTACGTGCGTACTTAGTGCCAACATGACTCCTTTTTACAACAAAGAAAGCGCCTTTCACTGCTCGTATTCAAACCTATTGAATTCTCTATTCCACAAGGGAAGAAGAAGGCAAAAGGAGGCTATGCTTAAAGGACCAATTAAGTAGCATGCATCGAGCAAGGTAGTGCACGCCCCTTACACAGTCATTTGAAACGACTCATTTCCCATGCTGCACGAACCGCTCCAAAGCACTGAGTGAACACACATAGTGGCTGTGCCTATTAAGGTGCCATTTACATCCTCATGTAACGGGATATATGTTCACTCTTCCAGCTGCACTGAGCGAACACACAAAGCGGCTGTGCCTATCAAGGTGCCCTTTACATCCTCACACGTTCACTTCCCCACCTGCACCAAGTAAAAGCGTGCAGTGGCGGCTGTGCTGTATGTGTCCTAATTCATTACACACCCAGCTGCACTAATTCAAAGTCCTCTACAGCGCTGAGGGAAAGCGTGAAGCGGCCTTGCCTCCCTGGGCTGTAGGTGCAAGGGATGATGACGTAGGGGGTGCCACCCTGCAGGCAAAACAATTGATCAAAAATGCCCGTCTGTACGTGCAAGGGGTGATGACACAAGGGGGACATCTACCTGCAGATAAAAAGACACAGACAGGATTCAAGAAACAGGGACGGGCTTAGCTGGCTCCATCACTTGTTGACGTACAGAATCTTGATTAGGGATAAATGATGTAGGAGCTGTCATCAAAAGCGTATCAGTAGCAATTGAGAGGGAGCCTGTATGGGCTATTGGAGTGTGTATTTGATGTGTGGGTGTGTGTGTGTGTGTATGTGTGTGTGTGTGTGTGTGTGTGTGTGACGACGAGGAGGATGGGTGAGGTATGCAGCACGCAGGAGCGTTTAAAAGTTGCCCGTACAGGCTGTGAAGAAAGCACAGGATAGCAGGTGCAAGAAGGCGCACATGCTGTGAAGAAAAATATAAGGTGCACAGGCTGTAACAAAAAAAAGGGTGCATGTACAGGCTGTGAAGAAAGCACAGGAAAGCATGTGCAAGAAGGTGCGCATGCTGTGAAGAAAAATAAAAGGTGCACAGGGGGTAACAAACAAAGAAACCGCACAAACTGCGAAGAAAGCACAGGAAAACAGGTGCAAGGAATGCACAGGCTGTGAACAAAGCACTGGGTGGTAGGTGCAAATGTGCCAGAATTTTAGCTTTACCGTTCTGTTCTCACCAATAGGCATCAAAAACGCACCTATAAAGGCACTGCGTGTTTAATAGGCATCTGGTGCAGCCATTGCTACTGGTACAGCTTTGTTATTTCTCTCTTTCCAGTGTGTAGTACGCACGTACCTTTAAATTGTATTCAGTGCTATTTGTGTGCGATGTCATAAACGTGGACTCTGCGACTATGGACCTGCAAGCATATATAGGAGAGGAAATGTGTTGGGCAAGGCGTAGCTTGAAGCAGGCATTGTGGACATAGTCAAGATCAGGCTGACAACTACACAGAAGCTTTGAATGAGCATGGGCGCGCAGGCAAAGGTGAACAGGACAGGTCAGTTTATCAAGAGTCTCAATTACTGGGTGTCCTCCACTGGTGGTTCCAATGTAAGTGCATATAATGCATGCTTATGACAGGGCACACAATCAAGGCATGAGTTAATTGACCCATGCCACGCAATCAAGGCATGTGTAAATTGACCCAGGCCACACAGTCAAGGCATGTGTAAATTGACCCATGCCACACAATCAACATGGGTGTAAGCTGACACATGCCACACAATCAACACAGGTGTAAGTTGACCCATGCCACGCAATCAACACAGGTGTAAATTGACCCATGCCACGCAATCAACACAGGTGTAAATTGACCCATGCCACACAATCAACACAGGTGCAAGTTGACCCATGCCACACAATCAACACAGGTGTTAATTGACCCATGCCACACAATCAAGGCATGTGTAAGTTGACTCATGCCATGTGCATGGAACCTCTTTTTCAGGGTTGGCCCGGACCATATACATGCGGTATCTATACGGTACTTTTTGGTAGGGAAATCACCAAAAACACGGTTATATACGGTGTATATGTACAGTTCCAGCCAGCCCTAGTCTCTTTTTGTTTCCATTCTTACTTTCTTAGATCACCACGGATCGCCCCAGATGCATCGCTGGCTTGCAGGATGTAGAATCCCAGCATGTCATCCACGCCACAGCTGCCACTCATAGAAGGGCGCTGTTGGCTGGGCAGTGAGGTAATGCCTGAGAGAGTGAGGTGTGCGGACGTGTGTGTGTGTGTGTGTGTGTGTGTATGTGTTGAAAGAAACAGAAGTAATACACACAGAGAGAGAGAGAGAGAGAGAGAGAGAGAGAGAGAGAGAGAGACAGATAAGATAGAAAAACAGAGAGAGAGAGAGAGAGAGAGAGATAGAGAAAGAGAGAGAGAGAAAGCCATGAGGAGCGACACACGCTTACACACCTGTTCCTCTTGACGCGGTTGTTGGTCCTGAGCAAGCAGTAGAAGGACGCTGGCGTGAAAGTGTTACTCTGCAAAAAAAAAGCAAGGGAGCCACAATTGCGTAAAAAGGACCAATTTGGGAGAGGCACGTTTAAAGTCGAGACGCAGGAATTACAAAAGACTTGTGGCGCCAAAAGATAGGGGGCATGCTCTGCCTGTGTGGTGCTTCTAATCACAAACAGGAGGTGCAGTTGTATTGAGGGTGCACATGTAGTCGGAAGGCAAGAGTTGTTGGGTGGTTTGGCTACACATGGTGGGGAGTACAACTGCACGATAGGGGCCCTTGCAGCGATCACAGCAGGTAGCAGTGCAAGGGTAAGCAGGTAGCTGTGCAAGGGTAAGCACAGGTAGCAGTGCAAGGGTAAGCAGGTAATGTGCAAGGGTAAGCAGGTAGCTGTGCAAGGGTAAGCAGGTAGCAGTGCAAGGGTAAGCAGGTAGCAGTGCAAGGGTAAGCAGGTAGCAGAGCAAGTGTAAGCACAGGTAGCAGTGCAAGGGTAAGCACAGGTAGCAGTGCTAGGGTAAGCAGGTAGCAGTGCAAGGGTAAGCAGGTAGCAGAGCAAGTGTAAGCACAGGTAGCAGTGCAAGGGTAAGCACAGGTAGAAGTGCTAGGGTAAGCAGGTAGCAGTGCAAGGGTAAGCACGGTGGGAAGACCAAACCTAAGGTCAGACAACTTTAGGGTTGGCCAGAACCGTATGTAAGCACTGTATGTGGCTGTATGTACGGTGCTTTTCCTGCTAAAAACACCATACACACACCGGATGTTCGTGTACATGTATGCAGGCCAGACCCGTATACATACACCGTGTATTTTGTGATTTTCCTGCTAAAATACCGAACATACACCGTATACACAAGGTTCTGGCCAACCATGTATACATGGTTGGTTCAACTCTACATACAAGTTTGTTATAAGCCATTTGTTATAAGCTAGGTATTTGCAATAAGAAATGGAATAAGCACAAGCGTCTGAAATAGCCTGCACTTCATCAATTGCACCGGCATTGGTATGCACGCCCCATAGGTGCCGCAAAAAGGCTTATGTGGAAAAACCGTTCTTAAAATAATCATACTTTTCAGAGCGTGACCACGGACCTTCTACTATTCTTGGCTCACATTATTTATTATTTGAGCCGTGTGTGTGTGTGTAGCGTAGACCAAAGGTCCGTGGTCTGGCCAGTATCCTAGAAGGCACGGGGGCAACTCTGCTGATAATGTGTGCCTTCGCCGCTCAGCAGCAAAGACCAGTCGTTGCTGTACAATCACATGCAATAGCATCACCACTTCCACGGTGACGCTAGCATTACATTGCTCCTGTTGCCCCGTACCCTGGCTGTCGTGCATGGGCTCAAACCTTGATGGCTGCACATGCTTGAAACGTTGCGCTGTGTTGTTGCTTGTTGTGACAAAAGCGTACGTATTACTTCACATCTGACGGTTCACTTGAAATTTCCCTGCTGAAACTTTGTGCGTGCCTCGCATAAACGTGGATTCGGCCTCCATTAATTATGACGTGACATCCTGAAAACGAAAGCTCAAGCCGCCCGCACCTAATCTTGCAAGGCTGTTCTAGAGCCAGCAGGTAGCGCGGATTCTTACGCCACGTGGCATGCAGGTCACAGCCCCCTCCACTCTCTCCCTTCCACGCGCCCTGTGGTAGCATGAAGCAGCGCACATAGCCAGATTGGTGCAAAATTAATCAGTTAGACTCTCAACAACAGCTCTTTGCTCTTTGTCTGGAAAAAGTGGCGTGCAGGTCACAGCCCCCTCCACTCTCTCCCTTCCACGCGCCCTGCGGTAGCGTGAAGCAGTGCACATAGCCAGACTGGTGCAACATACTCGAACTATAATCTCAACAACAGCTCTTCATTTGAAAAGAGTGGCGTGCAGGTCACACCCCCCTCCACTTCCTCCCTTCCACGCGCCCTGCGGCAGTGAGACCATGCACAAAGCTGGATCTCAAAGTACACTAACACAAGCCTTCACTTACTGTGTCTGTGTATAATGGGATAGCTATGCATGGGCATGCATGCCCTTTTCCGTTTCCTGTTTCCCCATCCTGCACAGAAGAGTGCATGCTCACTGACATTGACTGAAACTCTCAGGGACAGTGCCACCCCCCCCAGCGTGCAGAACATACATTGACCCAGACTCGCGCACATTGCATACATTGCTCGTTCTGAAAGCATAGCCATACGATTAAATATGACATCACGACCGCAACGTGACATCACGACCACAACGTGGCATCACGACCACAACGTGACATCACGACCACAATGTGGCATAAGACATCACAAAATGATACAATACAATAGCCACTTCGACACGATATAATACAATATGACATCACGACAAACGTGACATCACGACCACATCACGGCCACAAATAGTAGTTGGCCACACACCATGGTTACCCCCACGACCACACACCAATGGCCCAGGGGCCTAGCACTGTGGCCGACCTTCCCTAAATGCCGCAAGACAACCTCACGACCACACGATTTTCAGTTCAACATCATGGTCATACCTGATTGTGATCATAGTTTATGTTCTCGGAATGTGGGTGGGCAGTATACAGGTTGGTAAGGTACATGGTCAGTCAAAACTACCGCCTTACTACAGGCAGAGCCTTACCTTGAGAGCAAATTCCACAGAGCAGACCCTTTCTTCCTTTATAGTAACATTGGGGTTGACTCCACAACCTTCCTTGTTTTTGCGCTCACATACACACACATACACACACACACAAACACACACACACACACACACACACACACAAGCACACATACACACGCACACACACAGACAATACAGCCACACAGCTATACAGCGAGACACACACACACACCTGTAACACCACGCTTTTCAACTCTGGCAGAGGGACCAGCTCCACTGGCACCCCACTCAACACGGATAACTCAAAGGGTGCTTCCAAGCCTGGCTGAGCCAGGACAGGTACCTGTAAAGAAGCAGAGAGGAAGGGACAGGCAAATACAGCCAAGGTAACTGTGACGTCTATAGGGTAATGACTGTGATGTTTATCTGCTTATAACTGTAATGTCAATAGGGTGGCGACTGTGACATTTATAGGGTGGTGACTGTGACGTCTATAGGGTAACGACTGTGATGTTTATCAGCTTATAACTGTTATGTCAATAGGGTAATGACTGTGACGTCTATAGGGTGGTGACTGTGACGTTTATAGGATAATGACTGTGACGTCTATAGGGTGGTGACTGTGACGTTTATAGGATAATGACTGTGACGTCTATAGGGTGGTGACTGTGACGTCAATAGGATAATGACTGTGACGTTTATAGGATAATGACTGTGACGTCTATAGGGTAATGACTGTGACGTCTATAGAATAGTGACTGTGACGTGTGTTGGGTAACGACTGAGATGTTTATCGGGTAATATTGTAATGTCTATAGGGTAACGACTGTGACGTCTATAGGGTAACGACTGTGATGTTCATCGGGTTATAACTGTAATGTCAATAGGGTAATGGCTGTGACGTCTATAGGGTAATGACTGTGACGTCTATAGGATAAAGACTGTGACGTCTATAGGGCGACAATGCAAATAATCACAGAGCGTGATGCTGAAGGACACGGCTAGGTGTTCAGCGTATTTTGTTAGGGTTCAAAGGAACACACGATCCTCTTTTTTACACACACGTGCGACATCTTTAGCCACGTATCAGCACGTGCAGCTGGATCAAAAGCAAGCCCGCGCAACAAGCGCGACATGATAGAGCGCGACCAAGTGTTGAGACTTTTTATCCATTTGGAGTGTCAGGGTGTGGGAGACACAAAGAGTGTTGAGATTTTAACCACGCACCAGCACGTAAGGTGTCCCTGGCTCTAGGGTGACAGTCATAACAGCATCGTCCATGGAGGAGAACCCGGACTCTGCAACTAGCTGCACATGCACACAATGTATGAAAATGAAGGAGAAACGGTATGCGGAGAGGGTTCCAGGCACGCGGAAATGGTACAGACAAGCAAAAGTCACGACAGCGTCGTCCACAGGCGAAAAACCCAGCCTCTGTTTTTGGCTGCGCTTGTGCAAAGTAAAATTGAAAAGCATCCGCATACAACTGCAATAGGGGCATGAGAGATTATAGGTTTCTAAATGCTAATATCCAGATCTAGCTTGTTAGCTTTCAGCTTCAGACACATACAGGGCTGACCAGAAAACCAGTTATATGAATATGTGGTTGTGTGTGCGTGTGTGCGTACGTTCATGTGTGTGTGTGTGTGTGTGTGTGTGTGTGTGTGTGTGTGTGTGTGCAGAGATTATAGCAGGACACTTCTTAAATGTACAGTCATATGCAACGGACGACTTTGACCAAAGTACATGTGATACATACAAACACCCTACTATAATAGGAATGCACACACATAAGCAGATGCATGCCCACCTCCTCTTTGTTTGAGAGCCCTGTCCTGCGACCACAATTGCTCTCATCGCCTGCCTCTGGTCGGCATAAGTACATGCCCACGCACTGCATGAATAAAAATGGTAAAGCAATGTGTAAGAAAACCAGGCAAGATTGAAAGTCTGGTTGGCATAAGTACATGCCTACGCACTGCATGAATAGAAATGGTAAAGCAATGTGTAAGAAAACCAGGCAAGATTGAAAGTCTGGTCGGCATAAGTACATGCCCACGCACTGCATTAATAAACTGATAAGGCAATACATTAAGGCAAAAACAAGGCAGAACCAGAAGTCTGATCGGCATGAGTACATCCCATAAAAACCAAATGCGGCATGTCTGCATGGACTTCTTGCAATAAAAGACAAACATGAGGCGCGAACTGGCGTGTCTGTATTATTTCATTTGTTACAAAATGAATAAAATCACTTTTGAACCGGACGGGGTCAACGGAGGCCCCCAATGGGGGTACTTTTGAAATGTGAATTGAGTATGGGCGCCCCAGCTGGCAACAATCAAGCTCAGTACCCAGAAGTAGCACCTGAGCTTGAATGTTGCCAGTAGAGGCAAAAATGTCTGTTTGCCTGCGGCGTGAACCCTGTTGTTCACCACAAAATCTCCATAGCAAGCCACCCACATTACCAAATCACATAAATTGTTGGTGATATAGAGTCCTTATAATAAACAAACATCATTGCAGAAGAAATGGAGTGAAACGGTCAACTAGCTAGTTGGGGATGTAGGCCAACATATGCCGTTTTCCCATGCAAAGCCACCTTCTTTAGGTTTTGGTGGTCAATGTGGGCTTTCAGCCAAGCCAATTTGCACACAGAGCGACCCACATGAATCCAAGCAAATACCCTTGTAACTCATAATGCCAGCTTCAATTTGAAGCAAAAATGGTACCAATCGGATAAAGGAGCACTGGATGGCTGGCTTCCGAGCGCAAAAAGGGCACAGATTTGGACATTTGCTCCGTTGCCCCCCCTCTGCTTCTTATTATACAATTACTTAGCCCATGCAGTGCAGATAATGAGACAATATTGCTGTTGGTATGTCGATGTGGGTTTAAATGTTGAATTTAATGCACTTCTCCCCCCTTTGTGTGTGTGCGTGAGTGTGTGTGTGTGTGTGTGTGTGTGTGTGTGTGTGTGTGATATCTCTGATCAGCATCAGGACGCGGCTTCGCAAAGCAGCAAAGGAAGCGTGCAGTGACGAGTATGTGAGGTCATTGATTCAATTGCACGAGGCGTAAGTTGCTACGAATCATGAGAATCGCACGTGCACATAGTATGATTGTAAAGAGTAGCAGCGGAACTGCTAACGTGTTGGTTGAGCTGTCCATCCATTATGGGCACAGAAAGCGCAAGCAACACAACAGACGGATTGGGCAGTGCATGCATGTGCTTGCAGCGCGTGACCAAAATCTGGGAGCAACCAATGACGGTGCAACAAACAATGGGTGCGACAAACAACACCACGTCCTGCAACAAACAACAAACAACACCACATCCTGCAACAAACAAAAACAAACAAACCCACATCCTGCATCAAACAACAGACAACGCCACGTCCTGCAGCAAACAACAGACAACACCGCGTCCTGCAACAAACAACAAACAACGCCACAACCTGCATCAAACAACAGGCAACGCCACGTCCTGCAATAAACAACAGACAACACCACATCCTGCAACAAACAACAGACAACGCCACGTCCTGCAACAAACAACAGACAACACCGCGTCCTGCAACAAACAACAAACAACATCACAACCTGCAATACACAACAAACAACACCACATCCTGCAACAAACAGCTCCACGTTTTGGAACTGACAGTGATGCAATGTTGGTGAATTGTGCACAGTATACCATACCTCGTCTAGGGTGTGCAGGGTCTTGAGCACCAAATACCGCACACCACACATCCTTTGCATTTTTGAGCATGTTAGCAAAACTGTGTGGTGCGACATTGTACCTGATCTGAGGCATGCAGGGGCTTGAGTACAGCATACCGCACGTCCAGTCTGGAGACGGTCAGCACTACCTGCATTGCAGTGCAGTGCACGAAAGCAGCACAAATCAGCTGTCACGTGATTCAACCTGATCTGGGGTGTGCTGGGGCTAAGGTGATCTAACTCGGTCTGGGGTGTGCCGGGGCTTAAGTGATCAAAACTTTGGTCTGGGGTGTGCTGGGGCTTAAGTGATCTAACTTGGTCTGGGGTGTGCTGGGGCTTAAGTGATCTAACTTGGTCTGGGGTGTGCTGGGGCTTAAGTGATCTAACTTGGTCTGGGGTGTGCTGGGGCTTAAGTGATCTAACTTGGTCTGGGGTGTGCTGGGGCTTAAGTGATCTAACTTGGGCTGGGGTGTGCTGGGGCTTAAGTGATCTAACTTGGTCTGGGGTGTGCTGGGGATTAAGTGATCTAATTTGGGCTGGGGTGTGCTGGGGCTTAAGTGCAGTGTACATCACGTTGAGCCTGGCAATGGTCAGCATGCAGCTCACATTGCTTGTGTGTACAGTTGGCTTGTACCATATATACAGTGTATATACAGAATTTCCAGCAGGGAGATCACTAAATGAACGGTCATATACGGGGTGTATAGTGTATACCGTACAGACTTTATATCACCGTGCAAAAATAACGTTTTTTGCCCTGCGGGGTGACTGCGCGCACGAAAAATATCTATTTATTGGGGGGGTGCGGGATTGAAAAACGGGGATTTTTGGCGTATTTTGGAGCCTGTCAGGCAAAAAATCCCTGTGCGGGATTGGTGTAAATTAAATATTTCCAGGGTGCGGGGTTGATGCGGGAGTGTGAAACTGGTATTTTTTTTGGGGCTGCGGACGGAACCCAAGTCTGTACGGTATACGGTTCTGGCCAGACCCACTTGTGTTTTATGCACGGAGATACGCACAAGCAGTGGAAACCGGGTAGTACGTGATCTGGGGTATGTTGGGATTAAAGCACAGCATACCATTATACCATTCCTCTAGCCTGGATATGGTCAGCATCAGCATGAAGTAATCACAAGCAAAGAAAAAAAGGAGGGTGGGTGGGTTGACATGCCTGAGCAATTAAGCCAAAAAGCAGTTTGTACTGGTGGTCTGTGGTCAGGCTACAAGTTACGAGCTCCGTGACAAAACTGAAGCAGCTGTTAAGAATAAGGTACGTATTTTATGCGTAGGTTCAGTCCTAATGATGCGTACCGTATGCGTAGTTTCAGTCCTAATGATGCATACTTTATGCTTAGGTTCAATCCTAATGATGCGTTCCGTATGCGTATGTGTGGTCCTTCCCTTTCCCCAACTACAACCAAAACCGGACCCCCAGCCACATCTCAAAAGCTGTGCTGCATGCTGATCATGGAATGGTGGGCTTGAGCCATAGAAAAACTTCCCACCTGCCAACATAAATACCTCTGACTTGTGTGGCGTGCTGATCATGTACTGTGGGTTTGAGCCACAGAAACTTCCCCCAGCCAAATTACATACCTCTGACTTGTGAGGCGTGCTAATCATGTACTGTGGGTTTGAACCAAATGTGGATGCACTGGCAGGCCCCCCTGCTAACAAGCCCGCCCACTGCCCTCCTAGCACTAACGACAGGGGAGAGGGCAGCTGCTCCACTTCTAAGGGGCTGCTGCTGAAGAGGCGCAACACAAAGGCAGCGTCCTCGCCAGCACGCCTGTGTTTGTTTGTTTGTTTGTTTGTTTGTGTGTGTGTGTGTGTGTGTGTGTGTGTGTGTGAGAGAGAGAGAGAGGATATATATAATATATAGAGGTTAGGGAGAGAGAGAAAGAGAAAGAGAAAGAGAGAGAGAGAGAGAGGGAGAGAGA
>Ga0307945_1002487_pt1 | contig 14934 bp, 16 predicted proteins | sample OrgLakmetagen228_FD_201818 | JGI IMG/M metagenome (GOLD analysis project Ga0307945, IMG submission 201818) | Saline water microbial communities from Organic Lake, Antarctica - #228 | ecosystem: Environmental > Aquatic > Non-marine Saline and Alkaline > Saline | place: Antarctica: Organic Lake...
GTGTGTTTGTGTGTGTGTGTGTGTGTGTGTAGAAGGAGTGAGGGTAAAAGTGGTTGAGGGATAGGAAATAAGGTTACGTCTAAGAACAATCGTCACACTGGAGAAGGAGTGAGGGTCTCAGTAAGTGCTTAACAATGACAATGATTAAGATTCAGCAATCTGGGGGAAGTGAAGGAGAAAGTGGTTGAGGGATAAGAGAGGATTTTTTGTTTACAAACAATCGTGGCACTGGAGAAGGAGTGAGGTCTCAGTGAGTAAATTTGATTAGGATTCAGCAATTTGGGGGAAGTGAGGGTAAAAGTGGCTGAGGGAGGGGATTTTTGTCTACAAACAATCATGGCACTGTGCATATGAATAGGGTTGGCCAGAACCATATATATGTGCGGTGCATATATACGTTTCTGGCCAACCTTAATTATAAACACAAACTGTTGTGTACAAACATTGACCCAAACTTAGGGTTGGCCAGAACCATATATATAAATATATATATATATATATATATATATATATACGGTGTATATACGGTATTTTTGGCAGGAACATCACCAAATGTACAATCAAATTCGGTGTATATATACGGTTCTGGCCAACCCTACATATGAACACTCAGTGACAGTTGCAATGCTGTCAATCCCCCATGCAGCTGCAGCATCTCGTCAGTGTGCTACCCTACACAACGCACATGTGTACGTGAAAGCACAGATGGACACACACGCACGCACACGCGTACGCACCTGGCTCTGCAATAGCAGCAGTGCAGCAGCCAAATGCAAAGTGTGTACATGAAAGCACAGATGCATACACACATACATGCACGCACACGCGCGCGCACCTGGCTCTGCATTAGCAGCAGTGCAGCAGCCAAACACAAAGTGTGTACGTGAAAGCACAGATGTATACACACACACGCACGCACACGCGTGCGCACCTGGCTCTGCATTAGCAGCAGTGCAGAAGCCAAACACTAAGTGTGTACGTGAAAGCACAGATGCATACACACACACACGCACGCACACGCGCGCGCACCTGGCTCTGCATTAGCAGCAGTGCAGCAGCCAAATGCAAAGTGTGTACGTGAAAGCACAGATGCATACACACATACACGCACGCACACGTGCGCGCACCTGGCTCTGCATTAGCAGCAGTGCAGCAGCCACACGCAAAGTGTGTACGTGAAAGCACAGATGCATACACACACGCGCGCGCACCTGGCTCTGCATTGGCAGCAGAGCAGCAGCCAAATGCAAAGGCAGCCATCAGGGCTGCATGGTGGTCAGGCTGAGGGTACTTCAGGTTGGTCGCCCCCATCCAAGCGTCCCCAATTGTCTCCACTGTTTTCCACAAGGAGTGATTAGAGTGAAGTGTGGAGTGAGCGTGCAACGGAGAATGGAGTGGGAGTGTGGAGTGAGCATGCGATGGGAAATGGAGTGGAGGTGTGGAGTGAGTGAGCGTGCAATGGGGAATGGAGTGGAAGTGTGGAGTGAGTGTGCAATGGGGAATGGAGTGGAAGTGTGGAGTGAGTGTGCAATGGGGAATGGAGTGGAAGTGTGGAGTGAGTGAGCGTGCAATGGGGAATGGAGTGGAGGTGTGGAGTTGAGTATGCAATGGGGTATGGAGTGGAAGTGTGGAGTGAGCGTGCAATGGGGAATGATTTGGAAGTGTGGAGTGAGTGTGCAATGGGGTACATGGAATAATAGGCACCCATGGAGCACTTCAGGTCGACAGGGAGCCCTAAGTTTTAAATCAATAATAGCTCTCGTGCAATAATGGACTATGCATCATTTCCCGCTATCTTCTGCAATATTGAAACCACAAGCAGCGGCCCTGGTGGGCATGCACATGTACACATACATGAAATATTGAAAGGAATTGCAGAGGAGTATGACAACCGCCCACTAAGTTTTTAGCCCACAGTGAGAGTGTGTATATGTGTGTGTGCGTGAGTGTGTGTGTGCGTGTGTGTGTGCGTGTGTGTGTGTGCGCGCCTGTGTGTCTCTCATAGTAATCAGAGGTACAAAGTGGAAGGTGGTGTATATTTAAATTCAATTGTGCCAGGGCTAGGTTCAAGTTGGAGCCCACACAGTTGAGATTTGTGCCCAGGCTGCAAATAAGTAGGAGCCCATACAATTGATATTTGTGCCTATAAGTACGAGCCCATACACTTGACTCCAGGCAGCAAGGATTCCTTCCCCCCCAAAGCTCAATCTCTCAATCTACGGTTTCCATCCTCGGAAAACATTGCAGGCACGCACGGATAGGGATTCCATCCACGGAAAACATTGCAGACACGCAAGGAAAGGGTTTCCATCCTCGGAGAACATTGCAGACACGCAAGGAAAGGGTTTTCATCCTCGGAAAACATTACAGACACGCAAGGAAAGGACTGAAAGGAATCGTAAGATGAGAGGGCTCAACTGATTCGTACTGGCCTATATCTGCAGAATATCCATGTACACTATAAGTTTTAGATATTTGATGGGCGAGATAACGATTAAATAGGACCATGGCTTTTGAACGGTTGGCCACAGCAAATCAGATATTTTTGATATTTTTGTTGGGACCTATAGGTTGAGCAGCCAGGCTGGATGCCTTTGTAATCCAAACTAGACTAAACTAATCTTGAATAGTCGGCCACAGCAAATCACGCAAGAGGATCGGGGACCATGGTTTTATTATATTTGCATCGTGAGATGGCGGTGGATTATTTACAAGTATATAAAAAGAATCGGGAGTTAAGTGTCACACAATGAACTCAGTAGTTTTGAAACAGCTGGTCAGGAATTAGGCACAATTAGAATAGGTGGTCTTTGAAGACTGTGCCAGAATCTGTGGCACAAGTCAAAAGGGACCACATTTTTTTTACGCTTAAACCAGGAGGTTTGATTTTTGGAAGGCATGCCTAATTTTTGGGGTGAACCCCTCTGAGGGACCACCCGCACCCCAAACCCCCTTCCAATGCTCGCACCCACAGGCAAAAGGGTGCCAATCTGTTCCTTCTTGAATTCTGCATCCAGGATCTGCATCCATCCGATATTCACCACAACCGACAAGTGCTGCCGTCAAAGGTTGTGGGGCAAAAACAAGTTTTAACCATCTGAAGCCTGTAAGCCCACTGTCCAGTTCTTCATACGTGCTCTTTTTAATTAGCACTCCTCTACTTTGGAGCAAGCACGCTGTTTGCCACTGTTAGCATGTGCTTCTCCTCTCCTTGTGCTGCATCTGCTGCTGCGCTTGCACAGGGAAGATTCTGCTGAGCTTGGGCATGTTAAGCCTTCTTCTCTTCTCCTGCTTCTCCTGAAACACTTTTCGCCTTCTTGTCCCTGTTCCCCCTAACGTCATGGTTATTCTCTTTTGTCGTCCACATCTTTATTGCCCACACCCTCTTTTGTCGTCCACATCTTTATTACCCACACACTCTTATGTCGTCCACATCTTTATTATGACCCTTCATCATGACCCTGGAGCGACGGAGACACTTCAAATCGTTCATGATGGTCCTTCGGGACATATGTTAATATTGGAACGATGCAGAGAAATTGCTAGCTGAGGTGCGTGTTACATTGCAATTGATTGAACTGATTGAACTTCGAGCCTCTGTCACCCCCGATCGTTGGCAGCGACTAATCCTGTGACAAGTAGTTAGTTTGACAGAGTTTTGTGTGTCTTGGTCGATAAGCTGGATGTGCCACTTTCATTGATAATCGGTGACGCATCATTTTTAATAACACTGGCACATCCAGCTTATCAAATATGACGTACACAAACTCTGTCGAACTAACTAATCGTCACACGGTTTGTCGCTGCCAACAATTGGGCGTGACGATTGGTTGATGTGCTGTGTCCTATGCTTTGAATTGATCTGACAACTCTCTCCTGCTCTGCCCTTTTCGAGTCACCCTACAAAAAGTGCGCCAATCGACTGGGCTTGAGCTGAGGATCCCAACGATATGTTCAGTATTTCGTGGGAGTGGCCTAGAAAGAAACTGGAGCCCCCCCCCCAAACTAAAACCCCACCGGGGGACGGACCCACCCCCCTTCCCTGATTCGACCCATATTTATAGGGTTGGCCAGAACCGTATACCGGGTATATAGACCGTATATGACCGTATATTTGGTGATTTCCCTGCCAAAAATACCGTATATACACCGTATATATATGGTTCTGGCCAACACTACATGTTTACCAATTGATAGCTTTTGAAGTCAGAGTTTTGATTATTCTACTTTTAATGAAAAAATACCAGATTTATGCTTCCTACACCCTCCTGTTTGACCAGAATAACACTTGAAACAATAAGGTTATAATGGTGTAAACCCAATAAGTTACTACGCATGGTTTGGGCCAAGCCTTTACATGACTGTAGGGGTGCAGGGATGGAACTGGGAGACTAACCATGCAGTTTCGGTCTGCAATACGCAGCCGCAATACGCAGCCGCAGTATGCAGCCACAGTATACAACCGCAACGTGCGTCTGCAATGTGTGTCTGCAACGTGTGGGTGCAACGTGTGCATCTGCAATGTGTGCATCTGCAACGTGCGTCTGCAAATTGTGGGTCTGCAACGTGTGGGTGCGTGTTTGTGGTCACAGCAGTGTGCGGGGTACATGTGTGGTGACGCATCCTTGAACAGCCCCATTTCGTGGGCCAGGGTGTCAAAACGTGAGTAGTGCGCGTGTGTGTGGTCACAGCAGTGTGCATGTGTGTGGTGACGCACCCTTGCACAGCCCAATTTTGTGGGCCAGGGTGTCAAAGCGTGAGAAGTGCGTGTGTGTGTGTGTTTGTGTGTGTGTGTGTGTTGTCACAGCAGTGTGCAAAGTACATGTGTGTGGTGATGCACCCTTGAACAGCCCCATTTCTTAGGCCAGGGTGTCAAAGCGTGAGAAGTACGTGTGTGTGTGTTTGTGTGTGTGTTGTCACAGCAGTGTGCAAAGTACATTTGTGTGGTGACGCACCCTTGAACAGCCCCATTTCTTGGGCCAGGGTGTCAAAGCGTGAGTAGTACGTGTGTGTGTGTGTGTTTGTGTGTGTGTGTGTTGTCACAGCAGTGTGCAAAGTACATGTGTGTGGTGACGCACCCTTGAACAGCCCCATTTCTTGGGCCAGGGTGTCAAAGCGTGAGTACAGGCGGTGCAGCATATCCATGATCTCTTGAGGCGCAAGCTTAGAGCACAGCTCAGTGTAACCAACTACGTCGCTGAAAAATATTGAGACGCATGGGTAGGGCTCAGGATCAGGAAATTGACCGCTCTTCAGTGCTTCTGCAACCTGCGGGGATGGGATGAGCCGAACGGGTTTCTTTAGAGCTCTGATTACGTGTGTGCAGTGGTGGCCTGTTGAAGAAATAAAGGAAGGAAGATGCCGTACAACTTTTGTTTGATCCCTGATGGCGTTCATGCTATGCTGGTGCGTGCGTGTGTGTGTGTGTGTGTGTGTGTGTATGTGTGTGTGTGTGTGTGTGTTTGTGTGTGTGTGTGTGTTTGTGTGTGTGTGTGTGTGTGTGTGTGTGTGTGTGTGTGTGTGTGTGTGTGTGTGTGTGTTTGTGTGTGTGTGTGTGTGTGTTTGTGTGTGTGTGTGTGTTTGTGTGTGTGTGTGTGTGTGTGTGTGTGTGTGTGTGTGTGTGTGTGTGTGTGATGTCAGACCAAATCACCGTCACTGCAAAGTATAGGACCCAGCACATCAACTGATTAGACGACATTGCACATTTCAATAGCACACTAGGCCACACGGGAGGCAAGAAGCAAGTACACAAAACCCTACTACACCCTCCAAGTGAGCACCTACCTTAGCTGGAAATAGCTCGTACAGTAGCCTGTCAGCTGATTGTGCTGGCCGGTTGAGCTGATGGCCTTCCTTGAACCTTTGGCTGCCTTGCATGTCGACATTTCGGGCTGCACGGATGATCTCAGGCTCAATTGCCTGCATCCGCGCAAAAATCTGCAAGAGAAGCGGGACAAAAGTCAATAGTGCCTATTGCAAATAATTAGGGTTGGCCAGAACCGAATATATACACCATATATGACCGTATATTTGGTAATTTCCCTGCCAAAAATACCGTATATACACCGTATATATATGGTTCTGGCCAACCCTAAAAATAATTGCGGCAATAGACATACCCAAGCATTCAAATATGTGCATCGTGGTTGCTTGCGGGCTGTGTGCGTTTGTTTACTTGCCTGCTAAACACCAGACGGTGCAACTGTAGGATTATAGTTAACCAGAACCATATACCCGAACATTCAAATATGTGCATCGTGGTTGCTTGCGGGCTGTGTGCGTTTTTCCACTTGCCTACGTAACACCAGACGGTGCAACTGTAGGATTATAGTTAACCAGAACCATATACCCGAGCATTTTAATATGTGCATCGTGGTTGCTTGCGGGCTGTGTGCGTATGTTTACTTGCCCACTTAACACCAGACGGTGCAACTGTAGGATTATAGTTAACCAGAACCATATACCCGAGCATTTAAATATGTGCATCGTGGTAGCGTGCGGGCTGTGTGCGTTTGTTCACTTGCCCACTTAACACCAGACGGTGCAACTGTAGGATTATAGTTAACCAGAACCATGTACGTACAGTGTATGTACGGTCACATACACTGTTTATATACAGTTCTGGCCATTCTATGCAGGAACATCACCGAATATACGGTCACATACCTTGTTTATATACAGTTCTGGCCAATCCCGTGCAGGAAAATTGCCAAATATACGGTCACATACAGTGTTTAAATACAGTTCTGGCCAATCCCGTGCAGGAGTATGCTAAGCTCTTACTGCCTGAAACTGCCTTGAGAACACAACTTAGGAAATCGCACCCAACACTGCAGGCTGGTTGAAAGTAAGATAAGGTCGTCCATACAAAGGGTACTGCTCAGACCTATCAGACAGCAAGGACAGGGCAGCATCAGCATCAGCTGATCTGGTTCTATTCCGGCTCATATCCACCGAACTGCTGGAGGGGGAATTTACATTTGTACCATCACAAAAACTCTTTAACTGACTCCACGACCACACTGAAGAAGCAAAAACCTGACCGAAGAAACGCTGCTAAAAACCCTCCCAACATAACGGATAAAGGAAGAAAAGAAGCCAAGCAGCTGGGCCGTTGACACCCAAATATGCAAACAAACACAGCAAGAAGCTGAGGTCAAGAGGCAAGGAAGCAATAGGGGAAAATAAAATTTCAAACTCTAACTAGGGTACAAGCATAAAAGAGATGGCTTCCGCAGCACAAGCTGTGCCAAGACAGTACCAAATTTCGGTTGCTATCACCTCCAAGAACTAGAGCATGCTTCAGAGTACTCAGCAGTTCTCTATGCACCACAATTTTGCCATTACATTGTCATTCATTTGTATAAGCATTGAAACGTGCAGTACAGCTTTTGTAAAGCTCAATGCAACACAAGAGCATGCTGCAGAGTACTCAGCAGTTCTCTATGCACCACAACTTTGCCATTACATTGTCATTAACTTGTATAAGCATTGAAACGTGCAGTACAGCTTTTGTAAAGCTCAATGCAACCACATTGTCACCATCACCAACAGCAGCAGCATCGTCACCGTAATAATTCATCATCACCATCAGCAGCAGCATCGTCACCGTAATAATTCACCATCACCATCAGCAGCAGCAGCGTCACCGTAAAAATTCACCATCACCATCAGCAGCAGCATCGTCGCCGTTATAGTTCATCATCACCATCAGCAGCAGCATCGTCACCATAATATTTCATCATCATCATCATCAGCAGCAGCAGCAGCAGCAGCACTTGCCTGGGTGATAAGAGGCCGCTGCTGCGCATCCAACGCAAAGCATTCACGCAGCAACAGCAGCAGCATCATTCATCTCATCAGCGATTACCTGGGTGAAGAGCGGCCGCTGCTGCCCATCCAATGCACAGCATTCACGCAGCAGCGCAGCCAACCCAGGGCCTTTAGCGCTTTTCAGGTCCTGGTACTGTGAGACAGTTAAAGCACACCCCTCCAGCGTCGCTTCGGTGACATCGGTGGATGCAGACATGGTTATGTCGCCCTCTTTTGCTGAGTTTCTTTGGCAACCTGTGTCTGCGTGTGTTGTGTGCAAGTTTTGTGTGTGTGTATATATTTTGTGCATATGTTTTGCGTGGACTTTCCTTGGAACCCTGTGTCTGGATGTGCACACTTTTTTGTTTTTAACGTGTGTAACTTCATGTATGTGTGTGATTCAATGCGTATTTATATGTATGTGTATGTATAAATCTGCGTGCATCTTTATGTATGTGTGCATTCATATGTGTGTGTATTATGGGTACGTGCACATCGGTGTGAGCAAAGATACGCGCAAGACACCTCTCATCCTCGAGCAGGGGCCAGCAATAAGCAGGCAAGCAAGCAAGCAAGCAAACATATTTAGATGTGTCATACCTGTGTGCTTGCACAGCAGACTGATCACTCAATGACTCAATAAAAACCATGGGCCTGAGTGTGTGTGCCTGTTTGACTTTCTTTGACAGCAGCTTGAAGCAAACATTATAAACAAATGTAGGAGCCGAAAAATATGCGTTAGAAGAGAGAGAGAGAGAGAGAGAGAGAGAGAGAGAGAGAGAGAGAGAGAGAGAGAGAGAGAGAGAGAGAGAGAGAGAGAGAGAGAGAGAGAGAGAGAGTGAGAGAGAGAGAGAGAGAGAGAGAGAGAGAGAGAGAGAGAGGGGAGCACTTCAGGCGTAGATACTGATTGTGTACGGGCTCCAGCTTGAATCCTCGAACTCTGATACACACAGCAGTTTGGTAACAATGCAAGGGAAGACGTATCATAGCAGCTTCACAGCCAGCGTCCAAGGTAGTGAAGCTGTCCAGCAGAAACACTCATTGATGCGCCCCATGCTTGGATACCCATGTGTGTGTGCGTGTGCGTGTGTATGTGTGTGTATGTGTGTGTGCCCCATGCCTGGGTACGATGAGCTAGTGGCTGTCTGCAGCAAGCGCAAATATGTTGCTGCATAAATTACCCAAATAGAGTGCCCGTGATTGCAAAACGAAGACATCATAAGCACCAACCTGAGATAGTGAACATGTGGACTAACCCAAGCCCAAACTGAAAAACGTCAAGGAGCTCGTAATGACACTCAGCTGCCGAGTTGGTAGTATCCAGAGAGAGTGATACAGTTGGCGAGAGTCCCTTTCTGTGAGGGCATGAGAGAGTTGGAAGGAAAAGGCTAAGGTAAGCTATTGATGGTCTTTTTTGGCATTCGTCAGAACATGCAGAGCCTCGTCAGGACATGCATGATCAGGACATGCAGAGCCTCGTCACATGCAGATCAGGAGATGCAGAGCCTCGTCAGGACATGCATGATCAGGACATGCAGAGCCTCGTCACATGCAGATCAGGACATGCAGAGCCTCGTCAGGACATGCAAAGCCGCGTTTGTTAGAGCTTAAGTAATATCAGGGCTTGCAGAGTTGCTATTGCCAGAAGTTGCATAATGGTTTCAAGCTGGAGTGAGAGCGCGATGTGGGTAAGAGACGCCTGGGTGCCCTTTTTGAAGACTACGAGTACTGTAGGGTTTGTACTAGTCAGGCATTTGAATGTATGCTCGACGTGGAGATATCTGAGCTAGGCTCTGTCCTATCTATTCTAATGAAGTTAACAAGAAAAAAGCCACGCTAATTGTTGTCTAATTTGGTGGAGGTCTGACTGGTGGCCTCACTAGTTGGGAGTTTTTCCTCAAACGCACGCTGATCTGTACCAACTTTTGCCAACGGAAGTAAGAGCAAAGTGAGTGATCTAAAATCGGAAGTAAGAGCAAAGTGTGTGGTCTTTTTCGAAAGTAAGAGCAAAGTGAGTGATCTAAAATCGGAAGTAAGAGCAAAGTGAGTGATCTAAAATCGAAAGTAAGAGCATAGAGGGTTATCTAAAATTGACGGACGGTGGTTTTATTGTGTTGCTAGGCTTGAAGAGTGAGCGCAACTTCATGTTACATTGCTGATAATTTAATAACTGTTACAGCAGGTTACAAGATTATATTGCTTTGAATATTTATTCATATTGCGTTTGTTAGTATTGCTAGTGTCTTGTTGCATTGCTTAGGCGAGAAGAAGCGTCGGCACTGTTTCGTAACATTATGCGGTGAGTCTTGTAGCAGAGGCACATCCAGTTGCGAGTGACTGTGCTGCGTGAGATCTTGTACTCTACAGTCTAAGCAATCCCGACTTTCATCTACTCTCCCTAATCCACTCTGCTTGCGGTCAAACAACTATCGGAAAATGTGCACCTTGAATCCACAACCTGTGCATGCTTTTGTACTTCAAGCAATCCCAACCTTCATCTCCTTCCCCTAATTCACTCTGCCGGTGATCACACAATTATCGAAAGATGTACACCTTCAATCCACGACCTGTGTTGTTTTGGACGCTGCAAAAAGAAAAAGAAACAACTACGCAGGCAGTGACAACCACTCCCCACATAATTTGAAGAAAAGGAGCCATTTCGGCACTGGGTACCATAAACCTCCTCCACCACCAAGAAGAGGATCAATGGGGATCAGGAGGGTTGCAGGCTTGACCTGAAACCGGCTCCTGATGAGAGTTGATAATAGTACTAGAAAGTTTGCGCCTGGTACGGACAAGTTTGGCAATGCTGCAACCCAAGTGCCGTTTCTTGCTAAATCTAAAAGCATGAAACATCTTCCTCAGAAGTCCATTACAAGCCAGATACACTCCAGCATAAAGACTGCCTAATGAACAGTCTACTGAAATGTGCACCTGCAGATATCATCATTGTAGACCTTCCAGATACACACCTTAGTACGACTGCCTGAGGAATAGTCTACTGAAGAGCATACCTGCAGGGATCACCATTTTCCACCTCGCTCATCTGCATCAGACCTTCCCAATACACTCCTTAATAGGTTTGCCTAATGAGCAGTCTATTGAAGAGCGTACCTGCAGGGATCATCATTTTTCACCTAGCTCATCTGCATCAGACCTTCCCAATACACTCCTTAGTAGGTTTGCCTAATGAGCAGTCTATTGAAGAGCATACCTGCAGGGATCATCATTTTTCACGTAGCTCATCTGCATCAGACCTCCCAGATTCACTCCTAAGTAGGACTGCCTGAGGAACAGCCTACTGAAGAGCATACCTGCAGGGATCATCATTTTTCACCTAGCTCATCTGCATCAGACCTTCCCAATACACTCCTTAGTAGGTTTGCCTAATGAGCAGTCTATTGAAGAGCATACCTGCAGGGATCATCATTTTTCACCTAGCTCATCTGCATCAGACCTTCCAGATACACTCCTAAGTAGGACTGCCTAATGAACAGTCTACTGAAATGTGCACCTGCAGGGATCATTATTTATTCACCTAGCTCATCTGCAACAGACCTTCCAGATACACTCCTGAGTAGGACTGCCTGAGGAACAGCCTACTGAAGCACAACCCGCAGATATCATTATTCACGTAGCTCATCTGCAACAGACCTTCCAGATACACTCCTGAGTAGGGCTGCCTGAGGAACAGTCTACTGAAGTGCTTACACCTGCAGGGATCATTATTTATTCACCTAGCTCATCTGCAACAGACCTTCAAAAGATTCCTCATACCAGCAGTTGCATCAAGCCACAACCAGCTGTGCATTCAACCCCAAGGCAAAAGGCAGCAGGCTTTGATTGAAGCACACACTCACACATACAAGCACACTACTAAGCTTACCCTGCCCGGACAGTCTCAGTCCTGTCTTGCACGCCACGCAATGACGTCAAAGGCACGCGCAGCTTTGCTCTGTGTGGGAGAGGAATTTGGAAGTTTGCTTGGATAAAAGCAAGGGGAAGAAAGATGCAGGGAGCAGTGCAAGAGGAATAGGATGAAGCAAAAGAGGCCAAGAAGTAAGGAAGGGGACGGAGCAAGAAAAAGAAGGCAAAGTGGGGGAAGGATGCAGGGGACGGTGCAAGAGGAACAGGATGAAGCAAAGGAAGAAAAGTGGGGAAGGATGCAATGGACGGTGCAAGAGGAACAGGATCAAGCAAAGGAGGCCAAGAACTGAGGAAGGATGCAGGGAACGGTGCAAGAAAGAAATAATGAAGCAAAGAAGGCAAAGTGGGGAAGGATGCAGGGGACGGTGCAAGAGGAACAGGATCAAGCAAAGGAGGCTAAGAAGTGAGGAAGGGGACGGTGCAAGAGGCACAAGATCAAAAAAGCATGAAGAAGGCAAAGTGGGAGAGATGTAAGATGTTGTGACTCCATTGCTTGCGCAAACTACTGATAGGGTAAGTCGTAAAAACACTTCTGATCAACCTTTCCTATGCTGAGCTCCCTGCTTAAAGCTACCGTGCATACACCCTTTCTATGTATGTATGGGTTTGGCCGACCCTAATTACCTGCAATGCTTGCCCAGGAGGACCCCTGTGAGCTTGGACGGGAGGGCTGGGAGTAAACGAGGATTGTCCTACAAGACAGATGTGATGTCAAAACTAACGCTCGTAAACAGTACTTGTACAGGTTGGTCTGAGTCATGAAGACAGATGTGACGTCAAAATTAATGCTTGTAGACATTACTTGTACAGGCTGGTCAGAATCATGTGCTCGTGCATACATCATGTGTTCGTGCATACATCATGTGTGCGTGCATACATCATGTGTTCGTGCATACATCATGTGTTCGTGCATACATCATGTGTTCGTGCATACATCATGTCGTGTTCTATGGCATAATAGGCTGGGGAATATAATAAAATGGACGGTGAAGTATGCAGAAGGCCAAATGCAGTTCAAGCCAACTTTTTTGTATATCGAAACTGTGTTTGCGTAGCAACTAGCAACTTCATCCTGCACCTCACAGCTGCCCCTCTTCAGCTCTTCTACATGCCATAGCTAGCCAAAAGAAAAGTGCAACCGGCTGCAGAGATCCTTGTAGCCGATCCTTCCATGCAATTCCCGCTCGTGCAAGGTTACACCATTCATCTGTGTCAACATGCAATCCCCCTGTGACGTTTTTTCTCAACACTCACCTGTGACGTTTTTTCTCAACACTCACCTGTGATGTTTTTTCTCGACACTCACCTGTGACGTTTTTTCTCGACACTCACCTGTGACTTTTTTCTCGACACTCACCTGTGATGTTTTTTCTCGACACTCACCTGTGATGTTTTTTCTCGACACTCACCTGTGATGTTTTTTTCTCAACACTCACCTGTGACGTTTTTTCTCGACACTCACCTGTGACGTTTTTTCTCGACACTCACCTGTGACGTTTTTTTCTCAACACTCACCTGTGTGTGCAAGTATCCTAGCGCCTGTGCCAAGTCTTTGGCGACTTCCATCTGCTTCAACAAGTCAAGCTCCATAGTCTCATTGTCCATGACCTACAAATGCCGTTGTGTAAGTGTGTGTGTATGTGTGTGTGTGTGTGTGTGTGTATGTGTATGAATGTGTGTATGTGCGTGCGGGTGTGCATGCGTGTGCGCGTGTGTGTATGTGTGTGCGTGCGTGTATGTGTGTGTGTTTGTGTCTGTGTATGTCTGTGTATGTGTGTGTCTGAGTGTGTGTGTGTGTGTGTGTGTGTGCGTGTGTGTGTGTGTGTGTGTGTGTGTGTGCACTTTCCAATGGCCCCCTTGGTTAGATGCCTAGGACGCTACTCTTACTCAAGCAAACAACCCCTTCCGGAATGGTGGACATGTAGATTTACGTTGGTAACACATCTTAAAGAAAATGGCACCCGCCCTCAGACAAGCCAAGCACGTTGTGTGTAAAACACAGTTTCTACTTATTAAGGTAACGGAGTGCCATAGTAAGCCTTGAAAAAGCCTTTGTACCTTTATTTGATGTAAAATCAGTATTGCCTGAGCTGAGGCGATTGAATGACAGTACGTCTCTCTGTATCTTATTTATTAAATGGTACATGTAAGGTTGACCAGAATCGTAGGAGTATGCCGTGTATGACTGTATCAAACTGAATATGCATGGTTTTGGCCAATGTTCAACACGTGCATCCACGTAAAATATGAGGATGGGTTAACTAGCTCCTACTAAGAGCAGGTTATATCCAACTAAAAGCAAGGGGCAGTGCATGTTCTATGTTGCAGTTGCCAAGCGCGTTTGCTGCCATCCCTGAAAAGCAAGCATGGCAGAGAGGTGTTGAGCCGGCTTGCGACACACACACACACACACACACACACACACACACATGCTCTCACACAAACACACATGCTCACACACAAACACACACACACACGCACACACACATGCTCTCACACACACACATGCTCACACACAAACACACACACACACACACGCACACATACACACACATGCTCACACAAGCTCAAGACAAGTGCACAAATAAGCCAGGCACCATCTGAACCAAGGCAGCTTGCATAGCTTTCGCATGCACAAAGTGCGCAACCTTGCGACGCATAAGCTTGCTCATTAAATGTATCCGTTTTGCATGCACGCGACGAAGGGGCAGTCAACGGGAGGTGTGTGTGAATACAACTAAATTGCAGCAGCAGCACAGCCAATTCCACTCACACTTGCTAGGGTGCCTAGTTCTTGGCACTCAGTTACGAGCACCGCACTGTCAGGCACACCCGGTAGCGACCACACAATCCCATGCACAGGCACGATGGATGGGTGTAGCAGGTTCTTGCTGCGCCACACCAGGTCCAACACCTGCAACATCAAGAGTGTGTGTGTGTGTGTGTGTGTGTGTGTGTGTGTGTGTGAGCGTGTATTCGGGCGCGTGTGTATGTATTTGTGTGGGTGTTGCAGGTTCTTGCTGCGCCACACCAGGTCCAACACCTGCAGCATCAAGAGTGTGTGTGTGTGTGTGTGTGAGCGTGTATGCGAGCGCATGTGTGTGTATTTGTGTGGGTGTTGCAGGTTCTTGCTGCGCCACACCAGGTCCAACACCTGCAGCATCAAGAGTGTGTGTGTGTGTGTGTGTGAGCGTG
>Ga0307945_1002491_pt1 | contig 14928 bp, 14 predicted proteins | sample OrgLakmetagen228_FD_201818 | JGI IMG/M metagenome (GOLD analysis project Ga0307945, IMG submission 201818) | Saline water microbial communities from Organic Lake, Antarctica - #228 | ecosystem: Environmental > Aquatic > Non-marine Saline and Alkaline > Saline | place: Antarctica: Organic Lake...
CTTTCTTCTCGTTCTCCTTGATGCTTTCTCTTCGCGCTTCTTCAACACAAACGTTCTCTTTCTCTATACACTTTATTCTAGCTTCTTTTTCTGGTGTCTTGTTCAGTCTGGCCTCTTTCTCTTCTTTGAAGCTGGCTTTTTTATGCTATAGCTCAACTGCCCTCGCTGGCGGATATAGCTGTGTGACCCTTACCCTTACCCTTTAATTCTACAAGATGTATGTCTCTGTCCCTTGGGGAAATTTGTTTGGGGTCCAAATATCTGCCTCTTCCTTCAATGGGCATGATTAACACGACACACTGGACGGCTTTGATGGATTGTTACTTTCGATGTCATCGGGGGGGTTCAATGTTAAAGGTGATAGCTTTTCACTGTCTGTGCGTTTTGTGTGTATTGTATCCGTCCTAAATTTTAAGAAAAAAAGAATAAGAAAAACTACGCAGGCAGTCAAAGCCACTCCCCACAGTAATTAAGGAAAAGGAGCCACTTTGGTACTGTAAAGCTCCTCCACCTAAATTATAAGAACTTGTTCTTGTTCCCTAAAAGTCACATCTGGCATGTACAAAAATCTGTTACTGAGTTGGGCAAGAGGCTTTGCATAGGTGGCTGTGTATGAGAGTCGGGCTGTGCTGCCTGCTCAGGCATATCATGCAATTTTTGCTAGAGCTTGTATCTATGTTAGCTTAACCAAGGTAATGGTGGGCATTCATATGATGTTTTAGCTTGTCCTGTAGGATCGTCAAAACTCGTAGCTCTTCTGCATGGGAGCCATCTTTGTTGGGCACGCTAAGCTAGAACAGGTCGCAGAAGGGGTCAGTATTTCGAGTAGCTGGCAGGAGGGGAATGTCAGAATTTCGATTGGCTGCTGCTTTGTGTGCTAGGTGGTCTGCACCTTCATTGCCAATAATATCAGAGTGGGATTTCACCTTGTGAATTGAACATAACGTGGCTGGACAAGTGATTACGCCATATGCTGCTAGCTTCTAAGGACTGCCCATATCTGAGCAGGAGATATCGCGGGACATGGTATAGTATGAAATAAAATGGGAGGCGATGGGGCATTGAATTGCTCCTTCCCCTTATAATGCGTGGGTGCAATAACAGTATCAGATTAATCTTTCCTTCATTTCTTTCACTGCACTAACGCGCCAGGTATATGATCCACAAGGCCAGCCTCTGTTATGAAGAACCACGCAGATTCTCCTGTTGCCTGCAGTCACACATTTGAGAACAACTTTAGTGGAAAATCCTACCGTTACACTTTTGTGAGGAGGTGCGCAGTGCAGTCATGTATCCAAGCTTAGCCTCAGTGAAAAATCCTACCGTTACACTTCTGTGAGGAGGTGCGCAGTGCAGTTATGCATTCAAGCACGGCCTTAGTGGGAAATCCTACAGTTACACTTCTGTGAGGAGGTGCGCAGTGCACTCATGCATTCGAGCACGGCCTTAGTGGGAAATCCTACAATTACACTTTTGTGAAAAAGTGCACAGTGCAGTCATGCATTCAAGCACGGCCTTAGTGGTAAAGCTTTTAGTTACACTTTTGTGAGAAGGAGGTGTGCAGTGCAGTCATGTATTCGAGCCCGGCCTTAGTGGTAAAGCTTTTAGTTACTCTTTTGTAAGAAGGAGGTGCGCAGTGCAGTCATGTATTGGAGCACGGCCTTTGTGGGAGAGCTTACATTCACACCTCTGTGAGGAGGTGCGCAGTGCAGCTACTCATTTTTGCACAGCCTCAGGGGGAAATTATGTGCACCTCCTCGGAAAATTGTACAGGTACACCTTCGTGAGGAGGTGCGCAGTGCAGTCACCCATTTGTGCACAGCCTCAGTGTACAGTCAGCAGTCACACATTTTTCATTTGCGAATTTGCTTGAAGTCTCATAGGGAAGTCACATATTTTTTGCAGTCTCAGTGGGGAAGATTGCTGTCACACATGTGTGTGGAGATGCACCTTGCAGTCACATTCGGGCACAGTTTCTTTGTTGGGAGTTTGCTTGGAGTAAGAACGTAAGAGCAATTGGCGTGAACTATTCGGACGACGAATTGCCCTCCCCCACAAAACTCAGTACGAGAGCCTGCGGTACTGAGTACCATGACGCTCCTCCACCAAAACTCAAGTCTTTTCTTCAGCAGCACACATGTTTCACTCCAAAACTTTGACTTAAGTCTACTTTCTTTCATGCCCATGCAAGATCGGACAGAATGGCAGGAATGCAATCCAACGTTAGCTTGTTGTAATGCTGGCCTGGCAGGTCATATTGAATTGGCAGGTCATAATGCTCTGGCAGGTCATAATGCTGATGGGCATGGCAGGTCATAGTGCTGATGGGCATGGTAGGTCATACTGCTGAAGGGCATGTCAGGTCATACTGCTGATGGGCCAGCGCTTATTGAAGAGGAAAGCAGAGGAAGAGGAGCAGCACCCACCATTTTGTGAAGCTTCTTATGCATTTGGGCTGCTGCATCCCCATAAAGGGGGGCAATGGCAAGCAACTCCGGTTCAAAGACTTGACATCCGAGCCTGATTTGTGTCTTGTCTTGCTTACTCTAAGGGTCACGAGGCAGTAACTATAACAGCAGCTAAGGATAAGCAACAAATGCAATACCAGACAACGTTCTTGCTGCTGTACACTCACACAATCGCAACCGCGTTTTGACATTGCCCCACAGTGTGCAAGCACTACTCTCGCTGCTAGATCGCTTACACATACTAGATCGCTCACACACTAGATCACTCACACACATCAGATTGCCACACACTAGATCGCTGACACACACTAGATCGCTGACACACACTAGATCATTCACACACTAATCATTCGCACACCAGATTGCTCACACACACTAAATCACTCACACACTTGATCACTCACTCACTAGGTCGCTTACACACTAGATCGCTTACAAATTGCTTTTGGCAGTGCCGGCACCTCCCGTGTCAATTACATAAATATAGGGACTTGATATGTCGTCCACAGAACTCCTGTACCCACAGAAAAGGAGGCCCAGGCAAACAAAGGCTCTTGAAATGCCTCTTGCACAGGCACACACACATGCCTCTTGCCATAAATGTGCCTCTTAGGTTTTACACAGTACACAGGCACAAGCAGGTGCCTCTTGCATAGGCCCAGGCAGGTGTCTCTTGCACAGGCACACAAACGCCACACAGTTCGACCGGGATCACACATCCTCCCACCTTATTGCTTGATTTCGTGCACACGCACACGCACACACACACGCACACACAAACACAAACACACACACGCACACACACACACACACAAACGTCCTCCCACCTTAATGCTCGATTTTGTCAGGGTGGCTTGTCGAGGTCCATCTGGTGCTCCTTGCGGCCCGAGTTGAAACTGGAGGCGGGCATGTGCCTGATTGCGCCAAGACTCGCCCATGGCTGGGCCAAGAGACCTTTCTGCACTGCCTGTGCGGTGGGCGTATGCGTACGTGTATTTGTATGTATGTTTGTGAAAAAGGAGAAAAAGAGGGAGAGAGAGAGAGAGAGAGAGAGAGAGAGGGAGAGAGAGAGAGAGAGAGAGAGAGAGAGAGAGAGAGAGAGAGAGAGAGAGAGAGAGAGAGAGAGAGAGGGAAAGAGAGAGAGAGAGAGAGAGAGAGAGAGAGAGAAAGAGAGAGAGAGAGAATAGAGAGGCACTGACTTTGTGGATAGCTTGAGAGACTGCCTAACCCCGTCTTGGGATAAGGGTGCCTAGCCGGAGGTTCTCATGTCAGCGCGGCAAGCTGAAGTCATGCAGTTTTAGAAGGAGCTCAGAATTCAGGCCGGATCCTTTTACAATGGCACACAGGCATAATGTGTCTTTAGATATAAAAAGGACGCGCACTATTACATATGTCAAGAGCTGCACCACATCCATCCTTGATGGTATTATCCTTGGTGGTATTATCCTTAATGGTATTTCCTTAATGGTATTATCCTTAATGGTATTATCCTTAATGGTTTAATCAGTACCATGGAGTCCTAGTACCATTTAATTGGAAAACCCAGCAGGGGGAGGGATTGGAACTCACCCTATTCACACACAAACCCACCCACAACATTTCTTTGCATTCATAGGCACACTCATAACTCATAATTAATGTAACACCCCACCCTATTCACAAACAAACCCACCCACCACATTTCTTTGCATTCATAGGCACACTCATGACCAAAAATATACCAACATTGAGTTGTTGTGGCACTGAGTGGCACACACCAACATTGAGTTGTTGTGGCACTGAGTGGAATACACCAACATTGAGTTGTTTTGGAACTGAGTGGAATACACCAACATTGAGTTGTTGTGGCACTGAGTGGCACACACCAACATTGAGTTGTTTTGGTACTGAGTGGAATACACCAACATTGAGTTGTTGTGGCACTGAGTGGCACACACCAACATTGAGTTGTTGTGGCACTGAGTGGAATACATCAACATTGAGTTGTTGTGGCACTGAGTGGCACACACCAACATTGGGTTGTTGTGGCACTGGGTGGAATACACCAACGTTGTGCTGTTGTGGCGCTAACTGCTGAGTTTTCATGGCACTAAATGGTCATCTCAGGTTGGCAGTCGAGATACCAATCACACCAATACGCTTGATCCCACTCCCTTACCCACTCCCACTCCCACATGCACACCCACACCACAACAAACATGACCTCTGAACAGACATTTGGAGTGTATGCAGGAATGTGCAGGGAGCCTGGAGGGCACTGCACTATATATATACATATATATGGATAGGGAGCCTGGAGGGCACTGCACTATGATGTAAGCAACCAAGCTGGCAATTCAGAGAGCACAAGCATAGTCATGAAGGATTAAGAGGGCACTGCACCTTAAAAAGGAACGCACCATCACGTTGGGCAACTACGTGGTTGGTGACCACCACAGCCATCGGCCCGTTCTGAGCTAAGCAGCGCAGAGAGCGCGCAATGCATGCCAGCAACGTATGGCCCTGTGTGTCGTATGAGAGTGTGTGTGTGTGCATGCGAGTCTAGGTTTTATGTGTGTGTATGTTGGCACACGCATTTCACATCAGCAACGTATGACCCTGTGTACCGTACGAGTGTGTTTGTGTGTGCATGCGAGTCTAGGCTTCATGTGTGTGTATGTTGGCACGCGCACATTGCACATCAGCAACGTATGACCCTGTGTACCGTACGAGTGTGCTTGTGTGTGCATGCGAGTCTAAGCTTCATGTGTGTGTATATGTTGGCACGCGCACATTGCACATCAGCAACGTATGACCCTGTGTACCGTACGAGTGTGTGTGTGTGCATGCGAGTCTAGGTTTCATGTGTGTGTATGTTGGCACGCACATTTCACATCAGCAACGTATGACCCTGTGTACCGTACGAGTGTGTGTGTGTGTGTGCATGCGAGTCTAGGTTTCATGTGTGTGTATATTTTATATGTTGGCACGCGCACATTGCACAAAATGGGCAGTGTGTGCCACGTGAATGTGAGAATGTGTGTGTGCGTATTGTAACTGTATTGTATATTTGTAGGGTTGGCCAGAGCCATATATATACGGTATATATAAGGTATTTTTGGCAGGGAAATCATCAAAAATACGGCTATATACGGTGTATATATACGGTTCTGGCCAACCCTATATATTTTTGTATAATTGCATCATTATTGTATTGTTTATTGTTGAACTGTGTGTATTCCTGTAAGCATGCCCAGCATATGTGTGTGTGTGTGTGTGCCCAGCATGTGTGTGTGTGTTTGTGTGTGCATGCGTGTCCAGGTTTCATGTGTGTGTATATGTTGGCACACACATGATGCACAACATCGCCCCTCATACACACACAATATACATGCCAGTGGCCCTAATCACCTCCCCCTCCTCCCCCCCTACCCCCTCCCCACACAAACACAAACACACACTTTAATAGCGCATAAACAACTGGTCGTGGGGTGGGGCATGCCCAGCATCGGGCTGATCGCTGCAGACAGGGAGTCCGTCACAAGAAACGAAGACACACACACACAAACACACACACACACACAGAGAAACACACATTTACCTGGTTGTGGCGGGGCATGCCCAGCACCGGGCTGATCACTGCAGACAGGGAGTGCGTTACAAGAAAAGAAGCCACACACACACACACAGACACACACACACACATTCACCTGGTTGTGGCGGGGCATGCCCAGCATTGGGCTGATCACAGCAGACAGGGAGTCCGCTACAAAAAATGAAGACACACACACACACACACAGACACACACACACACACACATCCACCTGGTTGTGGCGGGGCATGCCCAGCATCGGGCTGATCACTGCAGACAGGGAGTCCAGTATGAGAAGGGAAGCCTTAAGGGGTGGTGGAGGCTGCAAGGTCTCTGCTGCGAACGGTGGGCATTGAGATTCCTGTGCTCGCAGCGAGTTAGGGGGCGGAGGTGCTGAAAATGTAGGTGCAGTCTGCCCTTGCATGGGCACTGCAGTTGTTTGTGGGTACACTGCAAAAGTTGGCGCTGCCTGCCCTTGCAAGGGCACTGCAGCTGTTTGTGGGTACACTGTAAAAGGTGGCGCTGCCTGCCCTTGCAAGGGCACTGCAGCTGTTTGTGGGTACACTGCAAAAGTTGGCGCTGCCTGCCCTTGCAATGGCGCTGCAGCTGTTTGTTGTTGCGCAGCAGAAAGCGGCGCTGCCTGCCCTTGCGCAGACAGAGCGGCTGCTTGCAGTTGCACCGCAAAGGCTGGCGCTGCCAAAGGTGGAGCTGCTTGCCCTTCAAGAGGATGTAGCAGTGGCACAGCAGAATGTGGTGCTGCGTGCGTTACCTGTCCATCTGCTGCTGGCGCTGTCTGTGGGCGGGGAGGCTGTGGAGTGGAGGCTGTGTGGTAAGGAGGATGGGTAGGCTGCGGTGGTGCTGGGGGAGGGGGTGTGGGTGGGAGCGGTGGTGGGGGAGGTGGGTTAAGGGGTGCCATGGACGATTGGGGAGGAGGCTGATATGGAGAGGCATGGGGAGGATGGGGTGGCTGTGGTGGTGCTGGGGGAGGGGGTGTGGGTGGGAGCGGTGGTGGTGGCGATGATGGTAACGTCGGCAATGCGATGGAGGGTGGGAAAGGTGGTGGTGGCGGTGATGGTGGCGGTGGTTGTGGTGGTTGTGGTGGTTGTGGTGGAAGTGGTGGTGGTGGTGAGTGTAATCGTGGAGGCGACGGTGTTGGTGTTGGTGGTAGTGGCGAAGAGGAGGGTAAGGGGGAAGGAGGCGCATGGTGCAGAGGAGGGACTGGGTGAAGATGTAGGGGCGGAGTGTGAACAGGTGGGGCTAAGGTGCCGCCATAGAAGGGGGGAGTGGGGACGTGTGCGTTTCCACTTGGTCCAGCAGCAGCAGCAGCAGCGTCAGCAGCATTGCCCGCAGCGCCACCATAGAAGGGGAGGGTGGGGACGTGTGCGTTGCCACTTGGTCCAGCAGCAGCAGCAGCAGCAGCAGCAGCAGCGTCAGCGTCAGCAGCAGCAGCAGCATTTCCTGCAGCACTAATGCCAGGGCCGGCAGCGAGCCTGAGAGCAGAAGGAGCAGCACTGCTGTGGCCCTGATGGTCATTCGTACCAGGCCCTATGTCCGCGTCTCTTGTTGGCTGCGCTGGCCTTCGCCCCTGCTGTTGTTGCTGTTCTTGTCCCTGGTGGTCATTCGTACCAGGCACCTTGTCTGCGTCTCTTGTTGGCTGCGCTTGCCTTCGCCCCTGCTGCACGACATTGGAGGGGTGCGCTTGCTTTCGCCCCTGCTGTTGTTGCTGTTGTTGCTGTTGTTGCTGTTGTTGCTGTTGTTGCTGCTGCTGCTGTTGTTGCTGTTGTTGCTGTTGTTGCTGTTGTTGCTGTTGTTGCTGTTGTTGCTGTTGTTGCTGTTGTTGCTGCCGCTGCTGCTGCTGCTGCTGCTGCTGCTGCTGCTGCCAATACTGGTAGCTGTACTGCTGCTGCTGCTGGGGTATGGGGAACTGCAAGCCGTGCTGTTGTGCACATTGCCTAGTCTGTTGCTCCTGTGGAAGGTTGGAAGTTTGAAAGGGATGCTGTGGTTGTGGGTGCTGCTGCTGGTGGTGCTGCTGTTGTTGCTGTTGTTGCTCCTGGTGCTGTTGTTGCTGCTGCTGCTGCTGCTGATGTTGCTGCTGCTCTTGTGCAATACTGTCTAAAATAGAAGCCAGGGCGTGGGCGGTGTGAGCACGATGCACCCTCACACAGGACAGAGCCGGCTGCACGGCTGCCTCTCCCCCATCCTGCCCACACGTGTGCACAAGTGGAAGCTTGAAAGGCATGCGGCTTGCAATGAGGAAGCTTGAAAGGCAATGAGGAATGAGGAATGAGCAATGAGGAATGAGGAATGAGCAATGAGGAAGCTCGAAAGGCATGCGGCTTGCAATGAGGAAGCTTGAAAGGCAATGAGGAATGAGGAATGAGCAATGAGGAATGAGCAATGAGGAAGCTCGAAAGGCATGCGGCTTGCAATGAGGCAGCTTGAAAGGCAATGAGGAATGAGGAATGAGCAATGAGGAATGAGCAATGAGGAAGCTCGAAAGGCATGCGGCTTGCAATGAGAAAGCTTGAAAGGCAATGAGGAATGAGCAATGAGGAGCTTGAAAGGCATGCGGCTTGCAATGGGGAAGCTTAAAAGGCAATGAGGAATGAGGAATGAGCAATGAGGAATGAGGAATGAGCAATGAGGAAGCTTAAAAGGCATGCGGCTTGCAATGAGGAAGCTTGAAAGGCAATGAGGTATGAGGAATGAGCAATGAGGAATGCGCAATGAGGAAGCTTGAAAGGCATGCGGCTTGCAATGAGGCAGCTTGAAAGGCAATGAGGAATGAGGAATGAGCAATGAGGAATGAGCAATGAGGAAGCTCGAAAGGCATGCGGCTTGCAATGAGGCAGGGTATGGTTGCAATCTGCAGCGCTGCCTCTCTCCCATCTCAAAGCGATCATCTGATCACCTCTCAATCACCTCATCATCTCATTATCTATGATCTTGATCATCTTATCACTCCTTGATATGGGTGGGAATGAATAATCAGATGTACACACGCGTGGAGGAGCTTTACGGTACTCGGTACCAAAGTGGCTCCTTTTCCTTAGTTGATGTGGGGAGTGGATTTCACTGCCTGCGTAGTTTTTCTTTTCTTTTCTTACACACAAGCTCAAAAGTGTGGTGAGCAGGGACTCCAGTACAGCCAATCCTTTCTCATAATGAGCTTCATCAACGCGTGTGCAATGTGCAATAAGAGGCCACTCACACATCTATACAGTTTGAAATGCAGTATCTTACCGGCAGGACGCGCAAGATCTGTGCCAACCTGGGAGCACTGAATGAGTTGGTAGTGTCGACATAGATCACTCCTTCTCCAATGCAAGCAGCACTAGCGGCAGCCATATGGCACAGCTGCGTTTTGCCTGTGTGTGTGTGTGTGTGTGTGTGTGTGGTAGGTATGTGCTTGTGTGAAACACGTGAGCATTCAGCATAAACAAGTGGAGAGGTGTGCGTGTGCAGAGACAGAATGCTTATGCACATTTCAGCGATAGAGATGCAGAAACAAGTAGTGGTGTGCAATATGGTGGAGAAACAGGTAGAGAGATGGAAAACAGGTAGAGAGATGGAGAAACGAGTAGTGGTGTGCAATATTTATATGCATAGCGGTGTGCAATATTTAAACGAGTAGTGGTGTGCAATATTTAAACGAGTAGTGGTGTGCAAAATTTAAACGAGTAGTGGTGTGCAATATTTTAAAATTTGAACGAGTAGTGGTGAGCAAAATTTAAACGAGTAGTGGTGTGCAAAATTTTAACGAGTAGTGGTGTGCAATATTTTTACAAGTAGTGGTGTGCAATATTTTAAAATTTGAACGAGTAGTGGTGAGCAAAATTTAAACGAGTAATGGTGTGCAAAATTTTAACGAGTAGTGGTGTGCAATATTTTAACGAGTAGTGGTGTGCAAAATTTGACCGAGTAGTTTCGGTCTACCTGTCAGTCAGGAGCGCTAACTAATATCAAAGCTGGCTTCAATCCAGAGAATCCACTTTGCGTTTGCAGCCAGCTAGTCCTTGCCACACAAAGTACCTTTTCGAAATCATCTCCTTATTGCTCTCCTTTGACCTTGCCACACCAATCAAAGCAGACCACATCCGAGAGGAGAGCCTTACGAGCTTAAAACAATTTCTACACACCAAACTATGATGTACACTGTCTACACACCAACTATCATGTAAACTTTCTACACACCAAATTATCACGTACACTGTCTACACACAAACTATCACGTGCACTGTCTACACACAAACTATCACGTACACTGTCTACACACCAAACTATCACGTACACTGTCTACACACAAACTATCATGTGCACTGTCTACACACCCATTATCACGTGCACTGTCTACACACCAAACTATGATGTTTGTGCCTGGGCTGTTTTGCTGATGCCGGTGCTGGTTGTTAAAAATTTATGACGCCGAAGTCAAACCTGGATGCATTTACACAGGCACGTACATGCAATTTACGCTTCTTTAAGAAAATTTGCCATCAGTCTCGGGCTGTAGGCCATCCTTGTAACCCTTGTAAGAAAATTTTACTTCAAGCACAAAAGCGCCAACGTATGGAGCTTTCTCTTCTTTTTGCTTTGCAGCGTGTTCACAAACACAAACTTGTTGCAGTGTGATCACAAACACAAACACAAACACAAACACACACTCTTTTTGCAGTGTGTTCAAACAACAACTGGACCCTCCAAATCCAAGCTAGGCTTGGTGAAGCGCAGAAGCTTTAGTGCCTGACTTCATGCTGAAGGCGCAAAAGTAGGGTTGGCCAGAACCATATAGGTATCTATGGTTTACATACGGTCATTTTGGCAGGAAAATTACCGAATATGTGGTCATATACGGTGTATATATATAATATATACGTCTCTGGTCAACTCTACACAAAAGTATTGCCTACAGAAGCTTCATGAATTATGATTTCCTTGTACTCCTTGTACTCCTTGTACCCCTTGTGAAGCACACTGCTGTACCTGAGCAAAATCATTTCCAACTTCAGCCCGCTCAACAAACACCAAAGTTGCTACGTCCAGCTAGCAGGAAAGAAGAACTACGCAGGCAGTGAAAACCACTCCCCATATTGTAATAAGGAAAAGAAAGCCACTTTGGTACCGAGTACCGTAGCACTCCGTTACCAGCAGACAAAAAAGGCCCTGTCATAGAGGTAGGACCAACAGAGAGGTAGGACTAACAGAGCTAGCACATGAAATCAGAAGGCCCTGTCATAGAGGTAGGGCCAACAGAGCTAGCACTTCAAATCAGAAGGCCTTGTCATAGAGGTAGGACCAACAGAGCTAGCACTTCAAATCAAAAGGCCTTGTCATAGAGGTAGGACCAACAGAGCTAGCAATTTAAATCAGACGGCCCTGTCATAGAGGTAGGGCCAACAGAGCTAGCACTTCAAATCAGAAGGCCCTGTCATAGAGGTAGGGCCAACAGAGCTAGCACATGAAATCAAAAGGCCCTGTCATAGAGGTAGGACCATCAGAGCTAGGACTTCAAATCAGACAGCCCTGGCATAGAGGTAGGACTAACAGACCTAGGACTTCAATTCATAAGAACAGCCGCCCTCCAATCCCTGAAACAGCCAGCTAGAACTTTGAACAGGAGGACGGCCTTTCTCCAATTTACAACATCTCCCTCTGAGCCTCCCGTACCTGATGAAGATTCCCCCGCCACCTCTAAAAGGCCGCCCTCAAACAGTCCTCCTCCCAGCAGGTCATCGATGCTGCGCATTTGTAGGAATGGCCAGAGCTACGCATTCACGGTGTGTATTTGCTACGTTGTAATTTGCAAGGAAACGATCAGCCATACACATAAGGCAATATTTATATGGGATGGACTTATGCCTATATATATATGTGTATTTCACATATATGGCTGCCGTCTACCCAATCTCAAATCCTTACAGCGCATTTGCAATGTTGTGTTGGGCAAGAACACCATCAGCCTAACATACATGGCTGCCGGCTACCCCTTCCCAAACCCTTACAGCGCATTTGCTACGTTGTGTTGGGCAAGAACACCATCAGCCTAACATATATGGCTGCCGGCTACCCCTTCTCAAATCCTTACAGCGCATTTGCAACGTTGTGTTGGGCAAGGAAACCTCTGAACACACAGCTGCGCCAGCTGCATACGCATGCTTGCACACGCGTCTTATCAGGTCTACGCCCATTTATGAAATGGGCAAGACTGTGTACAGCATCATTGCAGACTGACACTGCCATGATTTGCTGAATGTCCTGTGCATGCCCCGCATTGTGTTCAGCTAACCCTGCATTGTCAGCTAACCCCACATTGTGTTCAGCTAACTCCTGAATGTCCTGTGCATGCCTCACATTGTGTTCAGCTAACCCTGCATTGTCAGCTAACCCTGCATTGTGTTCAGCTTAATCCTGAATGTCCTGTGCATGCCCCACATTGTGTTCAGCTAACCCTACACGTTTGTGAGAGTGCATGGGCACAGAGACGGTTGTATGTAGGGTTGGCCAGAACCGTATATACACACCGTATGTAACCGTATGTATGGTGAATTCCCTGCCCAAAATACCGTATATACGTATTAAGTATAAATATATCGTTCTGGCCCACCCTAGTTGTATGCAACATGACCTGCCTAATCCATGCTCAAGGCACCGTCATTGCTAGCATGCTTCTTCTTGATTGGCCAGTTGCTTGGTCGCGTCCTCGCATTTGAACACCATTCTTTATCATTAATAATAAATCCGGTCAGATCTTTGTCATTGTTAATAACTCTGTCAGAAAGCTCCAGTAGCTGCATTCAGCTCAACCATAATCAACCTCTGCTTCCTTACAGATTGTTAGCTTTAGAGCGAAAGCTTACAAACAACCTACGACACAAATTATGAGCAAGCTATGTTCCTACAATAGCCTTGCAGGAGGGGGTGGTGCATTATTGAACGCAGCAGAATAGTAAACGTCCATCGTAGCTGAGGATGGCACCCACAGATGGCCTTATATTCTCCTCTTGGATAGTAGCATGAGATATAATATTTCTTTTTTGCAACAATTTTTACAGGATCGATCGCTTCAGTACAAGCAATCATAAACATGGTCGTTTTAATGTGGGAGTGTGGGAATTGGCTACCGGCGTTCTTTGTATCCTATTTCAGATTGAAAAAAGCAGGGGCAGCGGGCAATAAATTCTGGCCTGCACACCTTGCGCCCAAGGCTCTCAGGCACAGGGGCAAAGGAGAAGGGGAAAAACGCAGGCAGTGGAAATTAAATTCCACATTAACTGAGGAAAAAGAGCCACTTGTAGCGAGTACCGTGAAACTCCTCCACCACAAAGAACAAGAAAAAACATTGAACGGGGATCAGGAGGGTTGCAGGGTTGGCCTGGAACCAGCTCCTGATGAGAGTTGGTAACGCCACTTCCATTGGGATCCCATTTAGAAACTGGTAAAGGTAAGTAGTAGACAGGGATGGGTAATACGATTCCCAGAGACGTCCAATGCGTAAATACTAAGATGTAAAATACAATGTATGATACAAAAGAATTGTATGAGCCATTCCTGGTAGTACACAGAACCTGGTTTTATGTTTTATGTCAGAGTTGGTGTTGAGGTCACTGTTGAGGTTACTGTTGCAGTTAAAAGATAAACTCCCCCTTTATTCAAAAGTTCCTTATCCAAAAACCCCTTTATTCAAGCACCAATGGTGTAGCCTGCGTAGTTTTTCCTGCTGGTGTTGCCTCCAAGACACTCTCCATCCAAGACACCAACTAGTGTCCTCACAGTGTCCTCAATGGTGTCCTCACTTGTGTCTCCATCCAAGACACCAACTGGTGTTGCCTGCTGATCACGCTACAGGTTTCCAGGGTTACGTCTACAATCGGATGCGTGCTGTCCTAAAGAAAACCGATTGGAGGCCAGACTAGGTCAGCTTTAAATGTCCCTAGGTTCGTGCCCCGTGACTGACACTTTCCAAGCACAGCCCTGTTTTGGAGCTGTTTAGAAGCATGGAAATCTACTTTAAAGCATGAACATTGCCAGTCACAAGGCACATTTCTGACCAGCCTTGGCGTGAACATTGCTTTCAAGCACCGTATGCTGCACCTGACCAGCCATAGTACCAACTCAGTTTTTGTGTTTTGTATTCCTCACACCAAACAGCAAATCAAGCCCAGATGTACGCAAGTGGCTCCCCAACTGCCACGAAAGCTATCATTTGACATCACGTTGTGAGTAGACGTGTTAGAGGACCACAATATTCACTCAAATGAGTGGATGAGAAAGGGTAACTTTGTATGTGAGGACTAACCTTGAGCAGCCGCAGGAGAAGACACGCAGTCGCTCCAAGAGTGAGTCATGAAATGCCAGGGCAGACTGGGGGCTGGGGGCAAGGTTGCGGGCCACAAAAGCCTCTAGCTCAGCATCTTCGATGCCTTCAACCTACGCAGATTACAAGACAGCGTGCTGTTGTACGTGTGTGCCATTGCGTAAACATGTACATATCTCCGTGCACTTGTGCGCTTGCGTATGGATGTACGTATCTTCGTGCACGTGCTCATGTGCATGTGTGTGTATGCGTGTGCGTGTGCGTGTGCGTGTGCGTGTCTGTGTGTGTGTGTGCGTGTGTGTGTGTATGTGTGTGTGTGCGTGTGTGTGTGTGCGTGTGTGTGTATGTGCCCGCGCGTGCATGTGTGTGTGTGCATGCGTGTGTGCGTGTGTGTGTGTGTGTGTGCGTGCGTGCGTGCGTGCGTGCGTGCATGCACATGTGTGTGCGTATGTGTGTGTGTGGATGCCCACACGTGCGTGTGCGTGCGTGTGTGCGTGTGTGTGTGTGTGTGTGTGTGTGTGTGTGTGTGTGTGTGTGTGTGTGTGTGTGTGTGTGTGTGTGAGTGCGTGAGTGT
>Ga0307945_1002494_pt1 | contig 14926 bp, 19 predicted proteins | sample OrgLakmetagen228_FD_201818 | JGI IMG/M metagenome (GOLD analysis project Ga0307945, IMG submission 201818) | Saline water microbial communities from Organic Lake, Antarctica - #228 | ecosystem: Environmental > Aquatic > Non-marine Saline and Alkaline > Saline | place: Antarctica: Organic Lake...
CACCAGCACCAGCACCAGCACCAGCACCAGCACCAGCACCAGCACTAGCACCAGCACCAGCACCAGCACCAGCACCAGCACCAGCACCAGCACCAGCACCAGCACCAGCACCAGCACCAGCACCAGCACCAGCACCAGCACCAGCGCAAGCACAAGCACAAGCAAATGCATAAGCATAAGCATACGCACACACGAGCACAAGTGCATTGACAAAGCTTATACCTATTTTTTGACAGGCATAACAGAGGTACCTCACCTCACAGAAACGATGATTTTCACCTCACCTCACAGAAACGATGATTTCCACGATGATTTTCACGATGATGTTCACGATAATTTTCACGATGATTTTCACCTCACCTCACAGAAACGATGATTTTCTGGGCCTTCCGATCAATGGCCACGTAATGGCCAGGCTCAAATACCTGGAACACCAGTAAAAAGCAAGCGGAGTATTCACACTCAGCTGGCACACTACCATACATCTGCTCCATTTACAGAAAGGCTCCGCCATGTGCCTGTTTAGAAAGTGGTGATACGTCACGCACAAGGATATTAATACCCTTCAGGCACCTAGGAAGTGCTTTTGTAGCAAGCACTTGTAGGGTTGGACAGGACCATACATATACTGATATACATGATATGATATACAGTGTATATACCTACAGTATTTCTGGCAGGGAATTCACTAAATATACGGTCATATACGGTGTATATAAACGGTTCTGGCCAACCCTACACATAGCTCAGGTCCACACAAATTCTACACGCACCTCACTCCGCCACGCTGCCATTAAAACATCACACTCTGGCACTCCAGTGTACTTTTCGATGGCCCCGCAATACGTCTGCAGGCACATCCCGTTTTCTGCACAACGGCACAAGCCAAAGGGTTGGATTCCTCCATTAATCCGTCTGCAGCAACTGCATGCGTCTGCAATGCACGGCAACTTCTACAGCAGTCACTGCTGGCAGCCCTAGTGCATGTAAAGATATTTACTCAGATATATATATGTGCAAGTGCATATAAAGATACTACTCAAATATATACATACATATATGTACATATATATGGTGTATATACGGTATTCTTGACAGGGATTCATCAAACACACGACGCATCTTTACGGTTTTGGCCAACCCTAAAAACAACCAATATCCCTGACAATGTGTATAGAATCAATCCCTGACAATGTGTATAGAATCAATCTCTGACAATGTGTATAGAATCAATCCCTGACAATGTGTATAGAATCAATCCCTGACAATGTGTACAGAATCAATCCCTGACAATGTGTACAGAATCAATCCCTGACAATGTGTATAGAATCAATCCCTGACAATGTGTATAGAATCAATCCCTGACAATGTGTATAGAATCAATCCCTGACAATGTGTACAGAATCAATCCCTGACAATGTGTATAGAATCAATCCCTGACAATGTGTATAGAATCAATCCCTGACAATGTGTATAGAATCAATCCCTGACAATGTGTACAGAAGGAGGCGCAGTACCCCTGGCTTTATAAGCTTCACCTACGACGAAGATGTACTTTCAGCGGCTTAATCCATTATGAACTTAGGCGCTGGAAGGAGCAAGTCTGAACACTGGTTCAATGGTTCAGTTTTACCAACCCATGTCAACTCACTACCCCTTATTCCAATGAAGCTGCTGTGACGAAACAAATCAGGTTTTGCTGAGCACACAAGGTTGCTGAGCACACAAGGTTGCTGAACACATCAGGTTGCTGAGCACACAAAGTTGCTGAGCACATCAGGTTACTGAGCACATCAGGTTGCTGCGCACATCAGGTTACTGAGCACACAAGGTTGCTGAGCACACAAGGTTGCTGAGCACATCAGGTTGCTGAGCACACAAGGTTACTGAGCACACAAGGTTACTGAGCACATCAGGTTGCTGAGCACACAAGGTTGCTGAGCACATCAGGTTGCTGGGCACACAAGGTTGCTGAGCACATCAGGTTGCTGAGCACACAAGGTTGCCAATGGCCATATTTGTATGTGGAACTAGGTGGTGAGGATAATAGGTAGATCAGTCACACATAAGATTGCTTTGTGTATGTAGTAAACGCGTACTTTACATCAGAAATTACATCATCACACGTATATAATAACACACATATAAATTTCCATACTGCATACATGATGACTGACACATAAACACCTTTCCACATCCCACACCAGCATTGACAGCCAGAGACGTGTTGTTACCTCCGGGAACTTCAACATCGCCATAAATTGAGAGTGCGTGCCCCATAGCGCAGGTCAGCTCCGGCAGGCTGCACGTGTACATGCACGTGTGTGGGCGAGTGTCAACCACAATTGCCATATGTATATTGCAAACACATGTCCTGCTTGTGCACATGTATGCCTTTTGACAAATGTAAACAGTACAGACTATGTTCCACGTGCGTGCGTGCAAGCATGCCTGGAAGCTGTGATCCCACTTCAATGCTCCACGACAGGAAGTTTCAAAACAGGAAGTATTTAGGAATTTCCATGTTATGTGAATGCGTGCAGTAATTAGGGAGCTGCTTTACTGCTTCATCTGCATCTGCATCTGCATCATATGTAAGTTTGGAATGCTTCTGTCCCATGAGAGTAGCGTTTCAGGCAGCAAAATCTGTTCCCGACATCAATCAAGGAATGAAAGCCTTTCCTTTGCTGCAGGCAGCAATTTAAGGGACTTGACCATAACAGAGCAATTCCTAACATTTTTCCTCCGGACATGTAACGACTGCAATCATTCCCTTTTCCTATGGCAGCAATTCAAAGAACCTGACAACAACATAGCAAATCGTTGTGGTATTCTTGAACTCTATACAGTAGCGACTGCAATCATTCAAGTAATTCATATGTCTCCGGCCCAAAAATTGACCAGGACGTTATGAAGGCAGTAAAAAAGATAAACAGGCACACAGGCAGTACCCCCCACCCCCATGACCCCTCCCCACACATAAACACACAGGGCCTTTTTAATGCACCAGCTGCCACACCTGAGCTGCATTGGATGCGGGAAAGGCTGGGACCTGAAATCATGCTCGCTCTGTTCGTGGCTATGCTTGGCACCGTGGCTGTCATGATGGTGGTGGTGATGGTGGTCAGAGGGGTGGGAGTGGTCCTTGTGGGGCACCCCTTTGCTGGTAGTTTCAGGCACGAAAGCTCTGCGTGCCTTCTCGAGGCTGTGCATCATGGCCTGCAGCCGCAGAGTTGTGAAGTCGAGAGTACATGCAAAAGTCTGCGCTCATGAACGTTAGCGTGCGCAAAGGAAAGGCCTGCAGCTGTGCATCATGGCCTGCAGCCGCAGAGTTGTCAAGTCGAGAGTACACGCAAAAGTCTGCGCTCATGAACGTGAGCGTGCGCAAAGGAAAGGCCTGCAGCTGTGCATCATGGCCTGCAGCCACAGAGTTGTGAAGTTGAGAGCAAAAGTCTATGCTCGCAAGTTTGGCATGTAGCGTGCACAAAGGAAAAGCCTGCAGCCGCAGAGTTGTAAAGTTGAGAGTAAGAGCAAAAGTTTACGCTCACAAGGTTAGCGTTTAGCGAGCAAAAAGGAAAAGCCTGTAACTAGTGCGCACACTTTCCAGAGCCCCGCCAAAGCGTGAAGTTACAAATCGTTGTTTGCCATGGGTGATGTGATGCGCAAAGCGTGAAGTTACAAATTGCTGTTCACATGGGTCATGTGATGCGCAAAGCGTGAAGTTACAAATCATTGTTTGCCATGGGTCATGTGATGCGCAAAGCGTGAAGTTACAAATCATTGTTTGCCATGGGTCAGGTGATGCGCATAGCGTGAAGTTACAAATCGTTGTTCACATGGGTCATGTGATGCGCAAAGCGTGAAGTTACAAATCATTGTTTGCCATGGGTCATGTGATGCGCAAAGCGTTGAAGTTACAAATCATTGTTCGCCATGGGTCATGTGATGCGCAAAGCGTGAAGCTACAAATCGTTGTTCGCCATGGGTCGTATAGTGATGCGCAAAGCGTTTAAATTACAAATCGTCGTTCGCCATGGGTCGTATGTGATGCGCAAAGCGTGAAGTTACAAATCGTTGTTCGCCATGGGTCATGTGATGCGCAAAGCGTGAAGTTACAAATCAATGTTCGCCATGGGTCATTAGATGCGCAAAGCGTTGAAGTTACAAATCATTGTTCGCCATGGGACATATGTGATGACGGCCAGAACCATATACCTATAATATACAGTGTTGTGCACATACGGCGTCATTCAAAAATGGCACCGTAAATAACAATCGTAAATAACGGCGTTACCGTCACTAAACTCTGACGACTGACGGCGTAATTTACTAATTTCACCGTCAATTTGACATAAATTACGCCGTCAGCGTCATTTACCATTGACGCCGTCAAGCGTCAGGTGCACAACACTGATAATATATGATACATTGTGTATACATGGTGTTTTTTGGCAAAGGAAACCACCTGATCGCCATGGGTCATACACGGTGCATATACACGGGTTTGATCAATGCTACATATGATGCAATTCGTGATGGTCCCCTGCAAGGGGTGCTCAATGTCAGCATGGCAATGTGCTTGTCATTGCAGCAGATGTGTGCTAATGCCTCGTGCGTGCGGTGCTTGTGGAGTATGAGTCTTAAACCTGCATGAAAAGGCGCCAAACATCGTGTGTGCATTTACTGTAGATGCGCGTACTTTGTAGTTCATATTTACCAGGACCCTCCCTTCTGTGTCTCTATGTGTGTATGTGTGTGTGTGTGTGTCACCTCCTGTGGCCTTAACCACCACTTTTGATTCACAAATTGTTGCAACGTTGGTTCCTCTTAGCCTAATTAATGCGGTGGGTGGGATGCGCTGCCTGCGTCATATTTTACTTTTGCAGGCCAGGACCCAGCTGTCCATGTTGCTTTTTCGACCTGCGTCATATTTTTACTTTTGCGGGCCAGGATCCAGCTGTCCATGTTACTTTTTCGACCTGTGTCATATTTTTACTTTTGCGGGCCAGGACCCAGCTGTCCATGTTGCTTTTTCGACCTGCGTCATATTTTTACTTTTGCGGGCCAGGACCCAGCTGTCCATGTTGCTTTTTCGACCTGCGTCATAATTTTGCTTTTGCAGGCCAGGACCCAGCTGTCCATGTTGCTTTTTTGAACACCCTGCTGACATGCTTTGACCCTTGCTTGAGACAGGAAAGGCTTCACCTGCAATTCTCCCAACCCTTACTGTTTGATCATCGCTCACAAACTTAATGAAATGAATTGTAGAATGCAAAGCAAAAGGGTTACAAATCACGAGTGCATTGCAAATCACGTGTGCGTTACAAATTGCGTGTGCGTTACGAGTTTTGTATGTGGTACAAATCACATGTGCGTTACAGAACACGTCTAGGTTTCTCACTGAGTGACACGTACTTGAGCAAAGCCAGAGTGTTGCCTCTTTGCAGAGGACGGTAGTGCTTGCGAGGATGCGCGGATGCTTGTAGGTTCTTGCTCAGTGCCCCCGAACATGCCTGATAGGGGCACAGAATCTGACCTGCAGACAAATGAAAAATAATATCGAATTGACCAGAAAATGTTAAAAAATGACCGAATTGAATGAGTTGCTTCAACTAAGAGAGCAGAGCAAGTCACTGGATTCCAGGCTCTCCAAGAGGCAGGACCAAGACGGCAGCAACATGCAACATTCTGCATTTAGCTTCAAGTTTTAAAACCACAGACTTTGCTCAGGACTTGACCGCAGCAACATGCGCACTCTGCATCCATGCTCAAACACGCCGCAAACCCATGCATCCATGCATCCATGCATCCATGCTCAAACACCCAAATGCATCCATGCATCCATGCTCAAACACGCCGCAAACCCATGCATCCATGCATCCATGCATCCATGCATCCATGCATCCATGCTCAAACACGCCGCAAACCCATGCATCCATGCATCCATGCATCCATGCTCAAACACCCAAATGCATCCATGCATCCATGCTCAAACACGCCGCAAACCCATGCATCCATGCATCCATGCTCAAACACGCCGCAAACCCACAGACCTGACTCTAGATAGTGCGCAGACTGAGCCACCCCAACCTCAACTTACCTATCTTCCGGGGGTGAGATGCCGTGTGGCCCTTGCATCCTTTTTTACATATCTCGTCGTCAATCCTCATAGAAGTGTTTCATGGTTGTCTGTGCATAGTGCAGATCCTATTGGCCGGAGCAACAGCTTCTCATCTGATGGAGCAAATTCTGTTACCGACCCTATGCACTCGACCAGCAATAAACAAGTATCCACAAAAGCTATCACTGACCTTCCTGCACCATGAGCAAGGCCGGGCGTGCTGCCATCAGGCATTGCGTTCGATGCAGCTGTGGTTGGCACCCCCAACTGGCTGCCTGCCAAACAGGGACTGCTCCCCTGCTTTGTGATGCCTGCAGACGTGTAGTGATTGCCACAACAATGGCTTGATTTGTGCCTCTAGGTCAGCCCAGATCAGCCCAGCCCAGCCCACCCAAGAATAGGGGAATGAACGGCTCCCCTGCTTTGTGATGCCTGCAGACGTGTAGTGATTGCCACAACAATGGCTTGAGTTGTGCCTCCAGGTCAGCCCAGATCAGCCCAGCCCAGCCCACCCAAGAATAGGGGAACGAACGCCCCTTTCCTGAAATGCACTTCGCCATGTGTTTGTTGAAGAAGTGCCTGTTGAAGAAGTGTCCTGGAATGCACATCGCCATGTGCCTGTTGAAGAAGTGGTGCTGTACGTAAAGCGTGAGTACAGCTACACCCTGCACTACACCTTTTCTTTTCATGTTTTTATGTCTTGAGAGTTTACCGGTTCTTGGTGCATCCTTTTTTGCATCGGCACCATCTAGCAACGCCTGATCTCATTGTTTTCCCTCCCTTGTCATCTTAACACTCACTAACAAAGCCTGGGTGTGGAGCAGACACGGATGCAGGCACTCACCACTTAACACTCACCAACAAAGCCTGGGTGTGGAGCAGACACGGATGCAGGCACTGCTTGCTGCTGTGTGGTGGGGCTCGAGGGTGCATCTGAAGTTCCTGCAGCATCGAGCTTTGAGCCCACATTTCCTGTGACAGATTTGAAGCATGAAACGGGCAGGAGCTGAATACCTGGTACAATAATGGTACAATAATGAAGTGGTACTCGGTCAATTTGTACAGGATTTTTAAAAAGCTATGTGATGTGACGACACCGGCGTTGTGAGCATACAAGCAAAGCACAGTAATCCCTGCAGATTGTGGTGTGACGACACCGGCATTGTGAGCATACAAGCAAAGCACAATAATTCGCTGCAAATTGCGGTGTGACGATACCGGCGTTGTGAGCATACAAGAAAAGCACAATAATCCCTGCAAATTGTGATGTGACGACACCGGCGTTGTGAGCATTCAAGCAAAGCACAGTAATCCCTGCAAATTGTGGTGTGACGACACCGGCGCTGTGAGCATACAAGCAAAGCGCAGTAGTCCCTGCAAATTATGAGCGGCAGCAGAAGCAAAGGAAGCAACACTCTTCTCAATTGGCCTCCTTCCAGAAAAAGCACGCCGGCCACCAGAAAGGGCAAGCCTTAGCCCCCACTGCCACCACGCACTAGTGGAGCAGATGCTGAAAGATCGGGGTGGCAAACACGCCAAATTTCAACCAACAAAACGCACTGCACCTGTCACTGGCAAGGGAAGGCCTTGGCTGCCTCCGCTGCCGCCACGCACAACCAACGCAGGCGCAGAAAGCGCAGGCTGGGTGGCGGAAACATCAGTGTCAGTATGGAGGCTACTGCTGTTGGACATGACAGGGACACCGGAAAATGGGGAGGTGCCAAGCTGGCATTGCTGCTCTGGGTGGCCGTGATGCTGCTGTTGAAGCTGCTGTTGCATTTCTCTCACGTGTGGCCTTACTGCTGCTGGGTGGGGGGGGGGCTTGAAGCCACTCCTTCTTCCCGCGTTGTTGCGGCGCCGCTGCTCTATGACCTGCGCCTGTGTGCATGTGTGTGTGTATGTGTGTGTGTATGTGGTGTGCGCGTATGTGTATGTGTGTGTATGTGTGTATGTGCATGTGTGTGTATGTGTGTGTGCGTGTGTGTGTGTATGTGTGTATGTGCATGTGCGTGTATGTGTGTGTGTGCGTGTGTGTGCGTGATGTGTGTGTATGTGGTGTGCGCGTATGTGTATGTGTGTGTATGTGTGTATGTGCATGTGTGTGTATGTGTGTGTGCGTGTGTGTGTGTGTGTGTTTGTGTGTGTGCTTCTATTTTATTTCATCAAACCTTAGGTATATACCGCATTTAAAAACTGGATGACAGGTTCTCCTGGACTAGAAGTATAGACCTGACATTCTCTACGGTATGTGTGTATTGCCGCAGCACCGCTGCTCTGGCTGACATCTGTTCATGCACTGTTCGATAAATGATGCATGCCGTAGGATGTACCAAAATACTGCACACCATAGGTTGTACTCAAATGATGCATGCCGTAGGATGTACTCAAATGATGCATGCCGTACGATGTACCCAAATGATGCATGCTGTAGGATGTACCCAGCAGATGAGAGCGAAAAAACATGGGAAATTATAGATAATTTTAACTAGGGTTGGCCAGAACCGTATACATGCACCGTATATGACCGTATATTTGGTGGTTTTCCTGCCAAAAATACCGTATATGCACCGTATATATATGGTCCTGGCCAACCCTATATTAAACCTACCCTCCTGCTGGGTGATGTTTCAGTGAATGCACTTTGCAGTGCGAGCCCAGCACGTGGTTTGTGATAGACGAGCGCCTATTGGGTCGGGCATGCAAACACAACAAAGTGAAACCTATGTGATTGTTCACCCTGTCATTATTACTCGTGGCAATCCCGCATGTGGTTTGTGATAGACAAGCGTCTTTTGGGTCGGGCATGCAAACACAACAAAGTGAAACCTATTTAATTGTTCACCCTGTAATTATTACTCGTGGCAATCCAGCATGTGGTTTGTGATGGACGAGCGTCTTTTGGGTTGGGCATGCAAACACAGCTAAGCGAAACCTATGTGATTGTTCACCCTGTCATTGTTGCTCAAGACGACTTGACACAGCTCGTTCACAGTGGCTGAGTGGCTATTAAAAATTGTGTTCAAAACATTATACCATCAGAAACATTTGTGTTCAAAATTAAATATTTGACACACATTTGTGTCCAAAACATACACGGCAACTTGAAATGTGTAAGAACGTCACAGGGGTGAGATAAATACCTGGATAGTGCTGCTGGTGATGTTCTGGGACAGCTTTTGAATTTGATGTGGTAAGCGGCTGAGGCCAAGCACGAAGTCTCCTAAACCTTGGGCAAAATCGTGGGCGGCCCCTGTCTTTGGCAACATGCCCTCAATGCCGTGAGTTACGAGGCCCTGTAGGAGCATGTGTAGGAGCATGTGTTCAATGGATGAAGTTTGTGTAACATGTTTTTTCAAGTGTCTGTGGAAGTATGCAATCTTGTTGAAGTCTGCCCTGTAGCAGCATGTGCAGGAGCATGTGTTCATTGGATGAAGGTCACGTAACAGTATTTTTCCAGCGTCTGTGGAAGCATGCAATCGTGTTGAAGTTTCCTCTGTAGGAGCATGTGTAGGAGCATGTGTGCATTGGATGAAGGTCACGTAACATGCTTTTTAAAGCGTCTGTGGAAGCATGTACTTGTGTTGAAGTTGGCCCTGATTTTCGCAGCACCATTTCAATGTCGTGTGCCACGCAGCTCTACGGAGCAGGTATTTAATGAACAAGAACGGCTGTTTGCATGTTGAAAAACGAGATAAGGATGAGGTTGCCCCTGCCTTTCACCTCATCCTTTGACACCATTGGAAGCAAGCAGGAAAATATTTTTGGCGAAGCCCCAGTCATGGGGCGCAGCCCCTAGGTTTGTCTTCTTCCCACCAAAGTTCACATCAGGGTGTGCAGGCCCGCCCAGCGCACCCCCTGTCCCCAAACTTTGCAAGGCACCTTAAACTGACTAACCACGCAGCCCTGCGGTGTCAGGGAATGGGGAGGGGCGGTGGAGGTGCTGCTGGGCGCACCGTGAAAACGAGAATTATTCACACGAGTGTGCGCAGGCCCGCCCAGCGCACCCCCTGCCCCCAAAACTTGCACAGTGACCCAGACTTACAAATCAGGCAGCCCTGCGGTGTCAGGGGGAGGGGAGGGGCAGGGGGTGGTGCTGCTGGGCACACCCTGGAACGAAAGTTTGGAAAGTTGAGAAACAGGGCCTGGCCAGAGCCACGCAGCCAACTTCCAGGTCTGAAACTTGGCAGGCAGGCCAAGCAAAACTTTTTGTGAAGGCATACAAGTTTTGGTGACTAGGGGTGCAGTGAGCAGTGCTGTGGAAAGAAGTGACTCAATGTTTGGTAGCTGGAGGAAGCTGCCTGACGATGGGAGCGTGTTCTGAGAGGATGCGAGTCTCCATGTGTGACTTACAGATGTGAGCAGGTTTAAGGCATGCAAACACGTGCACACATGCACACACACACACACACAACCACACACGCACACGCACACACACGCACGCACGCACGCACACACACACACACACAAACACACACACACACACATACACACACACAAACACGCACACACACACATACACACATACACACACACACACACACACACACACACACATGTATAAGCGCGCACAAAGCACACACAAGTTGCCAGTTCACAGCGCAAAAGGCTTCGCCAACTTTTCAGCATTGCTTGCGATGCTTCCCCCCACTTGTCCTCATCAGAAGCAAGCAAGTGAAAGCACCCCCTGGGTGGTTGCAGTTACTTCTTCTCAAGTCCAGACGTCACCTCTTTTCAAAAGAAGGAAAGTTTTTTTTTGAATAATAGTGAGAGCACCTCGTTAAAGAAGGCCACGCCCTGTATTGTATTAGCTTTGTTTCTAATCAGATGTTGAAGAAGGCCACGCCCTGTATGTTGGCTTTGTTTCTTTCAGGCCGTGTCCAAGGCTTTCTCTTTGCACAAGCAGAGGCATGGACCGTGTTCCTGGGGCCTACTGAGCATGTGCGAAAGCATGTGGGTGTTATAAAATGGTACTTTCGGGACGCCACCGTCTTTGGCGGCAGCGCTAGCAGATTAAGGTGTAACAGTCTTGCCTTCTTTAACATGTTACATATCTTATGACTTTTATGACTTTTATGAACCATTATTTTTACAACAGATTAAGGTATAGCAGTCTTGTCTTGTGTTACATGTTACATGTCTTATGACTTTTATGACTTTTATGAACCATTAATTCTACACCAGATTAAGGTATAGCAGTCTTGCCTTCTTTTACATGACACATGTCTTATGCCTTTTATGACTTTTATGAACCATTATTTCTACACCAGATTAAGGTATAGCAGTCTTGCCTTGTGTTACATGTTACATGTCTTATGACTTTTATAAATCATTATTTCTACACCAGGAAGCTACTTTCCATTCGGGGCTGGCACTGAGAAGTCAAGAAAAGGCACATGTACGGCACATTCACGTTCATCTTTGTGGCCAAAAGAACCCTTTCATTGGATTGTAATAACATAAGCAGAAGGAGTAGTATAGCAAACTACGTTATCTTCTCATGTGATCGACACATTCTTTAAAAAAGAAAAGGAGCGGGAAGCACCAACCTGGATACCAGTGATGGGCCACTCCGGCTGTGCTAGGAGCTTCACGTCAGGGAAATGCCTGAGCGCATGCGCTTTTTGTGACTTCATGATCTGCAACAAAGACGTCAAAATGGGTGAGCGCATGAGCTTTTTGTGACTTCACGATCTGCAACAAAGACGTCAAAATGGGTGGGCGCATGAGCTCTTTGTGACTTCATGATCTGCAACACAGGGAAATGCCTGAGCGCATGAGCTTTTTGTGACTTCATGATCTGCAACAAAGACATGCAAATGGGTGAGTACATGAGCTTTTTGTGACTTCACGATCGGCAACAAAGACGTCAAAATGGGTGGGCGCATGAGCTTTCTGTGACTTCACGATCTGCAACAAAGACGTCAAAATGGGTGGGCGCATGAGCTCTTTGTGACTTCATGATCTGCAACACAGGAAAATGGGTGAGCGCATGAGCTTGATGTAACTTCATGATCTGCAACAAATACACGCAGTCGCACACAACTGGCACCCAGGTTGCAGTGCATACGATCAGCATGTGCTATAAAAGATATACACAAATAGAGTGCGTGCTTTCCTGTCGGCACCTCTTACAGGCGGACCTAAGCGGAGGTGGAAAGAAAGCTTGACTTGCAACACCACGTGTATGTAGGGTTGGCCAGAACCATGTATATGTACATACATATATGTTTACATAAATATACCGTGTACATACGGTATTTTCAGTAGGAAATACACGGTCATATACAAAGCATATGGAGGGTTCTGGGCAAACCTGCACACACGAAGCTGCTGCATTCTCAACAGATTACCGGAATAGGAGAATGAGCAGACAGTGCAAATACTCCCACACATATGAATTACAGAAGAAGGGCCACATTAGTACTGTAGAAAGTATCCACTACAGAAAGAAAGAATGCACTAGGGATTAGGAGGGCTGCAGGCATGGCCTGGAACCATCTCCTGATTAGGTCGAGACACATGGGGTGGCCACACACACACACACACACACACACACACACACACACACGCACACACAAACACACACACATACACACACATACACACACAAGGGGTGGCCGATCAGGCCTTGATGAGTTTAAATGGGGCTACACTTGTGCCGTACTTACAGGGTTGGCCAGAACCATATATTTACGGTTTATATATGATATATGGTATTTTTCACAGGGATTTCATACGGCCTCTTGAAGCTCGCATTGGGGATAATTATTTCAATTTATGAACGGGGACAGACTGGGAAAGCCTCCCAAGCCGCTCCAAAAGGACCCCATTGGGAATATGTAGCTTGGGATTGCAAACTTTTTCAAGCTCATTAACCGGGTATGAACGGAGACAGCAAGTAAGAAGAAGGCAGCAGAGGAGGAGGCAGGAAAGGCACATGCAGAACGTGTTGCAGGGTAAAGGGCAGCACAGGCAGAGTGGGATGCAGCAGCAGCAGCAGCAAAGAAGAGGAAACCAGGAAGGCCTCCTGAGCTGGCTTCAGGCATAAGCAGCAGGGGGACTGGCCCTCTCTTGGGGAGGAAAGACACCAAGGAGAAGGGCGCCTTCAATCCCTTCATATGCATACGCACCCACACGTACGCGCACGCACACACACACACACACATACACACACGCACGCACAAGTTCACAACGCACACACACACGTATGTACACAATCGTATACACAGGCACACACGTACACGATGCACACACACACGTACACACACGCACACACACATATATGCGCACGCACGCACACATGCGCGCGCACGCATTGAAGAAGGGTTTTTGGCTACGTGCCTGTACGGTATATACGGTTCTGGCCAACCCTATGTACTTCCTTACGCAGGTGCAGCGTAGGCCACAGACAGAGTAGAGCAGAGCAGGTCCTTCTCACCTTAAAATGTCTTACTGCAACGGTGCGAAGCGCCACAGGGTCTAGCAAGGCGGCAGCTTTTGACCTGTGTGTTTGCACCGGGACTGTTTGATTAAAATAACAAAATGAAAGTCACAGCCTACGACGATAACGAGCAGCGTACACCTATATGATTATAATCGAGTGCTCACCTTCGGCAGAGCCCCAGTTATAAAGATTACAAAAGAACTACCGCACATACTCGTACTCACCACCTCCCTGGAATGTTTTCCAAAAGAAGCGCAATCACCTCCCTCAATAATACATGTAAAGTACGTCAAATTTGCCCCGCGGCTCTTTAAGGCCCCTTTTCACAGCTTAAAATCAGGGAGTTGAATTCATGCACCCTATCAACCAACTATTAAAACATGCACCTTATCAACCAACTATTATGTCGGGCCTGATCTCGCCGCTTTACGCCCTGAAAAAACCAAACGATCAAAAATCATTACTTTTTGCTGTTTCACATTAACCGCCCCCACATACATTATAAATACATTATATTGCCGATTGAGCAATTCCACCCCCATTCCCCCCCAAAATTGTTGATAGGGGGCGATGGTGTACTTTTTGTATGGTTTTATATGTCCAAGCAGATAGCAACCAGGCTAATGACTCTACAGTGAGGGTTGCTTTCTTTGCCCAAACTTTTGACCTATCACAAGCACGCAAGACAGATCCACTTATCCCCCCCGTTTAAAAACTGCTGAGTTCAGTGTGTAACACCTGACCTCCAGTCCTTGAAAAGAAACAAGGTGATACCACTCTTGCTTCTTTAACCATGTTCCTCTTAAGTATGTTTCAATTATTTGTAAATAATTCACCGCCATCTCATGATGTAAACGTAATAGAACTCTATACATGTTTTACCCTGTAACCAAAGGTCATTACAATCTGCAACAGTAGAAGATTTGGATAGCAGCTTGACACACGTGTGCATTATTTTGTGACCAAGTTTGTGCATTATTTTGTGACCAAGAGTGTGCATTATTTTGTGACCAAGATTGTGCATTATTTTGTGACCAAGATTGTAAATTATTTTGTGATCAAGATTCGGATAGCAGCTTGACACACGTGTGCATTATTTAGTGACCAAGATTGTGCATTATTTTGTGACCAAGATTAGGATAGCAGCTTGACACACGTACACACGTGTGCATTATTTTGTGACAACCCGCCATTCACAGCTTTCATTAACGCACAGTATATCACTTTAGACAGACAGAATAGACAGACAGACAGACAGACAGACAGACAGACAGACAGACAGACAGACAGACAGACAGACAGACAGACAGACAGACAGACAGACAGACAGACAGACAGACAGACAGACAGACAGACAGACA
>Ga0307945_1002497_pt1 | contig 14919 bp, 12 predicted proteins | sample OrgLakmetagen228_FD_201818 | JGI IMG/M metagenome (GOLD analysis project Ga0307945, IMG submission 201818) | Saline water microbial communities from Organic Lake, Antarctica - #228 | ecosystem: Environmental > Aquatic > Non-marine Saline and Alkaline > Saline | place: Antarctica: Organic Lake...
AGTGGGAAATTTAAGCGAGTCGCCTACAAAATCACTAAAATTTCCCACTGGAAGGTAATCGCCAGCAGGTAAGGATTGACCGCTGCCAGGAAAAGAATTTGCCATTGTAGCTGATGCAGATTCTGTCCAAAAATAATCAAATCCAGTTCCTGGTGCTGTACCAAAATTGATTGGAATACCAAAATTACTGCCTCCTCCAGCTTGTGTGAATAAAAATACTTCAGTACCATCTGGACTTGTGATGGAAATATCTAAATCACTCGTAAAAGAATGCTCAATATTGGCAAATACATTTACTATATCAGCAGCTGTTGTAATTACTTGACTATCTGCAAAGCAGTCTACTGTGATGCAGGTTTCGTAGGAAACTCCGCTACCGTCTGGCAAAAAAGTTTCTCCACTAACGGGCGGCGTACATTCTCCATCAAAGGGAACGGATTGTGCTTGACCTATTAATTGAAATTCCTCTCCTACACAGACTTCGGGTGCGGAAGCTTGCGTGCCTTCAAAATCAGGTTCTGCTCCTACTTGTAAAAAGACAGTGAGTGAATCGCTATATCCTGGGCAAGGTGGATATTCTACTATTAAAGTCACCTCGATTAACGTAGATTCAAGAAAGGTACTGCTTGCGATTTGACCAGCAAAGGCTTCTCCGTTGATGCTCCATGAATAAAGTGCTGACTCGTTATCTGAAAAAACATCACCAACAGTAAAGGTGATTTCATCTCCTAGACAAACCTTATAAATAGTGTCTGATTCCTGAACTGAAGGAGTGATGGAAACGATGGCTAAATCTGTAACAATTGGAAGGGACTCGACTTCCAGCTCCAATTCGGTAATGGAAATACATGCTGTGTTGGTGTCGGTAACCCGAACAAAAAGTGTTTGGGTAAAGGCGTTTTCATTGGTGTATGGACTTGGTAATCCGTTGAGTATAGTTAAATCTTCTGCTTCTACTTGGGTAGTGAAAAACTGAACTACCAAATTGGGATTGCTTCCTGTGATTTCTGCTGTTGTGCTGTTTAAGTTGAACTCTGCAAAACCATCTTGTGTTGTGGAAGCATCACAAACGGACAACACCTGCGGTTCGGTGATTTGGGGAGGATTTATACTTATAGCTTCAAATTCACTTACCGAAAAACAATTGCCGTCAAATCTTCTTACAAAAATACTTTCTGTGCTTGTACTTGGGTTGTAATTGATAAAAGTGGTAATGGGATTGGCTGCATTTTCTGCATCTTCAAACGTAAGGTGATAACTGAGTATATCTTCGGGATTTGGAATTTCTAATAAGGCATTTTCTAGGTTGAAAAAAGAGTCTGCCAATGCACTGCATTGAGATATATTTTGAACAAGTATCGGTTCTGGCGAACTCACCAAACTAAAACTTTGCTCAAACGTATTGTTGAGGATGTTACTTTCATTAGTTGGATTACTGCCATCTTCTGTAGTGTTGACTTTTAAAATTAAAGTGGAATTGTCTGGAATGCCATCTGGAATAGTAATGTCCAAAAATTGGGTTTCTGAAGCGTCTATGGCGATTTCATTTTGGGTAAAAAAGGTATCTATAAATACCTCGTCGCCATCTTCATCCAACACAAAAAAAGAAATGGGCGTGTTGGCAGGTAAGACATCGCTGGAATCTAAGTTGCTGATGGTGGTTTCTAGGGTGAAGTCTCGTTCATCGCACTCGGTGTTGTTTGTGAAATTGAGGATTTCTGCGGTGGCGTCTGGGAGTTCAGAGCGGATTACGGTGACTACGTTTTGGATGAAGCGCTCAAAAGCTGAACTAAAAGTAATGTTTGCATCTGTATCTCCCACCTCAATATAATCAGAAATATCAAACACATCCAAATCCATATTCCATAAATCAGTCGCACCCGTATAGGAGTTACTGCCGTTGAAGGGATTATCGACAGGATTTAATGGTGGATTACTTAGTAAATTTCCATTAAAGGAAATACTTTCATTAAAAAATAAATTTGGGCTTCCATTCCATCCTAAAAAATTTAATCGAGCGTCCTGTGTATCAACTACGTTTAAACTGCCAATGTTGATGGTAGTAGAAGCATTGTCTCCAAAGCCATATACAGAAGCCAACCCATCATAAACATTTAATTGTTGGGTGGGCAAAGAATCATCTTCGTAAATCACCAAAATAGACCAACCAGCATAATAATTGCTAGTTGCACAGTAATTACCAATTATTGGATTTAAATCTAAATCAGAAAACTCATAAAGGCCATTACCATTTAGTTGTATAAAACTAGAAATTTCTTTAAAAGCTCCATAGTTAATTCCTACACCGAATTGTGATGGATCTACCACACTAATTTCATCAGCAACTAGAGTTGTTCCGTTGAGTTGAATTTCAGGATTAAACTGTCCATCACCAATTCCAGACCAATACAGATAAGCTGCCACAATGTTTTGATTAGATGATAAATCCAAATTTGCAGAGGATTCTATTAACATTTGACAAGGAGGTGGGGGATTTTGCCAATTATCAAATTCATTCAAAGTATTACCAATAATTTTGTAATCGAATTGTCCATTAAACTGAGCTCGAAGCTCTAACGGGATTGTGGTTGGTTGAGCAAATATTTTATTTGACGCTATAAGCACCAAACTCATCAAAATTAAAAATCTGAAATAATTACACATCAAATCAAAAATATACTAATTAACAGTTAACTTAGTATGACAAATGTTAAATAATACCAAAAAAAAAAAACTTTTACTGAAAATCAATAATTTAAGTTTGTAGTTTTAAAGTATAATCTTAAAACTTTTAACTATGAAATGTTTACAATTACTTACAGTTTTCTTAATGTTCAGCGCATTAAGTTTTGGGCAGAATCAATCAAACGGTCCAGTACCAATTACTATTACTAACCCAATTGGTCCTCAATTTGGCGGGCAAGAAATCTTTCGGTTTCGACCGGGTGTAGTTACGCAACTACAAAGTGGGACTTCTTTTGACTTTAACAGCAGTCAGTGGTTTTCCATTGGAAATCTAGATACATCTTTACTTCCCTCTCCACTAACAGGAACAAATGAAGTTTTTGGTTTGCGTTTTCAATTGCCAAGAAAATCACTTGTTATGGGATATCAAGACATAGGAGATATCAACCCTAGAATACAATGGTTAGGATTAGGTCCAGGAGAATTTTTAGGAGATTTAGAATTTCGGGTGGCAGATAATTTTACAACAACAAATTCTGATTTAGTAGCTACCATGCGAAATGATTCTGGAACTGTTTTTGGATTATCAAGTACTTCTGATTTTGATGATTCTAAAGTAGGTATTCTTGATTTTCAATTTGATAAAGCCTTAAACATTATACAAGAATTAGGTAGTGCAAATCCTACATATAGCATTGATGTTTTTAATAATTCAAGTTCACCTGAAAATTATGGTGTCAATGCAAGAGTTAGAGGATCTGCTGGTCAAAATTTTGGCTTTAATTCGTTAGTTGAAGGTGAAGCAGATCGAAATTACGGGTATAATGCAATTGTTAATGGTAATTCTAGTGATAGTTTTGGTGTATTTGCTGATGTTTCTAACGCAGTCAATAATATCGCTATATATGGAACTGTACCAACATCTCTTGGAAGTGATATTGCCGGATTTTTTGATGGAGATATTTCAACTACCGCTGGATTTTTTGCACCATCTGACAGAAAACTAAAAGAAAATATTTCGAATTTAGAAAATACCATAGAAAGCATATTACAATTAAAACCTAAATCGTATACCTACATCGAATCTGATAAAATTAATCTTTCAAAAGGAAATCAATATGGTTTTATAGCTCAGGAATTGGAAGAAATTTTTCCAGAATTAACTAAAAACATCAAAAAGCCAGTTTTCGATGAAAACAACAACATAGTAGAGTATCTGGAATACAAATCTGTAAACTACCTTGGCTTAATAGCCATTCTAACCGCTTCTGTGCAAGAACTATCCCAAGAAGTAGAACGCTTAAAGGAAACCAACAATTCTTATGTGGTGTATAGTGACAAATTTGATGCTGAGGAAATGAAACGCTTAAAAAAGTTGGCTTACAAATTAGAACAAAATTATCCTAATCCTTTTCAAGGAAAAAGCATCATAGAATACAGCTTACCTGAATATGAGGAAAATGCATCCATCATGGTTTTTAATATGACAGGCAAGTTGCTAAAAGAATTTAAACTTCGTGAAAAAAGTGGTACAATTGAAGTAAGTTCTGATGATTTTGAACCTGGGATTTACTTGTATAGCTTAATCAGTAACAATGATGAAATTATTACTAAGAAAATGATTGTGAAATAAGTACAAAAAAAACTTTCATAAAGCTTGTGGCTTAATTTTTAGTTACAAGCTTTTTTTATGCGTTATAGTTGTTGTTATTTTTGCCATATGGTCGCTCTATAGAGTTCAATAAAAATTCTGATAACCAATACTATAAGTATGTAGTTTTATAAGATAATCTTATAGTTTTGAAGTGTATGATGAGTAGGGTTAGGTTAGGTTGGTGTGGGATTCCTCGTCGCTCCTTTGTCGCTCTGTCGGAATGATCCCGAGTGAATTTTTAATAAAAATTCCTCGAGGACAGGCAAAGCGGTTGTGGATTGTCATTCCGCAGTTGATGTAGAATAAAAAAACAATATAAGAACTGTCATTCCGCACTTGATGCGGAATCTTCTTCTCGTTGGTTCGGATGCTCCTTAAAAAACTTGCTGCTCGTTTTCATAGGATGGGATTCCGTATAAAATTTCCTTATGGGAAATTTTTGCGGTATGACAGGTAAAAATGAGAATTACCGATTCAAACTTAATTTCAAGGAAAAAACCTCCAATACTGTCATTCCGCACGAAGATGCGGAATCTTCTTCTCGTTGGTTCTAATGCCTCTTAAAAACTTGCTGCTCGTTTTCATAGCATGGGATTCCGCATAAAACTCCCTTTCAGGAAATTTTTGCGGAATGACAGGTAAAAATGAGAATTACCGATTCAAACTTAATTTCAAGAAAAAAAACCTCCAATACTGTCATTCCGCACTTGATGCGGAATCTTCTTCTCGTTGGTTTGGATTCCTCTTTAAAAGTTGCCTTTCGTTTTCATAGCATGGGATTCCGCATAAAACTCCCTTTCAGGAAATTTTTGCGGAATGACAGTTCGTTGTTTTTACTGTCATGCCGATAAAAGAGGCATCTCATCCTGAACGTTGCGCGCTGCTTTTTTTTTGGAGCATTCTTGAGCTAGATTCGTGAGCTTGTTGTGAGATTCCTCGTCGCTCCTTTGTCGCTCTGTCGGAATGATCCCGAGTGAATTTTTAAAAAAATTCCTCGAGGACAGGCAATTCGGTTGTGGGCTGTCATGCCGATGAAAGAGGCATCTCATCCAGAGCATCACGCGCTGCTTTTTCCATCAACATTCGAGACAATAGTTACGTTAGCATGGTGTGGGATTCCTCCTTTTGATTGTAAAGAATGATAAGCCGAGACCCTAAAAACAATTGGAAATGAAAACAGCAAACAAAAGAAAACAGTAAAACCAAGCCAACATAAAACAGATTAGTTTCAAATTATTTTCTATTTTTATAAACTGTAAATCAACTACAAATGAAAATTCACATTATTAATGGTCCTAATTTAAATATGCTAGGCGTAAGAGAACCTGAAATTTACGGAACAACATCGTTTAAAGATTTTTTTACAGAACTGCAATTTCAGTTTAAAGATATAGAACTGTCTTATTTTCAATCGAATATAGAAGGGGAGTTGATTTCAGAAATTCATGAAGCGGGTGATAATGTAGATGGAATTATTTTGAATGCTGCTGCCTATACCCACACTTCTATCGCTTTGGCAGATGCTATCAAGATTTTAGAAGTTCCGGTTGTAGAAGTGCATATATCCAACGTTTACGCTAGGGAAGATTTCAGGAAGCAGTCTTTTATAGCTCCACATGTGTTAGGTGTCATCTCTGGTTTTGGTTTACAAAGCTATGCATTGGCTGTACAAAGTTTTATTTAATTTAAAGAATCCTTATCCAAATTAGAAATTCATAATCACTTTAAAATGACACACATCAAAACACTTAGTATCCTTTTCATTTTGTTGTTGTCTTGTAATGCAAAAAAAGTTTCAGAGGCAGAAGCAGTTCAGCTCAGTATAGAAGGATGCCCCGAAGCTGGCAGATGTGATGTAGAGCGATTCGAAAATTCAAAAATCTCTATGTATGAGGATACCACAGGTCAGTTTTATACGAAAATCGAAGGGGCTGAAAATACAAACTTATACAAGATAACCTACAGCAGAAAAGTGGATGAAAGAATAGCGGATGCTAATTACAGTGAAGTGATTTATTTTGAAATGGAAAATGATAAAAAATCACAGAAACTAAATGATCAAAACTTAGTTGAAGCAAATCTGATTTACGGAAGATTTTGTTATTGTCCTGGACAAACAGGTTATGTAGCAATTTTGTCAGGAAGTTTGGATTTTAAAAAGAAAAAAAATCAAACAGAAATCAAACTTGAAATCCAACCGAAAAACTTTCCTATAAAAATGGATTCTCTTTCCATAAAAGGTAAAATTCCGCAAAATTTAGAATAGATTAATGGGTGAACTTTAACCTAGTTCAGTTGGCTTAATGTATTTTTGCAGCGAAATTCAGAATCATGAGTCAACAATCTAAAGAACGATATGCCCAACGTGGTGTTTCCGCACAAAAGCAAGATGTTCATCAAGCTATAAAAAATATCGACAAGGGTTTATACCCAAAGGCATTTTGTAAAATCATACCTGATTACCTTACCCAAAGTGAAGAACATTGCATAGTTATGCACGCGGACGGAGCAGGTACAAAATCTTCTTTGGCTTATATGTACTGGAAAGAAACTGGAGATGTTTCGGTTTGGAAAGGCATTGCTCAAGATGCACTCATTATGAACATAGACGATTTACTCTGTGTAGGCGCAACCAATTCTATCCTACTTTCTTCTACCATTGGGCGTAATAAAAATCTAATTCCTGGGGAAGTTATTTCGGCAATTATAAATGGTACAGAGGAATTACTTGCAGATTTAAAAAAATACGGAGTTGAAATATATTCTACTGGAGGAGAAACGGCAGATGTAGGAGATTTGGTAAGAACCATTATTGTAGATTCTACGGTTACAGCTAGAATGAAACGCGATGAGGTGATAGATAATGCCAATATTAAAGCGGGTGACGTTATTGTAGGCTTATCTTCTTTTGGTCAAGCCAATTATGAAAAAGCTTACAATGGCGGAATGGGCAGTAACGGCCTAACTTCTGCAAGACACGACGTGCTTCACAAAAGCTTAAAAGATAAATATCCTGAAAGTTTTGATCATGCAATTCCATCAGACTTAACATATTCTGGCAGTAAGCAACTCACAGATACAATCGATGATCTCCCGCTAGACGTAGGTCAATTAATTTTGTCACCAACACGAACTTATGCTCCAATTATCACAGAAATTTTTAAACAAGTAAATCGAAAAGACATCCATGGAATGGTACATTGTTCTGGGGGTGCACAAACCAAGATTTTGCATTTTGTAGATGCGCTTCATATTGTAAAGGATAACTTATTTCCTACCCCACCACTTTTTGAATTAATTCAAAAGGAAAGCAATACAGACTGGAAAGAAATGTACCAAGTCTTTAATATGGGACACCGAATGGAATTGTATGTTGAAGAAGAATTAGCTAAGAAAATCATTCAAATTTCTAATTCATTTGGAGTTGAGGCTCAAATTGTTGGGCGTGTTGAAGCTTCTCCAGAAAAAAAATTGACAATAAATTCTGTTTACGGCAGTTTTAGCTATCAATAGCAAATTTCATGAAATACCTTTTATACCTTATAGTTTTTACTTTTGGGATACAGGAGTGTGTCTCTCAACGGAATCCTCTATTTTTTAAAGATCGTCCTTTGCGTGTTTTCTTTCGGAAAAGCAGGCCAGTAAAATTGGTAAAAGATTACACCGATAGAGACTACCGAATTAAAAATATAACAGAATTATTACCCATACAAACTCCGGTGACTTTTTGGACTAAAACAAATCGTTTCTCATTTGATTTTACGCAAGCTTCGTTTACCAATTGGAATGCTGGTGGACAGAGTTCAATTACAGGTTTGTCAGATTTTTTATTCAGAAGAACATACGAAAAGGGTTTTGTACGTTGGAATAATGAAATGCTAATTCGCTATGGACTCAATAAACAAGCAGATCAAGGTTGGCGAAAAACAGATGATGATTTTGAATTGGTTTCAACCTTCGGATATAAAATCAGTAAAAATTCCAAGTGGTTTTATACTGTAAGGTCGAGCTTTAAAACTCAATTTGCACCAGGTTATAACTATCCAAATCGAGATGAAAGCATTTCACAAATTTTGGCTCCGGGTTATTTTTTCTTAGGTGCTGGTGCGGAATTTTCTGAACCTAAACACGAATTGATTTTTTACGCCTCTCCACTTACCCAAAAAACCACCTTTGTTTTGAATCAACGCCTAGCCAACCAAGGAGCTTTTGGGGTAAGAGAAGCAGAACGAGATGCTGAAGGAAATATAACTAGAAAAGGGAAAAGAATCCGAAATGAAGTTGGTATTCTAATCAAAAATCAATTTAGGAAAGAGGTAATGGATGAGGTTTTTCTATCCAGTAGGATTAGTCTTTTTACAGATTACTTCAATAATTTTGGAAATATAGATGTAGATTGGGAAGTGACAGTAGACTTTAAAATAAACGATTTTGTAAAAGCTAGATTAGGCTCACATATTAGATATGATGATGATATAAAAGTAAATGAGGTAAATGAGGATGGAGAAAATATAGATGCTGGTTCAGCAATACAATGGAAACAACTATTAGGTGTAGGATTATTAATTGAATTGTAAAACCGCTTGCTTGGATGTGTGTTTATTTACGTAAATTTGCATCATAAAATAATTTCATGTTAGATAAACTCAATATTGTAAAACAGCGTTTCAATGAAGTAAACGACTTGATTATTCAGCCTGATGTAATTAGCGACCAAAAACGCTATGTAGAACTTACAAAAGAATACAAGGACTTGAAAGATTTGATGGTTAAGCGGGATGAATATGTTTCGCTTACTGATAATATTGAAGAAGCTGAAGAAATTATAAAAGACGGTAGTGACCCAGAAATGACAGATATGGCAAAACTCCAAATGGAGGAAGCCAAAACCCGTTTACCAATTTTAGAAGAAGAAGTAAGAATGTTACTTATTCCTAAAGATCCAGAAGATAGCAAGAACGCTGTAGTAGAAGTAAGAGCAGGAACAGGTGGAGATGAAGCAAGTATTTTTGCAGGTGATATTTTTAGAATGCTTACCAAATATTGTGAAGGAAAAGGTTGGAGTGTAAGTACAGTAGATTATAGCGAAGGAACCAATGGAGGATATAAAGAAATTCAATTTGAAGTTTCTGGTCAAGATGTGTACGGTACTTTAAAATATGAAGCAGGAGTGCATCGTGTTCAACGCGTTCCACAAACCGAAACTCAAGGTAGAGTTCATACTAGTGCAGCTACTGTAATGGTTTTTCCCGAAGCCGAAGAATTTGATGTAGAAGTAAATCCAAAAGATGTACGGATAGATTATTTCTGTTCTTCTGGACCAGGTGGGCAATCTGTAAATACTACCTACTCTGCAGTTCGTTTAACTCACGAACCTACTGGTATTGTTGCACAATGTCAAGACCAAAAATCTCAACATAAAAATAAGGAAAAAGCCTTTAAAGTATTGCGTTCGCGTTTATATGAAATGGAATTGGCTAAAAAACTAGCTGAAGATGCAGAAAAACGTGGGACAATGGTAACAAGTGGAGACCGAAGTGCGAAAATTAGAACTTACAATTATCCACAAGGAAGAGTAACTGACCACCGCATCAATTTCACTTTGTATGACTTGGATAATATTATCAACGGAGGTGAAATTCAAAAAATCATCGATGAACTCAAGTTAGTTGATAATACAGAAAAAATGAAGCAATTATCTGATTCACTATAAAAAATGGAAATTCAAGATTTAGTCCAACACATCAGAACCAAAAAGTCCTTTTTATGTATTGGTTTAGATCCAGATTTGGATAAAATGCCTCCTCATTTACTAGATTTACCCAATCCTATATTTGAATTCAATAAGCAAATTATAGATGCTACCCATTCCTTTTGTGTAGCCTACAAACCCAATATGGCTTTTTATGAAGCGCATGGTTTGGAAGGTCATCAAGCATTAATAAAAACCATTGCTTATTTAAATGAAAATTATCCGAATCACTTTACCATAGCAGATGCAAAACGAGGTGATATTGGGAATACCTCCAAAATGTATGCAAAGGCTTTTTTAGAAAACATGGATTTTGATTCAATTACAGTAGCTCCATATATGGGTATAGATTCTGTTGAACCTTTTTTAAGTATTGAAAACAAGCATACGATTTTGTTAGCACTAACTTCTAATAAAGGGGCAGAGGAATTTCAATTAAAGCAAATGTATGACAAGTATAAACAAGAAACTTTGCATCTGTTTGAAATGGTTATAAAAACTTCGCTGACTTGGAAAAATGCTGATCAACTTATGTATGTTGTAGGAGCCACTCAAACTAATCATTTAAAGGCGGTTAGAAAACTCGTTCCAAATGCTTTTTTGTTGGTGCCAGGTGTTGGTGCACAGGGAGGAAGTTTAAAAGAAGTTTGTGAAATTGGAATGAATAATAGGATTGGACTGTTGGTAAACTCATCGCGAGGGATTCTGTATGCATCAAAAGGAAAAGATTTTGCGAAGGCAGCTGCTAACCAAGCGCAACTACTTCAAAAAGAAATGGCTGCATTCTTGTAAATTCTTCTTTATTCATCTTCAACATTTGCTTTCCAAATCTGATAATCTTGAACATCTCCACTTATCATTCTTAAGGTTAAGGCCAGCATGCTAGCGTCATCAATATAGCCAACAAAAGGAATAAAATCTGGCACTAAGTCCAATGGGTTCAGTACATAAAGTAATGCAAAAACAATAGCAGCAATACTCATCCAAGGTGGCTTGGTATATTTTTTATTCTTATAGTCTCTTAGCAATTGCAAAAGAATAATGATTTCATTTTTAAGCTTCTGAAAATAGATTAATTTTTGTTTGATAGCAACTTCATTTCCCACCACTTCATCTAGGTCATCTTTACTGATGTTTTTTGAATTGTCCTTTACGTATTCTTGATCTATTTTTTTAGACGACTTTTTCATGTGTTTTACTATTTTTTTCTTCTCCGTATTCTTCTTTATAAATTCTAACTACCAGCAAAAATAGGGAAATTAAAAGTGGTCCAAAAATTAAACCGATAAAACCAAATAATGGAACACCAATAATTACTCCAATTAAGGTGATAAGAGGATGTTCGTTAGACATCTTTTTGAGGATATATAGTCGAACTAAATTATCACTTCCTCCAACCACAACAAATCCATAAATTAAAATTCCAATTCCAGAGCCTGTTGCTCCTTCCGCAAACAAAATAATACTTACGGGTATTATGCCAATAGCTGTACCGACAAAAGGAAGTATAGATCCTACTGCCGTAATTACAAACCAAAACCATGGGCTAGAAACTCCAAAGATCCAAAATCCAATGAGCGCAATTATTCCTTGAAACAAAGCAACCATGGGTATTCCAATTGCATTTGCGCGTACTTTTTGATAGACCTCTTTTCCTATGCGTTGAAAATTTTCAACTCCAATTGGCACATAGGCTTCTAAAGTTATTTGAAGCTTTTTATGGTTCATGAGCATGTAGTACAACAAAAAGTACATAATGGTTAAGGCTATAAACACATCAAAAGTACCAATGGCAAGGTTTTGCAGGCTTCCAGAAACCCAATCTGTTACGGAGTTGGCATCTAGTTGCGAAGCTAAGTTGATGCCTAAATATTCTTCTATAATACTAAGTTGATTTTTCAATGCATTTACTAATTGCTCTGAATTTTTTGCTGCTTGACCAATTTTATTGGTCAGTAAATACACAATCAAAAAAATTGGCAAAACAATTAGTAAAGTTGAAATAAGCAGGATTATTGAACTAGCTAAGGTAGAATTCCAGTTGCGTTCTTGCATCTTTATCATGCTTTTTTTGAAGATGATAAATAGCGTAATAGCGCCTAAAACACCAGAGAAGTAGGGTAAAGTTTTACTAAAAATCAAACCACCAAGTAGAAAAATAAGCAAAAAAATGAATATTTGCCGTACTAGTGCAGTACTGATTTTTTGAGTTTTCATTTTGCGAAAATTTGTCGTTCGTCTTTAAAAGCTTTAAACTCTAATGCATTTCCAGAAGGGTCATAAAAAAACATGGTAGCTTGTTCACCAACTTTTCCTTCAAAGCGAATATAAGGCTCAACTTGAAACTTAATGTTTTTTATAAGAAGCATTTCTGCAAAGCTATGAAATTCTTCCCAGCCTAAAAGAATTCCATAATGTGGGATAGGAACTGTTTTACCGTCTACAATATTACCAACTCTGGAATTTTGATGTGAGTTTTGGTCTTCGTGTATAACCAGTTGATGCCCAAAAAAGTCAAAATCAACCCAGATTGTGTCACTCCTTCCTTCACGTAATTCTAAGATTTCTCCATAGAAATAACGGGCTTTTTCAAGATTGTGTACAGGGATGGCTAAATGAAAAGGTCGTAAATTACGCATGCGAATAGTTTTGCATAAAACTACAACAATCTTTTAATTTTTTCTCGCCAAAATTAACTTTAAGCGTTGAATTTCTTCTTTGCTTAATTCACGGTATTCGCCTTGAGGAATATCCAATAAAAGATGCATAATTCGGATTCGTTTAAGGGCTACTACATGGTAGTCTAAGGCTTCACACATTCTTCGTATTTGTCTGTTTAAGCCTTGTGTAAGCACGATTTTAAATCTATTGGCATCTACTTTTTCAACTTTACAAGCTTGGGTAACTGTGTCTAGAATAGGAACTCCGCTTGCCATTTTTTCTAAAAATGCATCTGTTATGGGTTGTCTTACTTTTACAATGTATTCCTTTTCATTTTTATGCTTAGCTCTTAGAATTTGGTTTACAATATCACCATCATTGGTTAGCATGATTAATCCTTCACTCATTTTGTCCAGCCTTCCAACCGGAAATATACGCGTGTGGTAGTTTATAAAATCTATGATATTATCTTTTTCCACTCGGGTATCTGTGGTACAAACTATCCCTTTTGGTTTGTTGAGTAAAATGTAAACATGCTCATTTTCTTTTTGTGCTATGGCTTTGTTGTCTACCAAAATTTCCTGTCCTGGAATAATTTTAGTTCCCAATTCTGGTACTTTACCTTCAATTTTTATTCTGCCTTGTTCAAGTAAACTGTCAGCCTTTCTTCTGGAGCAAAAACCTATTTGGCTCAAATATTTATTTATTCTTACGGGTGTTTTGTCTTCCATTCTGCAAACTTAATTTAGTGTCTGTTAAAAACAGACTATTGTAATAAAGAACCTACTTGTTGCTATATTATTCAGCTAAAAAATCTAAAACATGTTGATTAATGTATTCTCGATTTAAGGAATGTCCAGCACCTTCAGTTTTTATAAACCTAACATTTGAAATTTCTTGTTGAAGTGCCTGCCCATCTTCAAAAGGAACTATTTTATCAAACTCGTCATGGATTACCAAACATTCTTGGTGTAATGATTGTACGAAATTTCGGGTATTAAAATCAACAAAACGATAGTTGAATTTTTGTATAAAATAGTCCTCTACATCCTTCATTAAGTCGGCTTTAAGCCCTAATATTTTTTGTAAACCGTCCATAATTCTTTTCATTTCTGTCGGTGTTCCCAAGCTTACAATTTTTTCAACTGAATCTGACTTCTTTTGGTGTTCATTAAAAAATATAGCCATACCTCCCATAGAATGACCTATCAAATATTTTGGTTTGTACAATTTTATCATTTTGCCAACACACTTTGCATATAAGGGTGCATGCAAAATTTTACCGCCAGAATTCCCCTGTGCAGGAGAATCAAAAGCGATAATGTTGTAATTTTCTTTGACAAGCATTTCGACTAAATCGCTCCACCTAGCGGAGTTGCTATCCCAACCGTGGACGAGCAATACAGTAGGACCGTCACTTTTCCAATGATAGATTTGCAACTGAATACGACCATAATTCACTTTTGTTGCCTTGGCATTTCTAAGAAAAAGTTCTTGATGTGGTTTTACTTTTCCACCACGTGGAGTACAAAAAATACGATAGACTTTTATAACCGCCTTTTTCTTGCTAATCCTGTAAAGAGAATTCAACTGAATGCCAATTATTTTAGGTAAATATTTTTTGATTAACTTTTTCATAACTGATTAAAGTATCTGATTGATTTTGGATTCTAAAAATGCTTCATCATACCAAATCACTTTGGATTTTTCATCTGCTTCAAGCAATTTCAACTTAGATTGAAGCATCTCCTTCAAATGAAAATGATTCAGCATAAAATCCTCTAAATCGCATATTTCAGAATTCACATCTGCATAAATATGCCAATCCAGGTGTCGATTTTCATAACCAAACTTTACAATTCCAATGGGCAAGGTCTTAATCAAGCTTCCTGTTTTTGCTTTTTGACCAATAACAATAGCTGTTTGTAAACTGTTTTTTCCTGCAAGATAACCCGTATGCGCTATATTTTGAAGTGAATTACTTTTTTTAGTACTATTAAAACGTTGATTCACAAAATCAAACTCTACAAAATTTTTATTTTCTGAAGGGGTTGCAATTAGAATTTGAATATTACCTTTATCATCCCTCGTAGGAACTTCCGTTAAATGAAGTGACTTTTCTTCGCAAGAACAAAAAAGTAAAAAACAAGAAATTAAAAAAAATGAA
>Ga0307945_1002498_pt1 | contig 14910 bp, 13 predicted proteins | sample OrgLakmetagen228_FD_201818 | JGI IMG/M metagenome (GOLD analysis project Ga0307945, IMG submission 201818) | Saline water microbial communities from Organic Lake, Antarctica - #228 | ecosystem: Environmental > Aquatic > Non-marine Saline and Alkaline > Saline | place: Antarctica: Organic Lake...
ATAGAGAAAGAGAACGTTTGTGTTGAAGAAGCGCGAAGAGAAAGCATCAAGGAGAACGAGAAGAAAGCTGTTGATATGTCTCAGGAAGTTTGTACAAGAAGCATGGTCAGAAACAAGAAACCAGAGTATGTAGAAGAGAAAAGTGTATAGAGAAAGAGAACGTTTGTTTTAAAAAAGCGCGAAGAAGAAGCATCAAGGAGAACGAGAAAAAAAGCTGTTGATATGTCTCAGGATGTGAGTATAAGAAGCCTCAGTCAGAAACAGGAAACCAGAGGCTGAGAGAGCCTCACAAAACCAGGAGTGCCAAGAGAACAAGTGCAGCGGAGCAGAAGAGAGAACATTCAAAGGACGCATGCAGCCCCCAAAAACAGCTCCTCTCTCTCCTCTCTAGCAGCCCACCCCACCAGCTCACCCAGCTACAGCAGACCAGTCCGATGCTGTCCTCCACAACTTGCCAATTGAACCCGTGAGCCAGGGCATGCCTGGCCGCGAAGGGAGCTGGTGCCTAACTCGCCAGGAGCAGGTCGCAAGCTACAGCCGGACCCTGGTTGTGACTGCTGCCACGGCTACCACGCTAAGGGCTGCCGTGTTGCTCCGCCGTATGAGTCTGGCTGTCACGACGAATCATGGTACCAGCTTAAACATGGATTGCAAGTATGAGCCATAAAGGGTGTTTAACGTCTTCTCCCTCTCCATGCAAGAAGGAATCGACGGCTCAAGCAACACACAAGAGGAGATGGTAGCACTCAGACTTGCAGTCTGAGGAAAGAGCGAGTTTGTTACAAGAGGCACATCTAAACTGGCCAAACAACCAAATAACCGTAAAACCGTTGCTCACATCATCAAATCCAGGGGAGATCACACGATTCGTCCATGCCACTGATTTAGCATGACAAGTCTTCTCCATAAACTGGGAAATGCCAAAACTGAATCGAACTATCATCCGTACTATCAGACCTTCATAAAGGACGGCACTGCCATTGGAGCCACTAGCAAGGCTTACCTAATATCATCCTATGTTCCCTTTAAAACCAAATGTGTCATTATGAATTACAGAACAGGAACCCTATATGATCAAAGACATGTGGTATTGTTCAAACTCTCAACAAGTCAAACTTGTCCCCTCTGCTCACAAGTAGACAGTGCCCTGCACATCCTATCTGGGTGCCAACACACGCAAATAAGGAGTATGATTGCCAAAAAAGAATATAACATAACTTATCATGCCGCATGATTCTTAAGGCTATCAGCAAAACAGGCTCCTTAGGATCATGCGTTGTCTCCATAGACATAGGCAGCAGCAAACGGATGACCATGCAAAAGCAACCTCCAGATTCCCGACACAGCTGAAAGTATAATTGCTCCCAAATGGCTCTTCCCACCCCGCTTCCCAGATAAAGACAGATTTACCTCCAGCCGCCCAGATTTTGTGCTGGTTACTCCCATCGCTGCAAAAACACAAACACAACAAACTACCATAGGGGGGTAGGTTCTTCTAAGTGGCAGGGGCGGGGCAATTGAGGGAGACTGGGAGCCCCTCGCTCAGCAGCACCGCCAGCCACTAGTACAGCCACCAACCCCAGACAGCACCGACCTAAAAACCTCAACAAAACTCGGTGCGACATCCACCTCGTCGAGATCAAGTATTGTGAAGACACCAGACCTCCGAGGTGAGTCAGAACCAGCTGAACACCGCAAATAAAGGAACAGCACGAATATCTCTGCAACATTCTCCAAGGAGCCTCCGTTACTCTCCACATCATCCTCTTAAGTGTGGGTGGCACCATCTACAACACTCACACTCTGAAGCCTTTCAAGGAAATGGGTCTTGATACTCAAAGAGTTAAGAAGCTTGCCTCCAAGCTCCATGTGCACTCTGTGAACTTTGCTGCTAAACTTGTCCATACCAGACGTGCCCTTTCCAGTACTGTTATCAGCTCTCATCAGGAGCCGGTTTCAGGCCAAGCCTGCAACCCTCCTGATCCCCATTGATTTTCCTTTCCTTTTCGCGGTGGAGGAGCTTTACGGTACTCGGTAACAAAGTGGCTCCTTTTCCCTAATTAATGTGGGGAGTGGTTTTCCCTGCCTGCGTAGTTTTTCTTTTTCTTGTTCTTTTTCTTTTTCTTTTTCCTGATCCCCAACTCCAAAAAGCAAAAGCACAGCACAGCATGCTTATGGCCAACCTAAACAGACAAGGATATAGGGAAATCAAGCTTCACGTGATCCTCGTTGGAGCTATGGGGACTATCTACAAAGACCATACAGACAAACCTCTAGCAGACCTTAACCTAGATTACGATAAGATTAAAAAATTGACACACAAACTGAATGAAGCAACACTCCATCAGACATGCATCTGCACTTAATAAAACAAGGTATGCACTGCAATATAACACAAGCAACAACAGTCAAGGATTGGGTCCGGGTGCTACGGCACACAACCCCCCTGACCCACATTAATTTCTTTAATTGTTTGCGTGGTGGGGGGTTGCCTGGTGCGGGCACCTAAGTAACCCCCTCCCTTAATCATGCATGCTGGCTGTGTCATCACTACCAACGGAGTCTTTTCTTTTCTTTTCTTTTCTTGTCTTTAGCTTTGAAAGGCACTACTACGACACTCCGTGTTCCCAGGTGATCCCTCAACCCAGTACTGATGGAGCTCAATTCAGATTGACTTGCTTCGCAGTTCTGATGAGAGGCGGTCTATTCTGAATGGTATGATCGTGGCACTAAATACTAAAATGTGTCACAGACCACCATAACGGTGGTTTTCTCAGCCAGGTGACAACCTTACATTGTTAACACCTCCATTGATCTTTTCCTTTCTTTCGCCAAAAGTTTTGGTGGAGGAGTTTTGGGGTACCCGGTACCAAAATGGCTCCTTTTTCATGACTCATGTGGGGAATGTTTTTCCACTGCCTGCATAGTTGTTTCTTTTCCTTTTTCCTGCGCCGCACAAGTAATAGGAGATACCATGCAGATAAGATACGACAATCCAAGTGCTTCCTAGGCGGAAAATAACGCTTGTTCGTTGTTGTGCTGAGTCTTGCACTTTGCCGTGACTATGATTCATCTGACAATGTCATGTAAAATCATTGCCATACGAAGCTGCCATTGGTCCCAGCGCGTTCCATGTCTAAAAGAATAATATGAGTGCCATCTTTATTACAGGTACATCACAACAATACTTCAGAGCCGTAAAATATGGTCAGCAAAGGTGCAGCAAAATGTGTGAATGTTTACACTCTTGTCCCATACATTGCTGCTTCAAAACTCGAATATCCTCCGTCCCTATCTGCTGCAGTACGGCATGCAAAAAAATGAAAGAGCTAATACTGTAAATACTGCTGGCTCAAGGTCACCCCCCATTGTAACCATTGTAAATACAGCTGGCATTAATCAGGAAAGGATGATGTTTTGTGGCATATGCGAGGATGGGGAAACTCTGCTGGTATGCTCAGCACAGCCAGGACAAAAAACCTCAACTTTTGTAACAAATCTGAAATTACTCAACGGAGGGTGCACACACACTCATGCACCCTACAAACAAATCAGGTCTTCTACTTTTTTGATGAGCAACACACATGGCAGTTGAAGCCTAAACTAGAAAAAAGAAACAAGAGAAATGGAAGCCTCTTTGGTAATGGGCGCCGTAATTACCAGAATTGGCTCATGCAGATGCAGGTTGAATTACAGGTACACTACGCCTTTAGAGGTATGAACTATGATGTATGAAAAACGTGTTAGCTCTGCCAAGGAAGCCTGAAGGACTGGGACCTTTTTTGCTCGTACGTTGTAGCGAACTCCGACACAGACAGGCGCCGCACAGGAACCAACCTGCCCCACCAGGTTTGCCGGTTTGCCTAGTCCAGACTGTATCCTAATGGGCAGTGCAAACATTCCTGCCAACCCTTCCAAGAAGGTATTGGTGCCTGCACAGCTACACACGTGCACATCTGCAGCACAATGACAATAGTATTGTCACAATACCCACGAGCTGTAAACACCGCTTGCATGAAGCATGTCAAGCCTTGTGCCAGCAGGGTCCACCCATCAGAAAATTCCAATCCAAGCAAAACCACATATCCGCGTGGAAGTTCCGCGCTGTATGTCTGTTGAGGGAGGGGTGCTCTGCGTTGGCATGCTCATACGTAGGGTTGGCCAGGACCATATATATACAGTGTTTTTGGCAGGGAAATCACCAAATATACGGTCGTATACGGTGCGCATATACGGTTCTGGCCAACTACACTCATACTTATACATGCTTCTACCCACACCAGTACGAGGGAGGGACAGTAACCCACTAACTAACGTTGTCTAGGAAAGCACTTTTTGTCCTCAACTGACTCACACACGCCCACAAATCCCCAGCTCTGCCAGCTCCTCAGCTCCTCCCTAGCAAACCCTTGAGTGCTGATATAATGCCACGGCTGGTCGACCCATGCTGCTGTGTGTCATGGCTCTCACAAAGCGCTGCTGCTGTGCTATGATGGCGCACAAAGGCTGTTATGATGCCATGGCTACCGGTAGCTTCCGCATGACCTGAAGCTCGCACATTGCCTCAACTAGTAGCCCTCAAATATATTCCACACTAAGACACGTATTTTGGCGCTCACACCTTGCTCACAAAGCGCCATGTGCCTGTTGAAGAAGCATGCAAAGCTAGTAGCCCCCAAATATGTTGAGTGTCTGGCGGCCCCCTGGAGGCTGCATGCTGACCTTGCCACAAAAAGCTCCCTTCTGCGGTCGCATGCAGAGAGGGCATTGCACTAGGCAGTTGGCACATGTGCACAGAAGAAAGCACGCGCGTGAAGAGACACGCCTTTTTTACCCACGATATATGCTGCACCAAAAACCAAACTGCTCCTGCTTAGTGTCCCTTGATGGCTTGCACTTTGGTACCATCTCTTTTCTCTTTTCGTCATGACAGCCTGACATGCACTCGTGGATTTGTGACAGACTGACTTGTTTGTTGAATTCTACATATAATTGCCAATGCGCGCGGTTAGTAACAGGGCATAGCTCTCGATACTTGCGCCTGCTTAGTGCAGCCTTGTACCCCTACTTGCGCCTGCTTAGTGCACTTAGTTGCTCCTGCATATAGTACCCCTACTTGCGCCTGCTTAGTGCACTTTGTTGCTCCTGCCTATAGTACCCCTAATCGCGCCTGCTTAGTGCACTTAATTGCTCCTGCCTATAGTACCCCTACTTGCGCCTGCTTAGTGCACATAGTTGCTCCTGCATATAGTACCCCTACTTGCGCCTGCTTAGTGCACATAGTTGCTCCTGCATATAGTACCCCTACTTGCGCCTGATTAGTGCACTTAATTGCTCCTGCCTATAGTACCCCTACTTGCGCCTGATTAGTGCACTTAGTTGCTCCTGCCTATAGTACCCCTACTTGCGCCTGCTTAGTGCAGCCTTGTACCCCTACTTGCGCCTGCTCAGTGCACATAGTTGCTCCTGCCTATAGTACTCCTACTCGCGCCTGCTTAGTACACTTAGTTGCTCCTGCCTATAGCACCCCTACTTGCGCCTGCTTAGTGCACTTAGTTGCTCCTGCCTATAGTACCCCTACTTGCGCCTGCTTAGTGCAGCCTTGTACCCCTACTTGCGCCTGCTTAGTGCACTTAGTTGCTCCTGCCTATAGTACCCTACTCACGCCTGCTTAGGGCACTTGGTTGCTCCTGCCTAGGGGGTGCTTAGCTGCCCCTTGTCCACCTGGTCACACTTGATGACCCTATTAAACGCACTTAGTCGCCCCTACCCATTGTGCACTCGTTTGAAGTTGGCCAGAAAGAAACACCTTTGATGACCCTATCTAACGCACTTGGTCGCTCCTACCCATAGTGCACTCGTGTAAAGCTGGCCAGAAAGAAACACCCTTGATGACCCTATCTAACGCACTTGGTCGCCCCTACCCATAGTGCACTCGTGTAAAGCTGGCCAGAAAGAAACACACTTGATGACCCTATTTAACGCACTTAGTCGCCCCTACCCATAGTGCACTCGTGTGAAGCTGGCCAGAAAAAAAAACACACTTGATGACCCTATTTAACGCACTTAGTCGCCCCTACCCATAGTGCACCTGTTTGAAGCTGGCCAGAAAGAAGCACACATGAATAAAGTCGGCTGAGACACATATGCACGGCGAAAGCCAGCTTCTCTCTGGACATGATGTATATGCCCACGGCTCTGGTCAACCCACTCACAAGACAGACGCTGATACCCAAGGGAACTCCCTTCTAATTAATGTAACTGCTGGGTATATACAGCTTCAGCTAGCTAACCTTATACGCCGTAAAAGAGCTAAGAAAACAAACAGCACGGTCGATGTGCACGACCAAAATTCATGCCAGTCGTATTCATTGTGGCCCTTCTTTCTTTTCCACACTCCTGTACCGAACCTGCCTTAAAGCCCCGCATGTCAAACTGCAGCTCTTGCAGACCCATCCTCATCACCCCCATTAGATGTTCCCACCCTCTCACCCTTCACAACGTCCCCTTAACGATCTCACAACCACACAACGCGGTCAGTATGGGCCCTCTCCACTTTTGACAGCCCCGTACAATCCTCCACCCTCACATCTTTTACAACATCACCAACACCCCCTTAACAAACTACAAACCCACAAAAAACGTTTGGTATGGACCTCTCCACTTTTGACAGCCTCAATAAATTCCTCCAACCTTGCACCCTTAACGACATCCCTAATAACCACGCGATTAAATGTTTTGCACAGCGGCCCCGCTATGCTGACATCAACCCAGTAGCCTTGTATACTGCAAACCCTCAACAACCCCAAACAAACCCCTCAATAAACCCCACAGCAGGCTGGAGGCCTTTGTAATTTAATCTAAACTAAGCCCCACTAAGTCTAGGCATGGAATTAAATTTAATCTAGACTAAGCCCCACTAAGTACCTAAACCCCACAACAGCCCTCACCTGGCCGGCATTGAAAGCGGGAATGCCTTGCGAAGCAGCAGGTCTTGGAATGGAAGGCATCTGGCCACCACCGCCACCACCACCACCACCGCTCCCATACGACCCATAACTGGATCCACTGCCATAGGCGGGCACCGCGTTACTGCGCACACATACACACGCACATATACACACGTATGGTGCTGCGTAACATTTTGTGACACCAAGCAGGTTATCACCTATTTGGCATCAGCTAATGCGCTTAGAAAAAAGCAGTTCCGATAATGAACAAGAGCGGTGCAGAAACTCATTATCTTCTCATGCACGTCCACGCACCTTCCCTGCGGAGAGCCATAGCCCCCACCCCCGTAACCACCTCCGTTGCTCGCAGCTTGCGGGGGGGGGTACCCATAAGAAGGGCTGCTGGGGTAACCATAGGGGCCTCCAACTGAGTTTTGCCCACCCCCACCCCCTCCACTGAGAATGCTGTTACCCCCTTGACCGAAGGAGGTAGGGCTGGGCTGGTAGCCTCCAGATGAGCCGTACGTGGGAGCAGGCTGTAAGAGTGGGTGGGCGCGTGTGCTTTCGTATGCGTGCTTGTGTGTGTGTGTTTGTGTGCGTGTGTGCGTGTGCGTGTGTGTGCGTGTGTGTGTATGTGTGTGTGTGTGTGTGTGTGAGTGTGTGTGTGTGTGTGTGTGCGGATGTGTGTGTGTGCGCATGTGCATGTGTGTGCGTGCGCATGCGCATGTGCATGGGAAATTGCCTGTGCCCGTGTGTATATATGTGTAGACATGCAGGGAGCACGCACTTGGTAGCTGTGCTGAGGTGCTACCCCTCCTGGAGCTCTCCTGCCGGCACTGGGGGGTCTGCGCGACCCTGGGGGCAGGTTCAGCTGGCTGGCCAAACTGTTGTAGTCACTAGATCCCATGGCAGCACTAGAGGGGGCCTGCAGCGTGTGTGTACGCATGCAAGTGTGTGTGCATGTACTGTTTCGCGGACAAGGTGCAAGGGTGTAATCAGACACGCGTTTGTGTCAGTGAGTGAGTGTTTGTGTGCGTGTGTGTTTGTGTACGTGTGTAATCATGTATTTATGTGTGTGTAATTATGTATGTGTATGTGTGTGTGTGTAACTATGTATGTGTGTGTGTGTGAGTGCGTGCACGCTGTGTGTCCTTTACGTCAACATTTGATGCCCTGCCACTTGTGACCAAGCGCAGTTTGTACAAGGAGAATAACTGAGAAATGTGGATGGTACTTGCAAGGTTGTGCCACCATGCTCACAAACAGCATGGCATCAAGCTCTGTGTATGGCCTGGCGCAAGCAAAGCGCCTCACCCCGTATTGTGGTTGACCCCCACCCCCATAGCCACTTGGGCTGTACGGAGCCTGCTGCTGTGGGGCTGCGGCATAGCTTGGGTAATGTGGGGCATATGGAGAATAGTTGCTGCCATCCTGGAAGCCAAAAGAGGGTGTATTGGGGTCAGGGTCCTTACACGGTTGTGGCGTGAAATTCTGCCTGTGTTGGCCAAATTTAAACTTACGCCCAGATTTAGGGAGCTGTTCCCTCCCGGATTCTGCATGTTCTTCCTGCCTGCGAAGTGGTGGCCGGCTGCATGCGGAGGGAGGACAAGGGGAAGAGGATGTGTGTTTACGTGGAAGGTAGAGGCTTTATGTGGCAGGTCAGTGCGTACGCCTTGCAACAAATGGTTTGAAAATGCAGGCCATGCCAAGCAAAGCATCATGTTGGACAGTGGACTTGGAAATTACTTGAGAGCAGTGACCCTCTAAGAACACGTAGTGCAACGCAGCTTGCACACAGAAGGAGAGTTCAATTTGACTTTGAAATGCACGGTACATACACATGCACATACACAAAAGCTGTCTTGACTACACCTACGTGATCCATATTGGTTGTCCATCGGTCCTGTTTTGGTAATTATATGTATTTTATAAATTATAAGTGTTAATCTTGTCAAGGGAAACTTTTGAGAGCAGCAATTGTTTTGAGGCCCTGTTACAACTGTGTTGGCTTACCCTCTTTAAGTTGATGTAAGAGCACACAAACATCAGCTACATTTTCCTTGGAGGGAATGCGACAGAGCTTGCCTCGCTGTTGCTCGCACAATGGGCTGGAGCGGTTCCTCGCTCTCAAAAAGGCTGCAGGTGAGAAAAAACGTTTAATATGAGTCCTCACAAGCACGCACACGCACACGCACACACATGCGTACACACACGCTCACCCTCGTCTTGCGCAGGAGTGAGCCAGCAAGGGCAGGGCACATCAGAGGCACACAACCACCGGGCACATCAGAAGCACGCAACGAGTGTCAGTTCAGTGCACAATGTGGTGTTTGAAAGGATTGCGCATGTGGGTAGGAGCAATGCAAGCAGCAGCAGCAGTAGCAACAGCCAAAATAGAAGCAGTGCCAGGGACAGGAGCAGCAGCCAAGAAGAGGGGCACAAGGCAAGGAGGAGACATGACGAAACTGGCAGGGACGGCGAAGGAGGGGTAAAGGGAAGCAGTAGAAGGGCTTCAAGGGAGCATGACAATTGGGATGACCAAGATGTGAAACGCGCTAGCAGCAATCACAGCAGCAGCAGCAGCAGCAGCAGCAGCAGCAGCAGCAGCAGCAGCAGCAGCAGCAGCAAGAAGAAAAAGGGGCACAGGTGCGTTGTGAAGTATTCTCAAACGGGCTATTCTTTCTGAGGTACTCCATGAGGCTTGTCATTTTTCACCATTGTGGAAGCTGCGGTGGCGCTCCAGAAAGAGTGCTGCTCTGGCTTTAGTAAAAGACACAGTCTACCCCGGTGTGTGGATTAGTTCGTCGTTTATTTTGCTTGACTGAGCCTGCGCTAATCATTTGCAGACCTAGCAGGAATTGCATGCGTGTGCTCTCTCACAACGTAGAATCGCCCTTCCACTACAGGCACAGGGCGGAGTCTTAGCACCATCTTTCACTTTATTTAGTGAAAAGCCAGCCTCTCCTGTTCGCCAGCCTCTCGTGTATGCTTAGGGTGGGCTAGAACCATATACGTATATACGGTGTATATATACGGTGTATATACGGTTCTGGCCAACCCTATAAATGCTGCATACAAATTGCGCTAGTACAAATGTGCCTACAAATGTAAGCCTTCCATCCTACACCTCCCACCATGGCATTAAATTCAGCAGGCACCTTTTGTGGTTTTGTTCAGGTCTCCCGCTTACTAACACTACTCTTGGGTCTGTTCAGGCCTCATACCCCTTTTGGGTCCTTCTCGTGGGCCAGTGCGGAGTTTGGGGGCTTTGGCATGGATGAGGAAGAGAACGAGAGGTGCGCTTTGCATTGGAAGATGTGCCACCACTTTGAGGTCAAGAAACGGCAATAGTCGAGCCGTTGCGAAACTCCGTTTTCCGTGTGCATACACTTGCTTCATTGCATTAAAATAACAGGAGTGTGTGGCTAGGTACCAAACCAGGTCCCTTCAAAATTGACAAGAGGCTAGGAAGAATAGAGTACTTTACCCTATTAGCTTGAGATTAATGTGGGGGTTTTGAGATGTGTTTGTGTTCCCTTCCTTCCTTTTGCAATGGAGGAGATTTCAACATTTCAACGGTGCCCAGCACTTTACTGGCTCCTTTTCCACACTAAGGCTGGGGAGTGGTTTTCACTGTCTGTGTGGTTGTTCATTCATGCCGAATAAGCAGGGTTGGCCAGAATCATGTACATACCGTATACGGTGAATATACGTATTTTTGGCAGGGAGATCACCAAATATAATGGGTCATATACGGTGCATATATAAACGGTTCTGGTTAACCCTAAATAAAGTCTCGTGTATGCACATTCGGACGAGGCACACAAAGGTCAGGCTTAAACGGGCAGGCTTTCCAGCATGCAGCTTTTTAGGAAAGAAAAATTTGCAATCGTTTCTCCTTCACTGCTTCGGTCCTCCAGTTTTGTGTCGGCAGAGTATTATAGTAAAAGGGCCCTTGAAGTATCCCCCCTCCTTTCGTTGGCCTGCTAACAGAGGGTGGGAGGGAAGGAGGAAAGTTCTCCCTTTTCTGCAGTAAACTGGCACTTGCACCCTGAAAAATATATTGGCATTTAGCTCAGCCGAAGCATATACTTTAACCTTCGATTGGCCTCTGTTCAAAGCCACCAGGGCCCTAATATCACCTTTTTCATATGCACACACACATACACACAGGGAGTGGTTTTCCTCTTCCTGGCACGGAGGCAGCAGCAGCAGGCGCACAAACAAGGGCGCCTCACAAAAGAACGCCGACGGAAGCAGGTGCGCACACCGTTAGTGTCGCCCTATACCCCCGCACGCAGCTCTGTGAGAAGTGGTGTAGGAAGTTGTGCGTTGATCCTAGGGTGCTCCATGTACCAGCCTCACTTAGGAGAGCATTGACGGTGTGTAGCCAGCACTGTAAGAGTTCACAAAGGGTCGACCATCAGAGGTGGCCAATAACTGGCTTTGATTGGCAGTCTATTAACTAGGTCCCCCAGCATTGGCTGACCGTCTATGAGCTGGGTCGGCCAGCATTGGCTGTCTTTTATTCAAGTCAGCCAGCATGAGCTGTTTGTTAGCTGGGCGGGCTGTGTGCTAGTCGGGTCACTCATTGCATGGCCAGTCTGAGGTGTTGCAGATGGTAGGGAAGTTGGTCCCGCCAGGGCAACGCACAGACTGGAGCAATGCAAGGCGTGACCACACCGGTGCACCAAGCATGACCACACCAGTGCACCAAGCGCGACCAAATCAGTGCACCAAGTGCGAGACCACACCAGTGTACCAAGCGTGACCACACCAGTGCATCAAGCGTGACCACACCAGTGTGTGACCACACTAGTGCACCAAGCATGACCACACCAGTGCACCAAAGCGAAATCTGAAACAATACATGAGCCTGCACAGCCGTTTGATTGAAATGGCGCAGGAGACTTGTGCCATGTGTATGCTTCCTTTTGGGTGAAACTAATGTTGGGTGTAGGAACTTGGGGTGTAGTAATTTTTGGGTGAAGTAATCTTGGGGTGTACTACTTTTGGGGTGTACTAATCTTGGGGTGTAGTAACTCAGGAGATCACACGTGAGGAAGCACACTCAATTCAGACGAATGTGGACGTTCTGCTCATTTATTAGGCGTCCTTCTTAACATGGTGTGCCGTATTGCAAATACCAAATACCCTCTCTGCTTTTTTTCCCGCGCCCTGTCCTGTCCTGTTATACACACACACACACACACACACACACACACACACACACACACACACGCACACGCAAATACACACACACTGTCACCTAGAAGCAGAGGTTGACAGTTTTTGGGCGCATACCCAAACACCATTGCATGGAAAATTTTTCAAGCACGCTTCCAATTGTTCACCATTGACCTATCTTCACATAAGGACGCCCAGACTGAAATGGCATAAAGTCCAGTATAAATTACATGTTGCTGCTGCGGTGAATGTTCTGAGTGTGCACATTTCCTGTTATTTCTCACGCAGAGGTACTTCAAGTTGCTGCCTTTGTTCAAGCTGCTGCCTGTATTTAAAGAGAGCTGTCGTATGTCATTGTTTCCTGTGCTTTGCATCACTCACATTTCGACTGGGATACTTGGGCTGCTGCCTGTGTGTGTGTTTGTGTGTGTGTGTGTATGTGTGCGCGTGTGTGTGTTTTTATTGTACACATTTCTTTCCCGTGCTTTGCATCACACAGGAGTGCATACTGGGAATGGCAGCAATCCCCTTCTGGCTTCGGGAGCTCCTCCTATTGGCACAAATATCATGGCCACCACGGATGGGGGGGAGCTTCCAAGCAGCAGTTCCCAGGGTCCCATAACTTCAAGACGGAAGGCGACCCCTCTTTTCCATCCTCAAAGAGCATGGCACACTCCCCGCTTGTGCGAACGCACCTCGCACGCCTGGTATGACCTGCTGCTGTATTTGTTACGTAAAGTTTATGGTATGCAGTATGCAGTTTTTGGGCATGTCACTTGTGTGGATGCACCTTGCACGCTTGCAAAGGCCAACTGCTGTATGTATTACGTATATGTTCAAGGAACAAATGAGCGACAAGGGCAAACATGGAAAGCTCGTTACTTGGGGTGGCAAAAGTGGCTGACTGACATTCACACGTCAGAGACATGCACGCCAAAAGGAAATAAAGCTGCGCCTTAGGCAGAGCGTACGTCAATCGTTTTTAATTGCATCCAGTTCTGCCAATTTTAACACTTGAATAGTCAACGACTTGCCCCATAACTGTCTAGATTTGGAAATCATTTGTTCCAAGTGCGTTCTCTTCCTTTTGCCTTTCACTCCTGAACCACTTCTCCACCCCTTTCTGTCTCAGTGTACGATCCCCTTCATGCTTCTTGTCTCTGAGCCTATTTGATAGTAAACTGCTTATCAGCTGATCATTTCAACCTCACAAGCTCCCTTGATTGAAACAGGGCCTTGCTTCAGACACCATTCTGGAGTCACGCACGGTCAAGGCAGCTTTCCACAGGTATTAGTGGTCCTTGTGAAAACTTTCACTGTGCCCATACCTTCATGAAGGACACTGTCGAATCATTTTGCACCGCTGGTTTTGCAGCCGTCATCTTTTCTTATCGGCACACGCACGTAATGCACACGACGTGCAGTTGTGTGCAAAGCATAACAAAAGAGGAAACTTCAGCATTACTGGATAGCCGATCGGTTTCGACTGATTGCATGGTTCATTCCAGCCACAAAGGAACCCACAAGATCAGGCTAAACACAAGTTCATATGGGTGTGCGTGCGTGTGTGTGTGTGTGTGTGTGTGTGACAGCCATTGACTTGCTTGTTTCTGCCTTGTGTCACCATCGAGGCGCCACTGCCCAGACGCGTTCTTGAGGCATTTATAAAGCATTTTGTGAGTGCAATTACAACCTGCAAGGCAGTGGAGGCATGGGCGGTCCTGCAAACGTGTGCACGACTTTGGCTCTGTGCAGGTGTGCCATGCTGCACCACCCAGATCGTCAATCTGGGTCCCATCAAGACCATGCCCTCTCGCGCGCAGAGTCTGAGCGCAAGTGAGTCTGGGTGCTGTTTTTCACTGATGGTGCTACTCCCTGGCTTCTCTTCTGTTTTTTGTTGTACGTCTAGGCTCGTGCATTGTTTTCTTGCATCAAAGGAAGAGTTCTCTCATTAATAAGTCCTGGCCAAAGTTGCATGTGCAGCATGCATACGTCTGACGTACAAGAATATTTAACATTGTATGAAGCTGTTGAATTTGCCTGCTAAAAGCACCACAGGAAATGTTTGAAGTTTTCTCAGCTGGTAGGACTGCGCCTGTAAGGCCTGTAAGGAAGAAGAGAGTGCAACTTTTTTTATTGATTGGAACCCTTGTGGGAACACTCGTCGCAAGAGGCTTCTCACTTTTCCAACTAACAACTGCAGTTATATTATACGGATATATATGCAAATGCAGTGCCCATTTTCCTTCAGGGCTCTTGTAGCATGGTAGGGGACTTGTCTGCTCTGTGCCAGCGGACATGCTGTAAATCTGATCCTTACACTTGAGAATGCCGTGCAACAATACGACCCAAAATGCATTGCTTGGAGTCACAGTGATTTTATTGGTCAGTCGGTTATTAGTCAGTCAGTCGGTTGTGCGTATTACAATGCTTGCAGTCACAGTGATTTTGTTTGTCAGTCTGATATTAGTCAGTCAGTCAGTTGTGCGTATTACAATGCTTGGAGTCACAGTATTCTGTTGGTCAGTCGGTTATTAGTCAGTCAGTCAGTTGTGCGTATTACAATGCTTGGAGTCACAGTGATTCTGTTGGTCAGTCGGTTACTAGTCAGTCAGTCAGTTGTGCGTATTACAATGCTTGCAGTCACAGTGATTCTGTTGGTCAGTCGGTTTTTAGTCAGTCAGTCAGTTGTGCGTATTACAATGCTTGGAGTCACAGTGATTTTGTCAGTCAGTCGGTTATTAGTCAGTCAGTCAGTTGTGCGTATTACAAT
>Ga0307945_1002509_pt1:0-2500 | contig 14884 bp, 18 predicted proteins | sample OrgLakmetagen228_FD_201818 | JGI IMG/M metagenome (GOLD analysis project Ga0307945, IMG submission 201818) | Saline water microbial communities from Organic Lake, Antarctica - #228 | ecosystem: Environmental > Aquatic > Non-marine Saline and Alkaline > Saline | place: Antarctica: Organic...
TGTTTTCACCTTTTTTTGAGGACTTTTCAGCAGCCCAACCCTTTTTGCTGCAACAGGTCAACAACCAACTTGTTCATGATTTCCTTTCTCAGCAGAACAATAGACTTTTTCTTTTTCTTTCTGAGCTCATGGATTTATTTGTGGCTGGCCGAGACCAGTCAGCAGCCGATCAGCCAAACTACCTGGCTGAAGGTCACCCCCCATTGTAACCATTGTTGTTAAAAAACTCACTCATTCTCAGACATCAATCTCCTCAGTGCAGTGCTTGAGCCGTCCCCTCCTACTCACGTGGAGAGGGAGGAGACACGTGAGCGCACTTTTGGCTCCTCATACACTTGCAATCATGCCTAAGCTGTTGCCATGATTCGTCGTGACACTATAACTGAGAACTGGACATTTCCTCCAATTAGTTGTCAGATCAAATGTCTCTGCGTCAGAGTAGTCATATGCTGCGTTTTGTCTTTTGTGGTTTCTTCTAATTGTAATAATGGGGTTCCACGACCGCTACAAATTAAGCCGGTAATGTAAACACATCCAGCATGATGGTTTAATACCGTCACTGCCAACAAAGAGTCAAGGAAACCTGAACTTAAGTAAAGGAGGTACATACGCCCCTACCAGCCCTTACTCACGCAAGTAAGTGAAAAACAGGGAGTAGCAGTACAAATTCAGACAGGAAGGAGAAAACAACTAATGATCAGTGTCTGACTGTACAGAAGAACAAACACAGCTTTCCTTTACTTACTCACGTAGCAGGGAGTTTGCTATCTCCCCTTGATCTAAAAAAAAAAAAACACACACAGCCTATAATCAAACACACATCTCACAACAATGCCGTAAAGACTCTGTCAAGGATCAAGCAAACGGACATTCTTGTCGGACACAATCAAAAAGTGGCGCAGACATGCAAATTAATGCAACGGAATTTATTTTAAACAACGACAGCTCCTGCCTGTGGCCTAGCGCAATGTCACAGTTCCTCAGAACAACATGAGAAAACAAATCCTTTAGGATTGCACGCTTTTGAGCGTGCTATAACGTCCAATCGTAGCCAGGGCCAAAGCCAAAGCACATGGGGATTATCTCCTCTTAGCTAAGCCACCGGCTTTCTCTTCTGCTGACCTCTTATTTGTTACAGTGTAAGGGCGCCTGACAAGTACCACCCTGCATTGAACAGAAGAACAAAAGTGATGTCCTTAGTATCATTTCGCACACAGCTTTTGTGAGGATTGTATTTGCTCTTGTATCTTAAAATGGAAAAACATAGAGTATTGAATGTAAAAGATAACTGGTGGCAAGTGTGGAGAAATGGATGTGAGTACTACTATTTTGGATGTAGAGATGCTTTGGTAAAAAAAGCAGGACATTCAGTTACTCAAAATGCCCCCTGACTTTGCGGACCTCTCTCAGCTGCAACCTCACTGTGATTTGTTCAGGACTTGTAGGGACTACACAGGGTCTATAGTGCAGAGTTGGCCAGATCTGACACTGCACTTCACAAAATCATAGCACCAAAGAAGTGTAGCTGCACTTTCCCCCAAGTTCCATTTAGGCGCCTCCTTACCGTGACCCACGGCGCAGTATAACATAAAATTAGGTCTTCTTTCCAGCTGCGTATATTTTATATCAAGGAGCTCATGAAAAAATTTCCTGGTTCACAACCAGGGCACTGTTCAACAATCGGAAAGCACCATCCTACTCGGCATGAGGTTCTCACTCGATTTGGCGACAAAAGGATTTGGAGAAAGGTCCCAATTTCTCTAGCAATCCATAAGCCCTAGACACTTCGTGTCTAGGGTTCCAAAATCAGGCACCCCCTTACCGTGACCGACGGCGCACCCAGTGATGATCAAGTTGAGCAACGAAGAGATGCCGTGCCATTTGCTGAACTGCACAGAGTGTGGAACAAAAAGAAGGAATTGGGGTAGAGAAAAGGGCATCATTTTGATGATGATCAATGATGAGAGATGATCTGGCAGGCTTGCGAGAGACGAAGTGGCACAAGGAAAGCTGGACAGAGGCCACTGCTTTCGGTGCAAATAACTGGGTGAAGGGTTAATGCACCCGGGAATGGCAGAGGGCTATCACCTTTGAAGTAAAAGGTGAACTGGAAAGTGCTGTCCCATAACGTGACCTGTATCGTATCAAACTCAATCAGTACTCAAATCCAACACGTTTTGTCCGCCTGCTTCTCCAAACTCAATCAGTACTCAAATCCAACACATTTTGTCCACCTGCTTCTCCAAACTTAATTTAGTACTCAAATCCAACACGTTTTGTCCACCTGCTTCTCCAAACTCAATCAGTACTCGAATTCAAACACATTTTGTCCACCTGCTTGTACAGCGCCGCCACTCTACTCGAGTCCTGTGCGGTTTTAGTCTCTTTGTTTTCGATGGCATACCTGCAATTGAATACAGTAGCATGTATGTAGGGTTGGCCTGAACCATATGTCTGGTGATTTCCCTCGCAAGAGTACCATATACGCATTGGTTTGGCC
>Ga0307945_1002509_pt1:7500-10000 | contig 14884 bp, 18 predicted proteins | sample OrgLakmetagen228_FD_201818 | JGI IMG/M metagenome (GOLD analysis project Ga0307945, IMG submission 201818) | Saline water microbial communities from Organic Lake, Antarctica - #228 | ecosystem: Environmental > Aquatic > Non-marine Saline and Alkaline > Saline | place: Antarctica...
CACACACATATAAATCTGACACATACATACGCGCACATACACACACGCACAAAAAAACACACACCCCCACTCCCACCCTCAAACCTCCACACCTTTGAAACATGAGCGTGGTGGCCTTGGGCTCAATCAGCAGGAAGTTTCCAGCAGAGCACAGCAGGCCCACGCCCAGCACAGCGCACGCGCTGGTGGTAGAAGGGGTCAGTGACAGCTGGTGCAGGGGGACGTGCTGAGATGTGGCAAGGGGCAGGATGATGGAGGCCAGCAGCACGGCGTTGCAGCCGGTGGTGAGGGCAAAGTACCTGTGTTTGTGTGAGAGATGATGTGTGAGAGATGATGTTTGTGTGAGAGATGACGGAGGCCAGCAGCACGGCGTTGCAGCCGGTGGTGAGGGCAAAGTACCTGTGTTTGCGTGAGAGTGTGCGCTGAGGGTGTGTGTGTTTGTGTGAGAGGGAGTGCTGTGTGTGTGAGTGTGTGCTGTGGGTGTTTGTGTGGGTGTTTGGGGGTGCGTGTGCATGTGTGTGTGTGTGTATGTCATGGGCGTCAGTCTGTGTGTGTGTGCGTGTGCAAATGTGCTGTGTGATTGGAGGTGCGGAGAAAATATTATAAAGGGCACAGCATCAAAGCATGACAATTGACAAAAGAAATCGAGATGGAAATACAACGAACATAGAAGGCCCTTTATAATTAGTCCATACATTGTACCTACTTCGCTGAAAGACGCAACAGTAAGTACAATTGCACCCACACACCCACACCCACACTCTCTCTCACACACACACACACACACACACAAACACAAACACACACACACAAACATACACATACACAAACACACAGACATATACAAATACATGCACACACACACACACTTCACGCAAACACGCAACGCATACATACACACATAAATTACACACACCTGCACATGCGCACACATACACACTTGTGCACTCACTTGGGAAACAACACACTCTGAACTCGCCCAAACACACATACACATACACACAGACATACACAAATACATGTGCACTCACTTTAATAACAACACACTCTGAACTCGTCCAAACACACAGACACATACATACAAACACACGTGTACACATGTGCACTCACTTGGGAAACAATACACTCTGAACTCGTCCAAACACACAGATATATACATACAGACAAACACAAATACATGTGCACTCACTTTGGAAACAACACACTCTGAACTCTGCCAAACACACATACACATACTATAATTGTATACATGTGCACTCACTTGGGAAACAGCACACTCTGAACTCGTCCAAACATCTGACGAGGCATATTCTTGAACATTGTCAGGCCCACGAAGAAGGTGTTCCTAAACACATGAGGGGTGTGTGAGCAAGCGAAGTGTGACGTTTGAGTTGTCTTTGACATGGCTTGGCCACAAAAGAAGTGATGGTGATCCTGATGCCTGAATGGGCGAATGAATGAGGGCACTGTGCTTTACATGTAAGAGTTTGCATGTTTAAGGGATTGCAAATAAAAAGTGAGGAGCAAGAAGTTGGGCACAGGAGTTGAAGTTGGGCACGAGCTCCCATGCATTCCTGACTGGGCAAAAACAGAAGAACTGTAAACGTTTGTTTTAACATTGAAGTCAGGAATAGAATGACTAGGGTTGGCCAGAACCATACATTTATAGGTATATACGGTGTATATACAGTATTTTTGGCAGGGAAATCACCATACATACGGTCATATACGGTGTGTATATACAGTACTGGCCAACCCTAAGAATGACACGTATGTGTGTGCAAGCAGACAAGCGTTTCGTCTTATAAGAGAGCAGCTTATGTACAAAAACATGGGTAAATGTCAGCAGTGAACGCTTGTGCTGTGAGGAAGCCTGTGTTTGTGAGTGTGTGTGTGTGTGTGAGGTGTGCATATGAGCGTAATTGAGTGAGCATGTGCAGGTTCGTGTCTATGCTGCATCATTCCACTTAAATGCTCAACAAATCATTCCACTTAAATGCTCGACAAACCATTCCACTTAAATGCTCGACAAACCATTCCACTCAAATGCTCGACAAACCATTCCACTTGAATGCTCGACAAACCATTCCACTTGAATGCTCGACAAACCATTCCACTTAATTGCTCAACAAACCAGATTAACAGGCGTGATGCGCAAAAACAGTGCACGATTGATGCGAAATACATAGGGTTGGCCAGAACCGTATTTATGCACCGTATATGACCATATAATAAATTATTTCCATGCTGACAATACCGTATACATACCGTATGTATATGGTTCTGGCCAACCCTAAAAATACACTAAAACCGTCCTACGACTGTGTGTTCTTACTATGCGTGCGCATACGTATGCCCATCAGCTGTGCATGTGCAGGAAGAGTGCATGACAGGTACTTGACCTACTAGAGTTGCCTTATGACTGTGTGCAGTGAGTGTGTGCAAGTATGCCTGACTGTGCTGTGAGTGTGTGCAAGTATGTCTGACTGTGCAGTGAGTG
>Ga0307945_1002511_pt1 | contig 14883 bp, 18 predicted proteins | sample OrgLakmetagen228_FD_201818 | JGI IMG/M metagenome (GOLD analysis project Ga0307945, IMG submission 201818) | Saline water microbial communities from Organic Lake, Antarctica - #228 | ecosystem: Environmental > Aquatic > Non-marine Saline and Alkaline > Saline | place: Antarctica: Organic Lake...
CTGCAACTTACACACTCCTCGAGTTCATTCAAATACAACACACACCTGCACGCAGCCGCGGCCCCCTATTAGGAAGAGCTAAGGCAGGGGGGCTGCAACTTACACACTCCTCGAGTTCATTCAAATACAACACACACCTGCACGCAGCCGCGACCCCCTATTAGGAAGAGCCAAGGCAGGGGGGCTGCAACTTACACACTCCTCGAGTTCATTCAAATACAACACACACCTGCACGCAGCCGCGACCCCCTATTAGGAAGAGCTAAGGCAGGGGGGCTGTAATTTACAGACCCCTTGAGCTAACATCACACACAACACATACACACACCTGCATGCAGCAGCAGCCACTACATCAGGAGGCGCAAAGGCAGGGGGGCTGCAGCTACGATCCTCTGGCGGTGATGATGCCCTCCGCCTCTTTTTGCTCCCCGTTGCTGTCCCTGCAATACATGTGTCTGTGTGTGTATGTGTGTATGCGTGTGTGTGTGTGTCTGTGTGTGTGTCTGTGTGTGTGTGTCTGTGTGTGTGTTTGTGTGTGTCAGATTGTGTGTGCATATGCAATCATGCGCGTGTGTACGTGTGTCTGTATATATACATATGTTTAAGTGGGTGTATGTGTGTGTACGTGTGTGTCCGGGAAAAGTATCTGTGGTACAAGGCAATCACTCTGTGCAGCATGATGGTAGTCGCCTTCACACATGGCTCTCCTGATACGACCTTTGCACTTGACGGCCGTGGTGTGTGCAGCAGGAATAGGGTTGGTCAGAACCGTATATATGCACCGTATATGACCGTATATTTAGTGATTTCTCTGCCAAAAATACCGTATATACATCGTAAATATATGGTTCTGGCCAACCCTAAGCAGGAACAAAACACACAGCAACACAAGCAAAACACAATGCAGCCCATCTGTTGTAACGCCACACATCATCCCAACGAATAAATCTGTTGTAACGCCACAACAAATTATCCCAACAAATAAATTTGTTGTAACACCACAAATTATCCCAACAAATAAATCTGTTGTAACGCCACACATCATCCCAACGAATAATTCTGTTGTAGCACAAATTATCCCAACAAATAAATCTGTCGCAGCACCACAAATCATCCCAAAGAATAAATCTGTTGTAACGCCACAAATCATCCCAACGAATAAATCTGTTGTAACACCACAAATCATTCCAGCGAATAAATCTGCAGCAGCATCTGCTCACACGCCTCAGGCTTCATTACTCACACCAATAAGTTATGCATCTGGACACTGCACATCCCTGTTCACGCGGTGAGCAGCAAAAACAGTTGTGACCAGCATCTGTGCACACTGCACACTCTAAAGGCATGCACACACCCACCCTTTTGCACACTGCACACTCTAAATGCATAGGCACACCCTCCCTTTTGCACACTCTAAAGGCTTAGGCACACACCCACCCCTTTGCACACTGCACACTCCAAAGGCATAGGCACACACCCACCCCTTTGCACTGCACACTCTCAAGGCATAGGCACACACCCACCCCTTCATGTGGGTGCATCCACTTCTGCCCGCGAATGGATTCACGAACGAGCAGCGGGGGCAGTGCGTTGGGTGCCAACTGCATCCTTGACACACCTTTCATGATCTACCTCTCACTGTGCACACTGCTTCCAATACATCACGTGTGATCGCTTACCAGTCTGTGCGTTAGCAGGGGGGGCAGCGCCTTTGGTGCGAGCCGCGTGTTTGGCAGCGCTGGGTGTGCTTTTGGGGGAGTGAGTGGCTTGGGCAGCGCTGCTAGGGCCAGGGCCCGCATGTTGGCTGCATGTGGACATGCATGTACGTTGGTGAACACATGTGCGAGATCGAAAAACAAGGTCTGGACACAAACATAGTCAAATTCAGCCCAAGTAGTGCATAGACGGCCCAGAACACGTAAGACACAAGATTAGGGTTGGCCAGAACCATACATTTATAGGTATATACGGTGTACATACGGTATTATTAGCAGGGAAATCGGTCATACGGTGCAGATACGATTCTGGCCAACCCTGCACAAAACACATGATAACAACATAGACACCCGTAACCACACTCACACCCATGCCCACACCCACACCCACACCCACACCCACGCCCACACCCACACCCACACCCACACCCACGCCCACACCCAGATACCCACCTGCCCACATGCATACATACACGCTATTAACAACACACACAAGACACACATACATGTGCACACACCTGTCGTCTGCCTCTGCTGCCAGCGCTGGCCGTGCGTACATTGACAGCAGCGAGGCATTCATAGCCCTTGCACCTGTGGGTAAAAGTTGAGCAATTGTGAGATGTTGGCATACTTGTATTGAGCGAGGAGCTCAGCAGAGAGATGGCACACGTGTTGTTGCAACAATTGTAATTGAGCACGACAGGCAAGGTCAAATGTCAGAATCATAGCGCTGACAGCAGATTGATTGTATGCAAGTACATGTTTGTTCAATACGTTGCAGCAGCTGACGTGCTGTTCAATGCAATCACCTTCTATGCTGCCTCCCACACACGAACGCAAGCATTAACATACAATCACGCACAGAGGTTGCATTACATAACACGCCACAGAAATCTGCACCAGGAGGAAGGGGGGGGGGGCACCATTCCCTGCGCACCTTGCCCACTCGCAGCTGCTTCCCCAGACGCATCTCCACTGTCAAACCCAGCATCGCTGCCACTTTCACTGTCGCTGCTGCCGCCCTCGTCACTTGAGCCGCTTGAGTCTGATCCAGAGCCCTCTGAGCCTGAGCTGCTCCCACTCCCACTCCTGCCCGCCTTTGCAGCACTGCCTTCTTTGGCTGCTTGAGGCGCCTCCATCCCCCTGCCTTGTTTGTAGGCCTGCAGATTGCATGTGGGCAACCAAGCTTGACATGACGGTGCCTGCACGCCATTCCACGTGGAGGCCACATGGTAAGCATGAAAAGGAAGTGCAAGGCTGTTTACGCATCATGCTGACGGCTGTAGGTGGAGCAGTATCGCTTAGGGTTGGCCAGAAACGTACATATATGACCGTGTATCTGGTGAATTTCGTGCCAAAAACTCTGTATACACACCGTTTTTTATGGTCCTGGCCAACCAGTTATGCTTTATCTGCTGCCCTGCCACACCGTGCCACCTGACCTGACTGCGTGCTTGCATGACTCGGACAGCCTTGAGCACCATCTGCTTGAAGGGTGCCATTTGCCTGCGCTGGTACTCCTTGTAGGTCGACCTCAGGGCCTCTGCCACGGCGTCCACATCCTCCAGGCTGTGGTTTGCAGCATAAGTGTCCAGCCTGGGAATAAGGAGCTTGTCTACCACATAGGTGCCGCCTGCAGGTGTCATGACACGTGCATGTGTGTGTGCATGTATGTGCGTGTATGTGCGCACATGCATGTGTGCATGTATGTGTGCGTGTATGTGCAAGTATGTGTGCATGTGCGTGCGCACGCGACTTGCTTGGAAAATGAAGTAAGCAGGATGCAGGCAAAGGGTAGAAAATTCTTACCAGCACTGTGTTGAGAAGGACTCTTGGAGGTAGAGCCTCCTTTTTTGCCCCCTCCTCCTTTTCTCCCCCTGCCCATTTGTCCGCTCAAGGAAATATGCGCTGCATTAACTCGAACATAAATTTATATACCTCATAGCCACCTAAAATTAGAGATTGTAGAATATTTCAAAAGGATTTTACAAAATTAGAGATTGTAGAATCATTACACAGTTTTAAAATCAAATTAAAAATGAATTCATCCTCAGCCATGCTAGGGAGATCTGCCAGCAGCCTGGGACCTAGAACCAATGTGGCAAGCAGAGCGTGCAGCAGGCTTTCTTCGCCCTTGTTGAGGAAGCCCAAACTTTCATGTGCTAGCACGAGTGCAAATAGCGGAGAGGTCATTTCTTCAATAGACAAGGTGCGCACACACATACACGCACACACATACACGCCTCCTAACACTGGCCTGAGACCACCGGTTCATGCACCGTTGTGATGGGAAACTCCCATCCGTAGCAGATTTGACAATGCAAGCTCTCTCATTTTTGCTGATGAATGTGTAGGATTCCCAAGCTAGAATCTCCATTTCACGATATATACATAGCAGAGCTTAGTTTGCAACTTGTGATGTGCACCTGCATTGACTGTTTAGCTAAAGCAATAATCCACGAACACCTGCCAATGAACATCAGGCTAAAGTGGACGAGATGATGAAGCGCTTTGACGCAGCAGACTTTGACAAGTAAGTTACGGGCTATTCTCTCTCTTTCTTCTACTGAAGCGCTGTTATGCTAAGAGGGCGACAGCAGAAGTTTTGCCTTTTATCGTGCCAGACTTTTTTAACCTGCCGCTACCTGTATAGTGCTCCTCACCCAACCCCCTTTTGGACACATGTTCACATATCAAATGGGTAATAATTGTGCTCCTGATAATCAGCACTTCTCTCCTGCCTATTCTTATAAAAGCCACACGACAAGCATATTCTGCGCACTCGCAATGGCCACCAGGTTTAGAGCAGCAGCTCAAGAGCAACGAAATGATTGAACGTCATTATACTTAGTCCTTTGGAGTCGTGTGCAGCAGATGGAATGCCCCCGCAGCCCATTCCCTACTTGCATTTCCCAGCAACAACCTTGCTCAGCAGACCCCATATCTATTCACATAAAGCTCACTAATCCAATTCAGCTCTCGAGTGTCAAGGATCCAGGTGTGCTTTGTGTTTAACTTGACCCTCTGTCGCCAACAACTAGCCCCGGGTTATGTAACATGTGTTCAACTTGACCCTCTAGGTATGTAATATGTGTTTAACTTGACCCTCTAGGTATGTAACATGTGTTCAACTTGACCCTCTAGGTATGTAACATGTTTTTTAACTTGACCCTCTAGGTATGTAACATGTGTTCAACTTGACCCTCTGTTGCCAACAACCAGCCCCGGGGTACGTAACATGCTCCTGGTCGTGCCTGCATATATGGTTAGAGTTGGCCAGACCATGTGTACACCGTATAGTGTTGCATACCGGTATATGGACATTTCCCTGCTGAACATACCTTACATATATATATCAGAAATGGTTCTGGCCAATTTTATTTATGGGCTTATTGCTTCTCAATCAAGCGTCCTTTCCTCATCCATGCCGGTGGTGACGTTCTGCGCCTTTTTGATCCCGTTGCTGTATACATACATACGTACATACGGTATGTATACGGCCAACGGCCAACTATCGTTACAGCGCATGATTTAAGGCACAAAGTATGTATGAAGGCACAAAGGCACAGAGGGCTTGGTTTGGGCCGAACCTAGCGGGATCTGGAAAATGAGTGGCGTGTAAGATTGGTAGTGTTCACTCTGTTTGCCCGCGCTCTTCTTCATCTACTTACGCCTTACGCCGCATTTGAAGGGAAGGCTGCACTGCTGACGTTTGTTCTGCGTCTTTCTTTCCTTCATGCCTCATCACTCAAAGGAACGGTGTGATCGACAAGTCCGAGCTGCGCTACCTTTTAGAAAGTACAGAGAACACAGGCGACGGCTCGCTGGCCAAGTTTTCGCAGGTGTGGGACAGAATTGCGTTTCAAGGGCAGTTTTTGTTTGCTTGAGGACAGCACGTGCGCTTGCGTGGTTGCTCGTGCTTGTACCCTCTGCACCCCACATTGTATTTTGCACACAGGCCAATCAACGTTGAACGCCTCCTTTTCGTGTGTTGCCCTGTGCCTCCTTTTCGTGTGTTGCCCTGTGCCTCCCTTTCGTGTGTTGCCCTGTGCCTCCCTCTCGTGTGTTGCCCTGTGCCTTAACTGTGACAGTGCATGCTTTGCTATTTTTGTGTTCACAGTAAGAGTGTGCTGTACGCAGTGTGTCTCAGTAAGAGTGTGCTGTACGCAGTGTGTCTCAGTAAGAGTGTGCTGTACGCAGTGTCATCTCCTTTTGTCTGTAACTCAGAGTCCCGACTGTGCTTTGCACGTCTCATGTGTTCGCAGCACTGGCTCCCTGACGAAGAGCTAGACAGAGTGATGGCTCAATACGACACCGACAAGAGTGGGGCCATAGACCGTGAGGAGTACAAGCAAATCGTAAGGCCCGTTACGTGTAACCTGTGATGCTGTGAGGAGTACACGCTTACTGTTGATCAGGAGGACAAGCAAACTGTTGCTGTGAGAAGTGCACACATTGTGTTCATCAGAAGTGCAACCAGGTTGTAAGGCCCGTAACGTGTAACCTCTGATGCTGTGAGGAGTACACGCATACTGTTCATCAGGAGAACAAGCAAATTGTTGCTGTGAGGAGTACACACATTGTGTTTTTCAGGAGTGCAACCGGGTTGCAAGGCCTGTTACATGTAAACCTCTGATGCTGTGAGGAGTACACACATTGTGTTTTTCAGGAGTGCAACCGGGTTGAAGGCCCGTTACATGTAACCTGTGATGCTGTGAGGAGTACACGCATACTGTTCATTAGGAGAACAAGCAAATTGCTGCTGTGAGGAGTACACACATTGTGTTTTTCAGGAGTGCAAACGGATTGAAGGCCCGTTACGTGTAACCTCTGATGCTGTGAGGAGTACACACATTGTGTTCATCAGGAGTGCAACCAGGTTGCAAGGCCCGTTACGTGTAACCATTGATGCTACGAGGAGTACACATGTACACACACACACCATACCGTTTTTCAGAATGACAACCAAGGCCTGTTACATGTAACCTTTGGTGCATACCATGAGGTATACTTGTATATGGTAAGAAGTACACGCATGCCGTTCTTGTGGAGCGCCCGCAACCCGTCAGGCCGTTACACAATAACAGAGTTGGCCATAATCGTTAATAAATATGTGCCGTATATGACCGTTTACTTGGTGATTTCTTTGCCAAATTCTATATGTACACCGTATATATACATGTGACTGTGCTGTTTAGACGTGCCTATTGCTGTCTATGATTCAACGCCTGCTGCTGCTCCCCGTGCTGTTTAGACGTGCCTATTGCTGTCTATGATTCAACGCCTGCTGCTGCTCCCCGTGCTGCCTATCCTGTTGCCCGCGCTGTCTATGGATTAGCACCTGCTGCTGCCCGTGCTGTTTAGACGTGCCTATTGCTGTCTATGATTCGACGCCTGCTGCTGCTGACCGTGCTGCTATCCTGTTGCCCGCGCTGCCTATTATGCTCGCTGCTGCCTGCCTGTGCGTCGACTGTTGCTGCCTGATCTGACGCCTGCTGCTGCGCTCACCTTTGTCAGGTGTACGACGGCCTGTTGCTAGACGGCAAGCTCACAGACTACGAAAATGCATTTAACGCGGTAGACGTGTCTGGCAATGGCACAGTAGGTGAGTGTGTGTGTGTATGTGTGTGTGTGTGTGTGTGGTATTAAAATTGAATGACACTGATGCAGTGGATATGTCTGGCAGTGGCATGAAATATGAATTTCACAGTGGGGGGTGACAATGGCACAGTGGGGGGATAGGGCTGGTGCATCAGTGGATGTGTTTGGCAATGGCATGTTATGTAAATGCCATAGAGGGAGAGTGATAATGGCGCGGTAAGAAAATGGCACTGTACAAGTGGATGTATCTGGCAACGGCATTGTGAGTGGATGCCACAGTGGGAGAGCAACATTGGCATAGTGGTGGGAACTTATGGTGCAGCGGATATGTGTCTGGCAACGGCATGGTAAGTGGATGCCACACTGGGGAAGCGACAATGGCACAAAGGTTGAATGGCATAGGTGCAGCGTATATATTTGGCAACGGCATGGTGATTGGATGCCACAGTGGGGGAGCAACATTGGCATAGTGGTGGGAACTTACGGTGAAGTGGTGTGTCTGGCAACGGCATAATACGTAAATGCCACAGAGGGAGAGTGATAATGTCACCGTGATGGGATGTTATGGTAAAGTGGTGTGTTTGGCAACGGCATCATAAGTAAATGACACAGAGGGAGATTGGTAATGGCACGGTAAGAAATTGGCACGAGTGGATTTGTCTGGCAACGGCACGGTGGGTGGATGCCACAGTGGGAGAGTGACAACGGCACCGTGATGGATGGTATGGTAAAGTGGTGTGTCTGGCAACGGCATAATAAGTAAGTGCCACAGAGGGAGAGTGATAATGTCACCGTGATAGGATGTCATGGTAAAGTGGTGTGTCTGACAACGGCATAATAAGTGAATGACACAGAGGGAGAGTGATAATGGCGCGGTATTAAATTGGCACGAGTGGATGTGTCTGGCAACGGCATAATAAGTAAATGACACAGAGGGAGAGTGACAACGGCACTGTGATGGGATGTCATGGTGAAGTGGTATGTCTGGCAACGGCATAATAAGTGAATGACACACTGGGAGAGTGACAACGGCACCGTGATGGATGGTATGGTAAAGTGGTGTGTGTGGCAACGGCATGGTAAGCCATGGTAAGAGATCGACAGCGGCTCACTGGATGAATGCGATACGTAGTGGAAGTTTGCTTAATATATCCCGTGAAATCCTCGAAATGATGACTCTGGCGCAGTGGGTGTTTGTTACAGACTTAAATGTTTGGATGGATGCGTGGTATGGCACTGGGGTATAGGTGGTGTATAAGGAAGGGCGTGGGTGAGTGATTTGTTGTGGGAGAAGTGTGGGGGAGGACGTGTGATAGAGAGCGAGGAGGGTCGCTGCAATGTATAGCCGGGGATTTTAGAAAGTGGCAGCGACAGTGATGATAATGTTTGTTGCAAGGGCAAGTCGCAGGAACTGAACAAAGTCAAGGGCAAGGAATTGAACAAAGTATGTGGGCAAGGAATTGAACAAAATATGTGGGCAATGGGCACGAGAGAGGTACTTGTGCGTGAATGTACAGCATGAAGCTTTGTTCAGTAAGGGCAGATTGTAGTCGAGAGATGAACGGGGTGCTTGACATAAGCACCAGCAAAACTTGTTTATGTCACGTGTTTGATGACCTCTGGCTGAAGAAACAGAGGGGAGAAAGGTCACTGACGAGCTCAATAGAGGAGGAGAAGGAGGAGGAGGAGGAGGAGGAGGAGGAGCAGTTTCCGACCTCGCTCATTTTGCTCCTGCTCTTGTCCAATGCTTACACACACACACACACGCGCGCCTCTGAATGCCACGTAGCTACCAATTGAACGTTGGTTACTGATTGAACGTAATTGTAGGTGCAACCGAGCTCGCCAAGCTGTTCTCGCTTATGGGGAACCCCCAATCCTTCGAGAAGCTTGTGGGGATCATGCAGGTCAGTTGAAACAAGTCAAGGGCAAAAGGGTGCCTTGCAGGAAAGTCATGGGGTCATGCAGGTCAGGAAAGTAATGGAGATCATGCAGGAAAGTCGAGGGGATCATGCAGGTCAGGAAAGTCACGGGGTTTATGCAGGTCAGGACAGTCATGGGGATAATGCAGGAAAGTCATGGGATCATGCAGGAAAGTCATGGGGATCATGCAGGTCAGGAAAAACATGGGGATCATGCAGGAAAGTCGAGGGGATCATGCAGGTCAGGAAAGTTATGGGACCATGCAGGAAAGTCATGGGGATCATGCAGGAAAGTAAAGGGGATCATGCAGGTCAGGAAAGTCATGGGGATCATGCAGGAAAGTCACGAGGATCATGCAGGTCAGGACAGTCATGGGGATCATGCAGGAAAGTTATGGGGATCATGCAGGTCAGGAAAGTCATGGGAATCATGCAGGAAAGTCATGGGGATCATGCAGGTCAGGAAAGTCACGGGGATCATGCAGGTCAGGACAGTCATGGGGATCATGCAGGAAAGTCAAGGGATCATGCAGGTCAGGAAAGTCATGGGATCATGCAGGTCAGGAAAGTCATGGGAATCATGCAGGAAAGTCATGGGATCATGCAGGTCAGGAAAGTCATGGGATCATGCAGGTCAGGAAAGTCATGGGATCATGCAGGTCAGGAAAGTCATGGGATCATGCAGGTCAGGAAAGTCATGGGATCATGCAGGTCAGGAAAGTCATAAGTATCATGCAGGTCAGAAAAGTCATGGGATCATGCAGGTCAGTTGCTACAAGTAACACAAGAGGGTGCCTTGCAGCAAAGTCATCATGGTTATGGGGCACGAGGGAACCTTTCAACCTTATAGCTTGCAACTTGCCCGATGTTGTGTGTGTCTGAAACTTAAAGGAAGGGAGCCGCACGGGTAGGGTCTTTCTTAGTGTTGGCCAGAACCGTATATATGCACCCTATATGACCGTATATTTGGTGATTTCCCTGCCAAAAATACCGTACATACTCCGTATATATATGGTTCTGGCCAACCCTAGTCTTTCTGTGCCTGGTCTCAAAATGCTGCACGCATATCATTGCAATGGCTGTGCAGTCAAATGCTGATTGTTGCTTCCTTTTACACACACACAATTAAATACACACACAAATACAGACACTTATACACATAACAATATGACAAGGACACACACACACAAATTTACACACTTGTACACACAGCAATACGACAAGGACACACACACACAAATCCACACACATACACACATACACACACGTAAACAAAGCAATATGACAAGGACGCGCATACACACACAAATCCACACACACACACACATACACACAGCAATACGACAAGGACGAGTCCGGACAGATTGGTGGGTGGTCCGCTCTTTTGCCACTCAACTTGCAAAGTGCACCTCCATGAGTGCCTGTCCACATTTGCTGGAGCGCGGCGTTTGTACTATCAATGCACACTTGCTATGAATGCTTGAAAGGGTCAGGGCGTTTGTACTATGAATGCACTCTTTTGCTTGAAAGGGTCAGGGCTTGCGTGTCCAGCATGTAATGGAAGTGCGTACTCCAAAAGCATATCATAATTTCAAAACAAGCTTTCTGGTGCGGGTATCAATGTAGCGTTTATCCTTAGTGTATCTCTTCATGTGTCTTTGTGTCTCTTTTTGTGTCTCTTTTTATGTATCTTTTTATGTATCTCTTTGTGTATCCCCTTTCTTGCATCATGCTGATACTGGGTTACCACTGCCGGAGGGACTTTATGTTCCTTTTATTGTCCAACACAAGTGTCTCGTGGCCTCCTGCATACACACACACATACACACACACACACATACATACATACACACACACAGAGTTTGACGAGTTCCTACTCATGTTCCGCAACCAGCTTCTAGAGCTTAAGGTAGGACATGTGCCGCGTCGTGCGTTAGGTCGTGAAACGGATCTTGTCATCATTAACCACGCAGCGTTGCTTGTTATCAATAACCACGCAGCGTTGCTTGTTATCAATAACCACGCAGCGTTGCTTGTCATCAATAACCACGCAGCGTTGATTGTTATCAATAACCACACAGCGTTGCTTGTTATCAATAACCACGCAGCGTTGCTTGTCATCAATAACCACGCAGCGTTGCTTGTTATCAATAACTACACAGCGTTGCTTGTTATCAATAACCACGCAGCGTTGCTTGTTATGAATAACCACTCAGATTTGCTTGTTATTAATAACCACGCAACGTAGCCTGTTATGAATAACCACGCAGCGTTGTTTGTTATCAATAACCACGCAACGTAGCTTGTTATCAAGAACTAAACAGAGTACGTTGCTGTTCAGATTGTATTAGAGTACCCAGTGACAGTGTGGTTTCCTTTTCCTTTATTCATGCACAGTACTCATGCTGCCAGCGTAATGCTTCTTGCAACGTGTCCTGTGCGTTTTAAAGGAATTTTAATCTCTTTGACCCTTGTGTCTTGCTAAATGGTTGTAAGACAGTGCTTAAATGGTTGTAAGACAGTAGTTCCTTCATGTATCAAATAATACACAAGTGTGAAGCTTGTCGCAGATCAAAAGGGCCTGCAAACACCGCACGTTATAATAATGATAAACCGTCAATGTTCAGGACCATGCTTATGGAAAAGGGAACCAAATTGAACCTTTATTATACATTTGATGAGCTTATTGATTCAAGCGTGCGTGTGTGTGCGTATGTGCGTGTGTGCGTATGTGCGTATGTGCGTGTGTGTGTGTGCGTATGTGCGTGTGTGCGTATGTGCGTATATATAGGGAAGTGCATTTAGACAGCTGCTTATTCTCGTTTGAACCCTGGGTGTGTGTTTTGGGCGCACACTTTGAATCCGTGTCTCACCTCAAACACATAGAACACGCTCACAAACATGTGACCCCCCACACACACAAAAAACCCAGGACGTCCAAGCCTTTGTTGGGGGCATGCCCACCGACAGAGAGCTCAGCAAGAAGGTGGGTGTTTTCTGCTGCCACCCATGTCAGCAACTGAGTCTGTGTGATTGTATGTATGTGCTGCCACCCATGTCTGCTATGGTGTGTGTGTGTGTGTGTGTGTGTGTGAGAGAGAGAGAGAGAGAGAGAGAGAGAGAGAGAGAGAGAGAGAGAGAGAGTGTGTAATTGTATTAGTGTATCGCGACACATAAGCAGGTTGGTAAGAAAGTGACTTTTCATCCTTTCCTCTCTTCTTTCAAAAAGAGAGCAAAGGCGTTGCATCATAGCATTTCAAAGCCAGAGGGACAGGGTGCCAGAAAGGTATCATGAGTCTTTGAACGACGCATATCATACCAAAAGCAATTGCATCACTAGTTGCTTGCATCACCGGTCTTTTCTCACCGCCAGTCAGACACCCCGTGCTTGATTACTTGTTGGCATTGTTGTTAGTCTTTTCTGAGCACTATCTAGCTTCGCTCATCGCTAACACGCATGAACCACATGCACATACAAACCCAGACACATGCACACACTTACACACACAGATGCTGGCAGCAGCAGAGGGCGACATGTCCCTTATCTTCACTGAGAAGGTAGAAGCTCATAGGCAGACGGAATTGAATAACCCCTACAGTTTTTGGACTTGCCTACAAAAAACTTCTTCGTTGTACGTTGTTCTCTTCATTCACGTTTTACTTATTACCAAGTCCTTTACCTAGTCAGCTTCCTTGCTCCCTCTATTCAACGTGGGGAGTGGTGTTCATTGCCGGCACGGTGAATCCTTTTCCTTGTTCGTTTTCAGCCCCCCCTTCGCTTGACAAAGGGCTTTTTGCTGTGCTTGAACTGCGCACAAGGTGCAATGCCTAAAGTTTCCACCCATGGTGCCGCTGCACAACCCTATCGTAATTTCTGTGTTACCCATGATGAAAGCACCGCTATGGAACGTCCTATTTGTAGGGTTGGCCAGAACCGTATATATACACCATATATGACCGTATATTTGGTGATTTCCCTGCAAAAAATACCGTATGTACACCGTATACATATGGTTCTGGCCAACCCTACATATTTGACATAGTTCTGTGGTGCCCTTGATGGGAGCACCGCCACGTAACGGCCTAATTGCTGTTTTTAAATCGTTACCCATGATGAAAGCACTGCTACGGAACTTCCTATAATTGACCTGAACACCAAACCTCCTTTTTTCGCACAAATGGCACTTGGCCTGTCATGTATGAACTTGTTCAATCCTTGTAATGTGCAGGCACCTGCTTAGCTTCAAGCTTTCCTAACCAGCTTCAAACAACCAGTGCTTCTGTATTTGTCTTTGGACACTTCAGGAGCTTGATGAAGCCATTGCAGATGCAGGGAAGAGCGGCAAAGTGGTTGTTGTCTATTCTGCCTTGACGTGGTGCAGGTGCGTGTGGGGAGGTTGCTGTGTGTATGTGGTTGCTGTGTTTGTGTATGTGGCTGCTGTGTTCGTTTGTGTGTGGTTGTGTTTGTTTGTGTGTGTGGTTGTGTTTGTTTGTGTATAATTGCTGTGTTGCTGTGTGTGTGTGTATGTGTGAGTATGTGTGCGCACACCTGTCTTTATTTGTGTGTGTTTGCTTTGGTGGTAGGGGGGGGGGATGTATATGTGCTCGAGCATTTGTGCATTGGGGGTGTGTTTTTATAAATGTGTACACTGGATCAACGTCATCTGTCGTCTCCAATGCGGACTAGTGCATTTTGCATGGAGGAGTTGTGGTCCTACAGCCTTGCATATACCAATGCAGGTATTTTGGGGATCTTTGAGGCATTACGTATGGTGCTGCATCTTGAGGCACACAGCATCTGACTCTGATGTGACTCTGATGTGACTCTGATCTGACTCTGATGTGACTCTGTGACTCTGATATGACTCTGATATGACTCTGATACGACTCTGATGTGACTCTGATATGACTCTGATGTGACTCTGATATGACTTTGATGCGACTCTGATCTGACTCTGATGTGACTGATGAATGCACCTTCCTTAGATGAATGCAACTTCCCATGATCAAGTTCCTTTGGAATTGTTTTTGCTTTCCTCATCTGATTCCTGAATCATCATGTTGTCCGTCTTTCACTTTTCCTACCTCTTTTCCTCTACCTGTAAGACGTGCAGGTCAAAGTGATCTCTCCCACACATACACATACTCACACGCACATACGCACACACACATACACGCACACACAACACACTACAGCCGTGTTTGTCCCTTCATACACACTACCCTTTTGTCCACTGCATTCCTTTGTTCTTAACTCAGACGTTCTTATTATGGCAGCCGGCCAGCCAAAATGTTGGCTGAAGGCTCCCAACTGGAATAACCTAAACTGATTTTAATCTCTATGCGTACGTCATACGGTGTGTGTGTGTTTGCGTTTCCTACAGACCGTGCAAGGGCATGCAGCGGCCTGCCCACAAGCTGGCAGAGCACTACAAGGACTCGGTACGTGGTTGCCCTATGGCCTTGAGTTTGCTTCATTGTTATGGTTGGCCAGAACCATGTATATATATACTCGGTACGTGGTTGCCCTATGGCCTTGTGTATGCTTCATTGTTAGGGTTGGCCAGAACCATGTATATATGTATGTATATATATATACTCGGTACGTGGTTGCCCTATGGCCTTGTGTATGCTTCATTGTTAGG
>Ga0307945_1002515_pt1 | contig 14874 bp, 7 predicted proteins | sample OrgLakmetagen228_FD_201818 | JGI IMG/M metagenome (GOLD analysis project Ga0307945, IMG submission 201818) | Saline water microbial communities from Organic Lake, Antarctica - #228 | ecosystem: Environmental > Aquatic > Non-marine Saline and Alkaline > Saline | place: Antarctica: Organic Lake...
TGGGCTGGTGTGTGGGTCCATCCTCACCCAGACCGATGGAGTCGTGTGTCAGCACTGGAAAAGAGTAGAAATCGATATAAAGTCAAGAGTGCTTGATGCAGCAAGAAATGACCTGATGAATGGGCTGATGTGTGGGTCCGTCCTCTCCCAGATCGATGGAGTTGTGTGTGAGCACTGGAAAGAGCATAAAATAATTTCAAAATGAAGACATAAAAAGCAGGCGCAAAAAGGAAGGACCTGCTTGCATTGCCTATGTATGCTTCCCACACTTGCCAATCCCAACACAAGCTGGGAAGCAAAACCCTGAAGGACCTGATCCCTTTATAGGGCCATTCTCACCAGTGAAGCTGTGTGAGCACTGAAAAAGAGCAAATGAAAAGATGTGAGTCCTTTTAGGTGCAAATAAACTTGTGCAAAAACCCCAGTTCATAATGCTTAATATATTGGTGGACGATACAAGTGCACGTCTATAGAGGTCAGAATAAACCGCTGTGCTATCACGCATCAATGTACAAAAGAGGCGGACTCAGTTTGACCTGCTGCATTCCGTGGCTTGAACACACTCAAAACAAGCTCTGAAAAGGAAGCACCAGCATGCACCATCAACAACCTCTCATCACAGCCCATACCAAAGATCACTCCAGCACGCAAGAGAGCTCTCAGGTGCATCGCTCCACGCAAGTAGTTTGTGAAGTCGAAGAAAATAATACACCAACAATCTCTCTTCAAAGCAAACTGTCCGTACCATAGATCACTCCAGCATGCGAGAGCGCACTCAGGCGCATTGCTCCACGCATGTAGTCCGTGAAATTGAAAAAAGTGGCTGCATAGGGAATGAGGCCGGGCGTATGGAGAGCAATGCCATTGCTTATGGCAGCCATGCCGTGCTCCCGCACACCAAAGCGCAGGTTGCGGTTCTCGTACTGCAAAGGATTACAGCAGAGCAAGCTAGAAGCTAGTGAATGCAATGACCAGCGGCAGCTGCTGTTCTTGTACTGCAAAGAATATTGCATAGAGCGAGCAAGTGATTGCAATGAGCAGCTACAGTTTAATATATGTGCGAAGTTCGACCGCCGAATGTGTGAGAAGGTAACAGGCTTTGTGAGGCAACAATCTTGGTACGCAAGCAGCAAGAAAGGAGCCTCTGCCAAGACCACGCGCGCAGCAAAAACAATGTATGTGTGAGCAAGTTCGACTGGTCCAATGTGTATGAAGTAACTTTGTGTGTGTGAAAATACATGTGAGGCAGCAATCTTGGTATGCAAGCAAGCAAGAAAGGGGCCTCTTTCAAGACCACGCACACAGCAAAACAATATATGTGTGAGCAAGTTCGACTGGTCCAATGTGTATGAAGTAACTTTAAGTGTGTAAAAATACACGTGAGGCAGCAATCTTGGTACGCAAGCAAGCAAGAAAGGGGCCTCTTTCAAGACCACGCACGCAGCAAAAACAATGTATGTGTGAGCAAGTTTGACTGGTCCAATGTGTATGAGGTAACTTTGTGTGTGTAAAAATACATGTGAGGCAGAATCTTGGTACGCAAGCAAGCAAGAAAGGGGCGGGCCTCTTTCAAGACCACGCGCACAGCAAAAACAATATGTGTGAGCAAGTTCGACTGGTCCATTGTGTATGAAGTAACTTTGTGTGTGTAAAAATACACGTGAGGCAGCAATCTTGGTACGCAAGCAAGCAAGAAAGGGGCCTCTTTCAAGACCACGCGCACAGCATACCACGTGCACAGCAAAAAAAGATATGTGTGGGAAGTGTGACTGGTCTGACGTGGTGCACACGTGAGGAAGCTTTGACGTGGATATGTCTGTCAATGGCAGCAGATGTAACACATGGCTACTAAGTTTAGTTTGGATTACAAAGGCCTCCAGTCTGGCATGGCTGCTCAACCTGTAGGTCCTAACAAATAAATCAATCAAAAAGATTGACAGCTGCACTATTAATTTGTAAACTGAGTTATGTTTAAAAACAAAACCTTTAATTTGGCTATTAACGCACTCGACAAACACACTTGATAAAATAAGGAAAAACCTACTGACACTTACATTAATCAAGGGAAATGACTTCTTTTGGTGTTGAGTACCGTTAAAATCGTGGTACTGACATACACATATTCATATTTATCAAGGAAAAATGAGTCATTGTTTTGGTATCAAGTAGCGTGACACGGCACTTACGCTGTCCCTCTGGACATGTCTGCCCATGGCAGCAGATGTAACACTTCCCTATCCAAAGCAAAGCTTGACATAACGAGGAGAGAAACAATTGGTATTAGCACTCCACATTAATCAAAATGAGTTATTATTTTGGTGTCAAATATCGTAAAAGGCACTTACGCTGTCTTTCTGAAAGTCGCCATACATTTTAACCAGGGTCAGGTTAGAGACAGCCAAATCAGCAGAACCGCCTGCGCAGCGTGTGTTCAGAGGTTAAGTGTGCGGTCTGGTGGGGGTGCGGAAAATCAAAACGAATGCTGCAGACCCACCCCTGATCTATGCCGGTGGAGATGATCTGCTTATTTTTTGCCTGTTATTGTATGGCCATTCACAATGCATACACACAGGCAGTGGTTTTTTATTCACGAGGTATATCTATATACAGAATGGGTCTTAAACCAACATGTTGTATTAAAACCGCCACTGTTTTGTTTGAGCGGTGGAAAAAGTAAGTAATGACCTGCTGACTCAAAAGGTGAAAAATAAATATCACAGAGGGGGTTATCTGGGCAAATATCACAGAGGGGGTTATCTGGGCAAATATCACAGAGGGGGTTGGTTATCTGGGCGCCTCAAAAGGAATGAGACTCAAAAGGTGAAGAATAAATATCACAGAGGGGGTTATCTGGGCACTCATCACGCAACAATAGTGTGGACTTTGTTTCCTCACGATCAAGCCAACACAATTTGGGCGTTAAGCTATATATGTTCTCTCAATGTTAATCTAACTGTCGTTTAATTGCGCTGGAGAATTTTGATCTGGGTGAGCTTCTTCATAGGGTTGGCTAGAACCGTACATATACACCGTACACGACCGTATGTTAAGTGGTTTCTCTGCCAAGATTACAGTATATACACCGTATATATAGAGGGTTAGGGTTGTGTATAGAGGGTTATAATTATATATAATCAGTTCATGTTATATATAGGGTTCTGGCCGACCCTACTCCATACCAATTAACCCAGGTAGTTTGGGCGCTATAGCATTCAGCATCGTCTGGCTGTGCTGCCTTGTGGCTAGGCCCTTGTCTTCAGGGGAGAAAGTGGGGAGCACGCTGTCCAGGAATGAAGGATCCATTCGCTCAGATTTTGCGTTCAAAAGTTCCTGCAGAGAGCAGACGTTGTTTTCTGGATATCGAGCTCAGCGTCAGCTACTGCACGGTGCGGGCATAGACCTTACATTTGGTATCTCATGCTAATAGAGGGCAATGAGGTTAAAAAAAGGTAACACATAGAACACAATGTTCAGGTTCACGCCCACACATGAAAGCTTTCAGACTTGACTCTCTTCTCCCTCAGAGGCGGTGCCTGTGTTCTCTAGACATTACCAGGTAAAATGTTGTTAAATTCTTAGTTGAAGTAGTTTGACATCAAGAGGCAAAGCAACTGTCAGACACGTGGCTCTGAAGAGAAAGATTTGTGTGAGCGGGGTGCAATGAGGTGCAAAGAGAAGAGACGTGCTGGTAAAATGTTATTAAATTCTTAGTTGAAGTAGTTTGACATCAAGAGGCAAAGCAACTGTCAGACACGTGGCTCTGAAGAGCAAGGTTTGTGTGAGCGGGATGCAACTAGGTGCAAAGAGGTGAGACGTGCTGGAATGAAAGAATGATGCAACATGCCACCACAAAGCCATTTTAGCAGTCTCTAATAGCTGCATCACACAGCAAACAAAAAAAGCAAAAAAAGCAAACAACTTAACACATTGTGCCAGCATATCAGTTCTTTTGTTAGTGACTTGCAGGCCAATTTCTTTGTTAGGCCCGGCAGGGCAATTTCTTTGTCAACACCAGCAGGTAGTTTTTTGGTGTTTTGTGTTCTTAACAGATCCTCTAATTAATGACATTAATCAGAACGTAAAAGCCAGGTGTGTCAACTTGACGCTGGATTGGTCCAAAGCTGATAAAGGACGTTTGAGTGGTTGCCCCATGAATGCAGATTTCTCTGCTTGCAGAAGAAGTCTATTTCTTTTAAGAGATTGACTTATATGATGCGCTTTTGCACAAAAGTGCATGCTTCCCTTGATTATATCTGAATCCCCCTATTATATTTATCACACTGAATTCCCCTTGCCTCATGAACGAGCCGTAAAAGAACGTTTTGGAAACATAGCCACTGGGAATCCACGAGGCAACACTAAACGACTTTGGTTCTGATCCAGCCCTCTGCTCTTTCTTGATTTGACAGAAGTTCCAAGCAAAACAAAAGCGAGACGGAAAAGGGAAGTACCTTGAACTCATCGTGTTCCTTTGGGTACTTTTTGCCGTACTCCTCTAGATCTGCCATCCACTGATACTCTGCCTGCGCGCCTTCACTTATTGCCTGTGTATCAGGAGGAAAAAAAGGGCAGTTTGAAATTAGCATTTCTTGTGCTCTGTATCTTCCATGCCTGACAGGAGCAAAAATTGGCACCTCATAATAAATTGCCTCCTGCCCTTGCATACTAATAAAAAACTACATGAATAAATCATTGGCTTGTGCGCACTGCAATGTCTATGCAAACCATGATCTATGCAAACCATGATTCATGAGTACTATGCAAACCATGATCTAGCACACCATGATCTTCCATTCATAAGTACTCTGCCTGCCCCTGTTGCATAATTCGAGGTGCCAATTTCAATCCTTCGTAAAAACAGGAAGGCTCAATGGCGCAAACAATTCAAGCCATGTGCTGTCACCAAGAAGCGAGTGAGCAAATTCAGGGATTGAACGCATCTGCTTAAACAACCTGTGCTTTGCATTGTTGACAGAGAACACAGAAGATATCAGGAGATGCTCAAAATGAGCAGAAGAGGTAGTTGGGCAAGGAGCTGAAGCACACCCACTTACTGCCGTATGTTTGTGAAAGGAATTTAGAAGTTTGGTGAATATTGTCCACACACATCTCCCATTGACAACAACACATGTTAATATACTCCATCAAAAGACATATCCGGCTGCACAAATACAAATAGGGGCTGTTTCAGCTTGTTTCATGTGGCCCTGGAATGTTCTAGGAGTAAACAAAAAAGAAGTGCATAGGACAGAAATGCTGTACGCATACAACTGGAGAAAACAGTGCTTGGGACTGCATCCTGGTGAGGAGCAGAACGTGCTGCCTGCAGGCAATGCCCTTAAATGAACGCGTATAAATGTAATAAACCTGCAGGCAATGCCCCCAAATGTAATAAACCTGCAGGCAAATCCCCCAAATGAACGCGTTTAAATGTAATAAACCTGGGGAACAAACCACACGGAATGCCGTACACCTCCTATGGCATCTCGAACTCTTTTGTGCTGCCAGCACCTCTTGAATTAGCACTAGATTCAAACAACACACCTCATGGTAAAAGTCGTACACTTCCTTTGGCACCTCAAACTCTTTGTGTTGCCACCCTAGCGCCTCTCGAGCCAGAGCAGTCTCGTCTGCTCCTAAGGGGGCTCCGTGCACGTCGTGTCCTCCTGCCTTGTTGGGTGCGCCAAACCCAATCACTGTCGACAGCTGCAAAACATTGCAGAGTTCCAAAAGCTAGGCTTGGTGGTAAAGTTGGGAAGTATTTGTGCACGCCCTCCTGCCTTGTTGGATACACCAAACCTGATCACTGCCGACAGCTGCAATACAGGACAGAAAGCTACGTTGGTGGTCAAGTTAAAAGTATTTCTGCGCACCCTCCTGCCGTGTTGGGTGCTTGTTGGGTGCGTCGAACCTGATCACTGTCGACAGCTGCAAAACATTGCAGAGTTCCAAAAGCTAGGCTTGGTGTTAAAGTTGGAAAGTATTTGTGCACGCCCTCCTGCCTCGTTGGGTGCTTGTTGGGTGCGCCAAACCTAATCACTGTCGACAGCTGCAAAACATTGCAGAGTTCCAAAAACTAGGCTTGGTGGTAAAGTTGGAAGGTATTTGTGCACGCCCTCCTGCCTTGTTGGGGTGCGCCAAACCCAGTCACTGTCGACAGCTGCAAGACACAACCAAGTTTGAAAGCTAGGCTTCATCATCATGTTAAAATATTTGGGCACACTCTCCTGCCTGGTTGAATATGCCCAAATACTTCAACTTTACCACCAAGCCTAGCTTTTAATATCTGTCCTATTTTGCAGCTGTAGACAGTGATCGGGTTTGTTCCATGGTGTTCTGTGCGCACCTCTTACTGCTAACACTGCACCGCTGTGGAGTTTGTTAAAGGCATGGAAGGTCAGGCAGTCTACTCGTCATTGTGTGAGCACTATCAGCACACGGGGATGCAGATTTACATTTTACATCATCCAGAGCCACTTTCTTACAAAGCGGTAGGTTGTGTGATTTGAAGCTCAATGGTACAGATAGAGGAGGGTCCTCATTACTTTTCATTACTTTGCGTTACAAATTCGTAACTTAGGCCACCATCCATCTGTGAATTACATATCTTGCGACTGTTCACAAAATCTTGGCATCGGAGCCACACAGAAAGCACACTACAGAAGCCACATGCACAGGCCTTGATGATCCTCCTCCTCCTCAAATTAATTCAGGGATGGTCTGCACTGCCTGTTTCCACATTTTGTTGATCAGGGTCAGACCTTAAAGGGGTGCGATGGCACTGCCAGTGATGACGGCATTAACCTGGGCGATGGAACTGCAGATGCTTGTCACATTCAGGGACGGTGTGCATGCCTTTTTTATTTCCATTCACTTCTTTTTGCTCCTTCAACGCACCTTGATGAGTGTTGGCTTGTCAGTGACGGCCTTGGCTTGGGCAATGGCACCGCGGATGCCGTCCATATTGGTGTGGCCGTCCTATGAGCAAGCAAGCACAGGAATTGACTGTGTTGGTGTGACTGTGCCGGTCACAAAGAGGCAAGAGGATTAGGAGCTTAGCTGGTTGGCGTGGCCGTTGTGAGCAAGGGAGGCAAAGAGTAAGATGCTGACTTTGTTGACATGGCTGCCCTGTGAGCACGGAGGCAAAGAGGACAAGAAGTAGGCTTCGTTGGTGTGATTTAAGTTGGCAACAGAGAGGCAAGAGTAATGATGAGATTGACCGTCCTAAGAAGGAGGCAAAACTATCAAAAAATTGACTGAGTTGGTGTGATTGTGCTGGCAACGAGGGGTGTAGTTTATTATTTACTGTGTTGGTGTGGCCTGACTGTGGAACAGCAAAGCGTGGAAATCATTGACTGTGTTGGTGTGGCCGTGCTGGAAAGAGGAGGCAAGGGTATCGAGAGGTCTGTGTCGGTGTGGCCTGTCTGTGAGCAAGAAGGCAAAGCGATTATGAGATTGACTGTGTTGGTGTGGCCGTGCTGGTAAAGAGGAGGCAAGGGTATCGAGAGGTCTGTGTCGGTGTGGCCTGTTTGTGAGCAAGAAGGCAAAGCGATTAAGAGATAGACTGTGTTGGTGTGGCCGTGCTGGTAACGAGGAGGCGAGAGTATAAAATGTTGTTTGTAATGATGTGGCCGTTCTGTGAGCAAGGGGGCAAATAATCTAAGAGGTTGACTGAGGCCATTACGTATAATAAACGATGTGAACATGACATGCACATAATAGCCAACCACAAATCACCAGCATGCGTTGCATGAAAAAGCATGCCTTGTTGGCCATCGAGTATTGACTACAATCATCCCAATATTACATAATAGCCCAACCACAAATCACCAGCATGCTTTGCATGACAAAGCATGCATTGATGGCCATCAAGTATTGACTACAGTCGTACCAATTTAATTCGCCTAAAACTCGCACAAGAAAGGCTTGCAGACGTACGGAATATATTGCAGGATGTGATTCAACAATTATGCTCACCTCGACGTGTAAAACGTGCCAGCCTAAGGCTTCGTAGCGCTTGGACACGTCTTCTGTGAAAGCAATCTTAGTATCACCTGCGTGTGGTTTTGTCGGAATGATTAAGTGCCTCGTTTTGTGTACACAGTAATTGTTCAAGTGCCAGTTCTCTTATTGCAATCAGACAAGAAGAAGGGTAGGTTGCTGTGTGTCATCAGATTGACTCACAACAACGAACACACAATGGTTTTTGCCCAAATACCAGTGCAATACATGACGTGTAAAAATCTTCTGTTCCTCAGATCACCTAACAGACATAACAGACTCTCCAGACTATTTTATGCTCTCGAGATAGTCCTGGGCTAATATTTATAATAGCTGCAGGCATGAACTCAAGACCCGGCTACCTCTTTTGAACACGAGTTTCCTTGCATGACGATAATGTTGTCCCAAAATCTTGTCCCAAAATTGGTTATCGATTTAGTAATGAAACAGCATGTTCAACCTCTGTTGCAAATCTAAGCCAGGATTTGAAGTGGTGTGGGCTTGAAATTTGTAAGCCTCATGTTCTGTGCATAACATCTTACACGTGCGTTAGAGGAAGAGAGCAGTAAATCTCAGGCAAAAAACAGCATTGGGCAAACCTGGGCTCTTGTGCCCCCTTACGGTATAAAAGAGCAGCAGGAACCACACTATTTTTTATATCATAAAGACAAAGAGCTAATATGGTTCCAACAAACGCCTTGAATAGAAGAGTATTTTTTTGTGTACAGCGAGTTTATAGAAGAGGTGGTAAATTTTTAAACCTCACTCTTAACGCTCGACCCGCCCCGATGCATGACGTTTTTACACATGATTGATGAAATGTTTCTCCTAATAACCATTTACCTCCGGGCTTGCCGCGGAGCCACCTTCTATGAATGAGGCAGGACCTCCGTTTGTTCAAACCAATAAATTGAACATAGTCGTATCTCATCAACATTGTGAGTCAGTGGTACACGACTATGTTAAGTTTATTGGTTTGTACAAACGGAGGTCCTGCCTCATTCATAGGTCAAGGGGAGACAGCAAAATCCCTACTACGAGAATGAATTGAACCGAAAGTTTATAAATAAAAAGGGAGCAAGAGAGGCTTATATTCTCAATGGCAGCTAACCACTGGCCAGCCAATTACACATACGAACCTAAGAAGTGATTATATATGCCTCAAGCAAGAAAATGGACTTGCCCGTTGCAGCCTCACAGTGTTATATTTCCTCACAGTGTTATATTTCCAATGGCAGCTAACCACTGACCAGTCATTTACATGCAAACGTCACTCAACTCTTTGCAGCCTCGCCGGGTTACATGTTTCAAAGACTCCCAGCTGCACCCAGGCACTTTTAAACAACAGCCCTACCATCAATGGAGATCTTGTTGTCGTCGTAGAAGATGATGAGCTTCCCCAGTCCCCAGTGCCCCGCCAAAGAACAGGCTTCGTTGGAGATGCCCTCCATCATGCAGCCATCTCCAGCAATGCAGTAGCTGCACATGCGCGGATAGGGCAATAAAAAATGGACCTTCACCTTATAACAGATGTTTTGACGTGTGTGGTGTATAGAGTCGAATAAAGAGCAGGCTCTTTAGAGATGCCCTCCATCAGGCGGCAGGATAGCGATGGCTGCATCTCTGTGCCAAGCTTTGCTGCCTACCTGGGGGCACGCTCCAGCATGCAGACCATTGTAAGTCCGTCCTCGGCAATGCAGTGGTTGCACAGATAAAAATGCCCTTCCCCCCCCCCAAGGAACGGATGTAAACTTGTAGCAGATTTTCATGTATGGTACCATAGGCCTATCCTTTACCTTTAAATAGACGTTTTAATCCATGCGTGAGTATAGTACAAAGGCCAATCCTTGGCTACGTACACCGGTAAATGCAACCAATAGTAGGCCTTTAGAGCTGCAAGCCCTTGAAGTAAATGTCTGAGTCTTGAGATACCATCTGGACATTTGGAGAGTATACGTATCATTATAGGAGCCATATATTTAACTTGGGAAAGTCCCTGTTTTACATGCGCACACCAACCCTTTTCTAGAAAGCTGTAGAGAAAAAGGAAATTTGTTTCTCAGGCAAGCTTGGCAATTTGTCGTGTAATTGACGTATTGACAGCAAAGTCAGATCAAGTACCCTATTGCACTCACCTGTACAAGAAAGGAAACCAGTAGATCTTGTAAAAACTGCTAAAAAAGTTTTGGTTCCGTGCGACGTCTTCACCACAGCGTTCACCACCGCGAACAAAAAAGGCAAAGTATCTAACTTTCATAAAAGAGCAACCTGCGCAACACTTACGTGTAGTGGTCCACGATTTTGGGTGCGTCTGGCTTGTTGAAGCGAGCTGCCAAATTTGCTTCTGCCACAGCCATGCCCACTGCATTGCCAACCCCTTGGCCCAGAGGACCTGCAATCAAAATAAATGAAGACAGTTCGCGGAGAGGTAAGTTGAAAGCCTTTGCCCACTGCACTGCTCACCCTTTGCCCAAAAGACCTAAATCCAAAAGGACGCGTAGGACACAAAGAAAATACAGAGTGCAAATTGGGTGTTTACTATAGGTATTTAAGCAAAATGTATGGATCACATAATGTAACCAAACACCTAAAGTGCACAAGTCAGATTGCTCATACACCAAATCCGCACTTGAGATTGGAGTTACTGGCATACTTTTGTATAAACAGTCAGGTTTGCCTCCTTTGCCTCTCACACTGTGTGGCTAGCTCTGTCAGAAGTCACGTATGCGTAGTTCCCAGGGTGCTGAACGAGCAAATCTCGCAGAAAATAATTGAGACGTTACTGTCCAAGTTACAGCCCCTCTTTTGACTCTCACGCCTTGGTTCCTGCTTTAGCAACCACTCGCTGAGTCTCGTCTGGCACTCGCTGAGGGGTTCCACTTTTGCGTGGATCCTCTTAGCGAGTGCCAGACGAGGCTTGCTGCGGGTCTGGCAAAAATACAAGTACACCCTTGCTCTCTTTCTATTTATCAACTTTCAATTCGTTCCAACCTCGTAGTAGGGATTTTGCTATCTCCTCTTGACGTATGTAATGCGCCAACAACAGTACACAATGATTAGACTCACACACCCTCTTTTGCCTCTCTCACCTGTCGTGACCTCGATGCCAGGAGTCACGTAGTTCTCAGGGTGCCCTGGGAGCTTGCCGCGGATCTGGCGGAAATACTTAAGGTCGTCCAGGCTGATGTCGTAGCCAGTTAGGTGCAACAGTGAGTACTGGAACCTGTTTTGATGAGTTGCGTAAGGGTGTTTGTTTTGGGCATAGTCCTATGAGAACATTTGTTATTTGGAAGGGTGAAGACAAAGAAGTTCAGCAACCTTGAAACTCGTGTCCCTTGTATTTGCAGAGGCTAGGTGGTAGATGTGTTTTGCTGGAATAAAATGAAAGAAACCAGAAGAATAAGTTTGACACAAGATGTGGATGGGAATAAAACCGAGCGTTCATGCTATCAATTGTGACCATCAATTGTGAAGATGAAAGTTGCATAACAATGAGTACAGATGCGCACAGCGCGCTCAAGTTCGTTTTGAACAATAACATTTGTATAAGAACAAGTGAGTAGTGTAGATAGAGCTCCAGATTACGCTAAGATACAACAATTCATGTAGACTTACATGCAGCCATGGCCTGCTGACAAAACGAAGCGGTCACGGTTAAACCAGAGGGGGTTGTGAGGGTAGTACTTCATCACTTCAGTCCACAGCACAAAGCCCAAGACCGCGCAGCCCATGGGCATTCCTGGGTGCCCGGATTTTGCCTTGTTCACTCCTGTGCATGCAAGTGTTATAATGTTAGCACACATTTAATACGACGCTGTGCAGACACATGTGTGCAACAACGAGGGCCCCCCGCACCCCTGATGATGCGCGTACCCCTCCAGATCACCACAGCTAAGCACAAAAGGGTACAGCAAAGACTTACTGCTACTTAAAAACGAGTCAACAAGCTCACCATCAATGGCCAGAAAGCGCAGGGCGTTGATGCAGTCCTTTTGGGTCTGTGGGCTGATCTGCCGCCGCTCAGCAAAAGGGTGCGCCCACGCATGGCACTTCAAGCCACGCTGGCGATTTGGGCGTGCTGGTTGCCTCTTTTTGTTGGACAGGAGAGGGGCATGGCGCAAAGGGGCGGAAGGTTTGCCAATCCCGTTTGCGTGGAGCAGCATTTTGGGATGGCAAAAAATACAATAAGAATTTTAGTAATTGATGCTGGGTCGTGCTTTTTGTGTTTTAACTCCGTGCTCTCCAGGCAAGTCCGATCCTTCCTCGCAGATTTTATTTGCAGGAAAATTCCTAACATTTCATTACTACACGTGTCTCTTACGGTCCTTCCAGCGCATGTCCCCTCTCCAGCCTTATAATCATATTCCTGGGCGTGACACCTATAGGGTTTTGTGTCTTGAGATTAGTGCTGCCAATCTTTTTGATTGACTGGGACTTATGGTTTGAGGAAGGAGGAGTTTGAGAAGTTTGAGGAAAGCTCCCACATGTACCGTGCGATACTGGTGATGTTCAAGATGAGCAGCATGTTCTTATTCGCTGCGCCAATCCCCACATGTCAGATTTAGTTTCAATTTTCGACACTGGTTGATTTTACCTCACCAGCCAATTGCCATCAGGCAGATTCTCGGGCTGTAGGCCATCCTTGTAACCCAATCCCCACATGATTTCTCTCCACAGGAAATATGCATCTCTGTATCCCCCAACAGGAGCCCACGACATGTCTACTTTCTTAGGCCAGAACAATAACAAGCTTGAATTCTTCCCCCGTGATCTAATTGCTTCGTAAAAGCAGGCTAGCTGTCACACTCCTTGACTGAAGGCCTTTTCCTGTAAAACCGTGTAAAATCTTGTAACCCTTTCCTGTAAAACCGTGTAAAATCTTGTATGGTTTGGCGAGCCGTACCAGGCTGGAAGGTCCGATCAGCCAAACAACCTGGCTGAAGGTCACCCCCCATTGTAACCATTGGGGAGCCGTACCAGGCTGGAAGCCTTCGCAATCCAGAATAACAACAAACTATATTTTTTCTACATTAACTTTTTTTTGAGCAGGCTAGCAGTCGCACGCTTTGACTGAAGGCCTTCTCTCATAAATTTTCACAATCCTTTGCTGGTTAAACCGACGAGATATCGAGACGTAGGAGACTTTTGTTTTACATGGCATCGTTGAAAACAAATGAGACCTCCTCAAAAAAGCTACAGCTAACGTCCCACACTGCAACTCTACTCCTTGTGGTTGGGGATGTTGAAGATCTTGGCGGGGTAGTCAAAGATCTTGTCGCTGTCCCGGTCGGCGAGGGGGCCGCTGCAAAGGTAAAGAAGAGAATGGATGTAAATTAGGTGACTTGATTATGAGTAGCAAGGTAGTGGCAAAACCAGCCACGCCAAGCACAAAGGCAGCAGGGTGTCTACATCAGACGGCTGCAGGCAACGTGGATCAAGTCAAAAGCCCTCAACATGAGTTCAAGTTGCAGCACAAGTTTCTCGCACCCCCTGCGTGAGTGTTCTCTCCCTGTCATAATTTTTGTGCAAAGGGAGGCCTTTATAGCAGACACACGAACCGTGTCTCAATCAACACTTGGGCGACGTATGAAAAACGCTGAAGTTATCTGCTCATTCACAGGTGCTTGGATTAAATAAAGCCTTTAAAGACTAACCCTTCTGTCTTGTCGTACGTAATCTCATTGCCATGCTTCTTCACCCCCAACACTGGCAAGCAGCAATCTGTTAGCTGTGTTATAATCACCAGCAGATGATTCCTTCCTTTGATCAGTCGTGCAAGTTTAAGCAAGGCTTCTCACAGCATTTGCCGGCGCTCCACCCTAGCCTGTTGTAAAGCATACAAGTCATGATGCTGAGGTGGCTGCCTTTTTCCTCACGTGAGGTGACCTCATTATTGTCTGCATACCGCACGCTTCCTCATTTTTTGCTTGATTTTCACGTTCTTCCTACTGAGAATTGCTGGGAAAACTACAGCACCTGAGCCTGCCCACTCGTATTCCTTGGGAATTCATTTCCACTACCTACCTAACAATTGCAGGCCAATGCCTGTCAATTCAGGACAGCCTTCCCCCTGATACACACTCACAGAACTCACAAGCAAGACGACACTTTATGGTCATCAAAGGCGCACAGGAAAAAATGAGGAGTTGGCCAGAACCGGTAACATCCACCGTATGTTTTGTCATTTCCCTGCTACACATAATATGTAGGTACACTGGAACACAGCTGTACACATGGTTTTGGCCAATCCTATATAACATTAAGTCTTTTGCGTTGCAACAAGAGCACAGATAACAAAGCTAGTTAAAGGCATGATATATAATGGAATAGTAGATAAACACCCGTCATTCCATTATACATCATGCCCTTGACAGGTGAGGAGTTCAGAAGATTCGACTTCTCTGTGGTTTCTAAAGGTGAGGAGGGAGATGGTAAATCTGTGTAAATTTGAAATGTTTTTGTGCCGATTTGATACACATGTATTGTTATGTACTTTTACCGCCCTTTGCTGCCGACCATGATGCAACTTAACATGGACGTCACTGTGGTCCATTCACATCAGTTGGCCACACAGCGTACGTGTTAAAGCATCGAAATCAAATAAAAAGTCGAGTTTCATGCCCGTCACACTCACTGGTTGGTCAGGAGGGTGGCGTGCACGCCATCGTTCTGGAGGCGGCCTTCTGACTTGTATTGCAGGAAGTCAGCGCGGGAGAAGGCGGTGAAGCCCCACTTGTTGCTGGTGATGATCTTCTGACGTCCAGGGAACTTGAACTTGGCACGGCGCATGGCCTCATGGGCCTGTGTGTGAGTGTGTGAGTGTGTGTATATGTGTGTATACAGAGAGAGAGAGAGAGAGAGAGAGAGAGAGAG
>Ga0307945_1002516_pt1 | contig 14870 bp, 14 predicted proteins | sample OrgLakmetagen228_FD_201818 | JGI IMG/M metagenome (GOLD analysis project Ga0307945, IMG submission 201818) | Saline water microbial communities from Organic Lake, Antarctica - #228 | ecosystem: Environmental > Aquatic > Non-marine Saline and Alkaline > Saline | place: Antarctica: Organic Lake...
AAACAGGAAGGAAAAGTGTTTCCTCAGCTCACAAACTCGATGGTCTTGGCAAATTAAAAGAGCATGCACCTCGTTCTGAACATGTTCATCTTCACCAGGACATTGGTCACATACGCAAGAACCATCAAGTGCAAGCTATAAGACATCCCATCAGTACAGCCATCTGACACCATCACTACCAGCGTCGCCTAAAGCATTGCTAGGCCCCTTGCACACAGCACAATCATGCCTTTTAACTGCTGGTACAGCTCCAAGCTGGAACAAACAACTGACACAGGCCCAAGCTGGAACAAACTACTGATACAGGCCCAATCTCAAACAAACTTTGCAGCTGGCCCCACAATGCCTCCGGCTGACCTGTTGGAGTTTTTGGCCCTCTTGGGCCTGACCATATCTAAGGAGCGGTTCACGCGTGAGCTGCTGTACAGCTGCTCCTTTAAAAAGTTGGACGCAGTGCCTGTTTGTGTTTGTGCAGTGCGTTGCGTTAGTTGCTGTGCACTTGCAGTGTAATTTGTGCAGTGTGTTGCGTTAGTTGCTGTGCACTTACAGTGTAATGAATGCTCTTGCACTCGCTTTGCATAAGGAGCTGCTCTTGAAACCATTTTAATGCAGTGCCCGCGTATTGCTTTTAAATCTGTACAAGGTGTTGAGAGGTGAAGTACACACGGCCAGACATGCACGTGGGGCACGGCAGCATTCCATGCACGTCGTGACAAAGTCAGATAGCTCTGTTGTGTGGGCTTGCATAAGCCTGATGCTTCAGAAAGGTTAGCAATCCTGTTGGATTGTGTGAAACTACAGGGTCAGTCAAAACCGTGTACCAAGTGTAGCCAGAGTGTACCATGTGTAGCCAGAGTGCACCCAGTGTAGCCAGAGAGACAAAGAGTGGGGGGCCACATAAACACAAAGCACGCCATGGCAGAATGATGCAGTTGAAGCCAAACTTGACAAGGGAATGAATGGACAAGAAGAAAACACGCATCGATCCTTTAACTTTTTACCGTTATCACTTTTTGGGTAGAGATAGAAACATACACACTCTGGGAAGCTCGCCGCCCTGAAAACACTCTCACCTGATGCCATTTTATCCATCGCAGACAGCACAGAAACCATAACAGGGCCCTTCCTCAATTGCTCCAGTTTTTTTCGTTTTTTATTCTGCTTGGACTGCTGTTTGCTGGGCTTCGGCTGTAAGGCCACAGCGCCTAGGGAAGTTGACCTGCACGCAGGGACGGCACACGGCACTTTTACATAAGCGCAGACAATCTGCAAAAAAACCATACTAAATTCTGATGCAGCCAAGCTGCAGTAGAGGCTGTTGGGCCGCAAAGCAGTACTTGCAAAAATCCGAGTTCAAGGCCTAAAGGAGCTGGGGCCACCAGTACTGACGCACATACACACGCATGTTTTCCTACAAGCCTGGTTGTACAGAGAGACGGAGAATGTGTGTGTAAGCTGTATCACCCCCAAGCAGCACCACTCTTTCTGTCTTAGCCCTCCTGGATACTTAACACTGTGGTTACAGCTGTGCGTGACGAATGGCATACACCGCTGTTAGCCCATTTTCTAAGCCGACACGGCTGCTTCTAGCCAATCAAATAGCTCCAATTCAGCTATTCTTTAAATAAGAGGTCTGCTGAGGAATGCGCCGACATCATTCCTCGGGAAACTTAAGGAGTCGTTAAGCAAAAGAATACAGTTCAAAGTCAGCACGTGATGCGTGCAGAGTCCCTAAAAATGCACGCACATACACACAAGTAACTGTAAAAACACAGCACTAACAAAGTAGCGTACGAAGGCACGACGTTGCTTCCTTATAGCGTACTCCTAGGATATTAGCATATCCAGTGCAACACGTAACTTGCACAGGCAAGACAAAACAGCACACTTGTGTTTAAAAGTGTAAATTCACAGTTTTAATGTGAGCATACGAAGCACTCATTGACATAACAAGATTGTCAAACAAACAAATTATATGCACGCACCCACGCATACGCACCCACACATGTACACACACAACACACACATGCATGCACACACGCACGCACACATGCACTCACGCACACGCACGCGCACACGCAAGAGCACGTGCAAACACACACACACGCACGCACTCACGCACACAGACGAGGACACAGATACACTATACGCACCCACACACGCACGCAAATACACGCAAATACACACCCACGTGCACCAGTACGCACACACACACACACGCACACGCACACGCACGCACGCACACCCACACAGCCCCACCCCCACCCACCCACCCCCACCCACACTCACACGCGCACGCGCGCACACACACACGCGCACGCGCATGCGTGCACACACACACATACACACATACACACACACACACACATACACACACACACACACACACACACACACACACACACACACACACTTATCGCATCACATCAGCTCAGAGCGCAGGTCACCCACCGTTGCTGCTGCAGCTGGTCCAACACCTCCTGGGGCAGCAAATCCTCCTCCAGGGCGTAGCCAGAGCCCTGCAGCCCCTCCTCCCCTTGATTCCCAACCGTTGCACGCTGCTCTGCTGCCTCTTGTCGCCCCTTCCTCTTGGCGGCCTGCTCCTCTGTCTGCTGCGCCTTCAGCTCCTGCCGCTTCACCTCCACCTCTCGCCGTTGAGACTTGGCTTTCTGGGCGGCCGCTGTACGCGTCTGACGCTCCTGCTGCCTGCTTTCTTGGGCTGCTGCTTTGCCGCTTTGGAAGTCCACCTCCTCGGGGGCCTCGTCGCTGTCGGACGAGAGGTTTTCATCTCCTTGCTGCGATGAGGGTGCCTGGGGGGCCTGCTCATCAGCGGGGGCCTGCTCCTCAACCAATTTTGTGCGTCTGGTGGACAACACCATTTTAAATATTATACTAAAAAGAAATAAATGAACACCACACTGCACTCATGAGCACAAAGCTATTAAGACGTGAGCTCCAGAGAGCAGCCCCACCTTCAACTTCTGGAGCCCAGGAGACCTCTGCTGGTAGTAAGGCTTCCACTGGACCCAGCTCAAGGAAAGCACTGAAACGCCAGAGCGCAAAGCTGAAAAAGGAGCAGGCAAGAGGCGCATGCACATGCGCACACACATACAAAAGCATGTACAAGCACGCATGTACAAGCACACGTACACATTCACATGCACACGCTCACGTGTACGTACATGTTCTTGCACAAGCACATGCACACACACACACACACACACACACACACACACACACACACACACACACACACACACACATATACATACACACACACACACACACACACACAACACATGTGCCCACGTAAACACAGAATCAAGAAAAAGAAGCTGCTCAGAACGCACAGCTTGTACAGCAAAGAAACTTGCAGTACTTTAGCTCCAAAAGCACGTCCGCAGAGTGCATGTCGCAGGTGAGCACTTATTCCTGCACTCTCATGTGCATGCTTGCATGCGTGCATATCAGTGCATAAACATGTAATAGTCTACAGCAGGCGCACCCTCAAACAAGGTGCATGCCATCAGTTATAAACGCTGTTATAAGCAGGCAGGACCTTGCTGACGGCCTGAGTTCCAACGGCACTACAGGTCTCTCAAACTTTATGACAACTTTTTCAGCGCTGTCCCTCCCTGCCTTTTTCGTGCTTTCAGGTGTTTAAGAAAGCCCGTAAGAACAAAAATTAAAGGGTTCCTCTCTCATGCACGCCCTAAGCAGCATCCACGTGTATACCAAGGGTCCACACACAACGCGATTGGGCTGCAGCAGGAACAACACAGAACATGCTTCCTGTTTCCTGAATTCTAGCAGCAACAGCAACGGCATTAGCAGCTGCAGTAGAGAGTGTCAGAGCAGCCATGTCTGCTCATCTTACAGACAGGCCAGCAGCAGTAGCAGTAGCAGCAACAGAGACAGCAGTTACGGCCATCTTTACAGCAGCTTTAAACGCAACACGGACGCATACCGAAGCAGCAAAAGTGTGCCTAGCGGCATGCCTAGCAGCTGTAGCTTTAAAGGGGACCCTTTACATAGAATAGGGTATAGGGGCAAGCGCGGCAGGGAGAGGGTGTGCAGTTCAGCTGGTGCTGCTGGGGGTGGGGGCGGGCCCCTGGCAGATGCGCTCGCTGACATGGCCAAGCAGGTGTGTTTCAGAGTGTATGTGGGTGTGTATTGTGTGTGTATGCGTGTCTTCCAATATAAGTATGTCCTAGGCTTGCACAACAGGTGCCATTTCCATTTGATTTCATCTCAGACTGCTAGTTGAGCGCATCATTTAATCATTTGATTATTTGCTCTATCATGGTAGCAACCTCGTGTACATTCCCCATGCACGCAAGTACAGATCATGCAGGCTTATTAACACTCCATTAAGTCAAAGAAAAATGCCCTCAGCAAAACAGAGGACGAACTTGAAATTGTGTATTGCGTTACCCATCTCTGCAGCTCCAGGCACTAAGCAAGGTAGAGGCACGCGTAAAGTGGGTAGCTGGACGAGGTCCATACTTAGATACGCGTTTATCTTGAATTACAGCACCACCACAGCTGCTTGTAAGAACCGTCAAAATTTTTGTAAGCAAAATGATGTTCTTTCTCTAACGTGCAGCGCTACCACTGCCCAACAAGTAACCTCAGCTGATTATGTATGTTGGGAAGGGTAGCTGGAGAGCACCAGACAGGGATCTCTGGGCTCCAGCAACTAACACCTACCCCCCTCACTGTAGCGTAATACTGACAATAAGTACAATAATACAACCCTCACTGCACCATGAAATCTCACAGCTGCAAACTTGGACAGAAGCAGAGCGTGATTCACAGGAAGGTTGAGTTGTGGGCTTTCAGCCTCTCCCTCTCATGCACCATCACCTACACGGCAAGCTACTTCTGCAAAACGTAGAGCCTAGGTACCTGCTTCAAGAAAATCACCCACTCACCAATACCGACGACATCATCTGCATTGTCACTCACAGCTGCAAGCGTTAGCAGAGGCAGAGGCGCGCGCAGAGCGCGAGGCCAAAGAGCTAGGTACGGGCGCGGGGGCTGTGAGTGTGCGTGGCCTCACCTTCCATCCTCCTGGTAGTGAGGTGCCCCTGATCAAGGTGCGTGATGTGTATGTGTGTGCATGCGTGTGTGTGTGTGTGTGTGTGTGTGTGTGTGTGTGTGTGTGTGTCAGGTAGGGGGCATTCTTTGGGCAGGGAGTCGCGTGTGTATATGTGTATATGTATGTGTGTGATGCACATAAGCACATATGTGTGCATGCGTGCTTGTGTGTGCGTGCGTGCACGTGCTTTTGTACGTGCGTGTGCATGTGCCTGTGCCTCTTGTCTGCTTCTTTTTCAGCTTTATATTTCAGTGCTTTCCTTGATTTGGGTCCCTGGTAGGCCTTAATACTAGCAGAGGTCTTCTGGGCTCTGGAAATAGATAGAGGGGCTGCTTTCCAAAACTCACGTATTTAGCTGCTCTGTGTCGATGAGTGCAGGTGGAGTTTGTTTACTTTTTAGTGATCGGTCCTTATTATGAGATGTTTGAGAAGTTGCAATGTCCACAAGACGTGAACAGATGGTTGAGGAGCATGCCCTGACATCCTCGTTTCAGTTGCAACAGCAGCAGAAAGAAAAAGTATTGAGGCGTAACCTAATAATCAAGAACCGTATAATTTGATGATCAAGTACCATAGAAAGGAAATCACAGCCTCTTGTTTAACTGTGAGGTCGTCAGAGGGTGGATTTCAAAAGTAGCAGAGCAACAGCTCGAAATGTTTCCTGTGCACTGCAATACTTACAAGCCTTTGGCACGCAACTTGGCTGCTGGAAAGAGTGCTTGCACGTCCTTGTATTCAGGACATTTCTATGGAGGTTCCCCCAAAGAGCTTAGGCCTCATCATCGGTCGCAGCGGCAGTGGCAAAACCACACTTTTGCAGGTGTGTTTGTGTGTGTGCCTTGCGTGTGTGAATGCATGTATGTATGTGTGCGTGTGCCTGTATGTGTGTTTGTGCTCGCGGTGTGCGCATCGCTGTATGAGTGTGATAGGTGATGGGGTGTACATTCAGGGTAAATGTCTTCACCACCAGCCCTCAGTGGCACAGCCACGCTTCTTGAATTGTTTGAATACAATATATGGTTAAGCATCCTATTTGTTCACATGGGGGGGTGCGTATACAAGCAAATTGACTCTTGTCGTTGGCTGTAGTTTCAGTGTACGGCCACAAGTCTGTGCGCGCAATTTTTTTGTAACTGTGCAGGCTTGCTCACATATGCTTGATTCCGACTGCATCTGCATACTTCTTTTGTTTACCACTTGTTAGGCCTTGTCCTTTCCTTACGTTTCTGTTAGGAAGCAGGCAGGGTCGAGACGCGATTCATTACGGGCAATCATCACAACCATGAATTTCAGCGATTTTCATGCCATGTGCTTATACTGTGACCCCTCTTCTCCCTCCCCTTGCCACAGCTCCACCTTGTCCGAATCGGTGGAGTAGTAGGAATTTGAATAGCTCCGTAGCTAGTGCTAACACACCCGTAGTGGGTGAGGGATAAAATGCTAAGACACGAGCATCAAAGAGCCCCTCGCTGCTGAAACTGAAATGGAAGCCGGTTTACATGAATTAAAACAGATAAATGTTTGCGTTTCACCCACGCCCCCAAGTGCAAATACTCCCTTCCTCATCCCCTTATTGTGTTATTACAGCAGCCGCTTGTAGGCTTATCCGAGCAAAGCATGGAAAGAATCCGTCCTTGGCTTCTTTGAAAATGCTTATGACTTTTTTGGATTGTTTTGTATGATTTTTAACATAAGGCTCTCTACTTTACAACGTACCACCTCACTCCATCATTTCGGTGGCAACAGGTGCTCGCAGGCCTATGTGAGCAGACCTCAGGAGAAGTGTCCATCACACCAAGCAGTATCTCGCCCACTGCCGCTCCGCCTTTGTCGTTAGAGGCACGCATGGCCAAGGTGACAGCTGTACAGGTTTTGTTTGCATTTGGGGCAGTTCGGGGGAAATATAATGCACGCGGCTGTTACATCACCTATCGTGTGTTCGGCCTTAAGTAATGACGGTATGAGTGCCAGCATCAACCCATGGTCTGTGAGCCTCTAGAGTCCCTCTTGGAAGAAGAATTACGACCAGCAGTAAAAGCATCTGCTTACCTGCAAAGGGCAAAAGGCCTGCAGAAGGACTCTTTGGTTTAAACCTATACTTTACTTAAAGGCCAGGCTGGTGTACCAGGTCACTCAGACGGACTCAGATATCCTCAGACTCAGACATCCTCAGACTCAGATATCCTCATTGGACTTACCTCACTTCCAAATCAAATATACAGGTTGGGCTGGTGTTCCAATTTCCCGAACGTCATTTTCTGGGCTCTGACATCTTCAGCGAGCTCACCTTCGCTTGGCCACGGGACCCTGCTTTTTTTATGCAGCAGCAGGCGCTACGCGCACGCGTAGAGAGGGTGAGTTTGCTCTTGCGTGCATGCTACTTCTACTAACTGTTTGATGCAGCAGGCGCTACAAGCATTAAAACAGAGGGGGAGGGTGTCCTTGTAATTAGTTTAACCCAGATGACATTGGAGGCTTTTTGCTGCTGCTGCTGCTGCTGCTGCTTTGTGCAAGGTCCGCATGCCGTTTTATCGCGCATGCAAGCACTGCACACAAGGATAGCACATCATAAGTCATCACGCATGCCAGGATCGCACATCACATCATCATCGCGCATGCAAGCACTGCACACAAGGATAGCACATCATAAGTCATCACGCACGCCAGGATCGCACATCACATCATCATTGCGCATGCAAGCACTGCACACAAGGATAGCACATCATAAGTCATCACGCACGCAAGCACTGCATGCAAGGATCGCACGTCATATCATCACGCAAGCACTGCATGCAAGGATTGCACGTCATATCGCCACGCAATGCACGCAAGGATAGTATCACGTTGTCATCTTGAACTTCCTGCATGTCACCTTGTTTTTTGCCTTTCGTTTTTCAACTTTGCTACACCTCTGATGCAATAAGGGGTCTGATGAGCAGCAAGCGATAATTATTGGTTAGGCACAACAAAATCCTTATTTTCCTTATGCTTAAGGTGTGCCGGAGCCTTATAGAAGCCCTGTATAGTACGGTACATTGAAAGGTTTCCTGCCAAAACCATTATGTACGCACCCATATACGCCTCTGGACAACTCCACTCTTTGATGGTCAGATGAACAGAAGGCTTGCCATTAATTTGAGCTTGTTGTCGCTCCTATTACCTCCCTACTACCAACACCACAACCACCACCACCAAGCTACCTCCATCTAGCGATGGGACAAGATGTCTCAACAAGCTTACTAAGAGCCGCGTGTCACAGCACATTTTTGGTGCATCATACCTCTTGCAGGTGCTCCGTGCAGTCAGGCTTGATGGGGTGCCCATGGGCAGGTCACCTTGGGCCCTTTCAGGAGGCCAGCAGCGTCGGCTGGCCCTGGCGATCCAGCTCGTGCGTCAGCCTGCCTTGCTGCTGCTGGATGAGCCCCTTGCCGGTGTGTGAATGGATTCAAAGTGTGCATATGTGGCGTTGATGTTATGGATTGTTTGATGAAGGTCTAGTCTGGCGGGGGGGGGGCATTGTGTATGGCTTATTGATTCCGTATGACTGCCCACCTTTAAGTTGTAATCAATTTCAACGGATTGTGTATCGTATGGGAAGCATGTGATAAAATTAGAGCCGTTAGAGGGAAGTGGAATTTACAATCGCTCTTTCAGGGTTTAAGCTTTGTGACTAAAGGTTTGTTTGTTAGTCAGGTCTTCAGTGAACAATGGAAGGTGAAGGGTCAACGCAAGTCCGTGCGTTTCATCTTCTTCTTTCCCATGATCCCATGCTATCTTGTATTCTGAGTTGCTTAATAGAATACCCGTTCTCAACTTGGAAGCATCTTCTACCGAAGCCACTCTTGTAAAATTACCAGGGGGAAACCCCTTCCTGCATTAATACTGGAAAAGGAGCCACTTTAGTACTGGTTACCATCGACTTTTGTTACAGCATTAGAAAATGGAAAATCTACAGGGAGCACCATGACACTTTTTACTATGAGTTGGAGGCATTTCTTGTCGTTTAAACTTTGTTTCCACAGCAGTTTGTGGTGTTCTCGCTAGCTTGATTTTTCCTCGCTTGTCACCGACGTGTTTGCGCAGGCTTAGATTGGGAGGCACGCATGGAGGTTGTGGAGCTGCTTCAGCGCCTGAAGCAGGAATGTACCCTTTTGGTGGTGAGTTCTTGGTGCTTCATTGCCTGATTGTTGTAAAGAAACGATGAGCCTGGTGTCGTTTTCTGTCGTAAATCGTAAGCTAGGGATAGCATTGGCCTGTAAGCATTCTGTTCTTTATCAAATTGCTATGCGCGGTGATGTGCTATGCAGGTGAGCCACGACTTGCGGGAGGTCGCTCCATTGGTTGACAATGCATGGAGCATGAGGCTGGGGGGTACAATGGAGAAAGTGGCGTGGCCTCCAAGTAAAGAAGGGTTTAATGACATGGTCTTCCCGAGCGAGAGCAATACAGCAGGAGCTGCAAACCAAGCAGAAAACCTGCGTTAGTACGCACGAGCGCTATTTATGAATTGGGGTGCAAACTTTGGATATCAAGATCAGATCACACAGATCCAAATTGCTGGCTTCAGGTTTTATGAACAGAGTGCGTCATTTCACGCACAGCTTTAGAGCAGAGTAGGGTTACAAGGGTTACAAGGGCGGCAAGAGCGCGATATCTGAACGATATCTGAACATCAGTTGAAACATGGTGCACATTCGAGGTCCCTGGATCGTTTGAGTGCCAGAAAACGTTTTTAGGTATATTACAATGTGCTCTTGGCCCATAAAGCAGAAATTTTTTATTACCCAGTCGTTATTATGATCATCAATCGGCTAAATTCACTTTCGTAGTTTTCAGTAGTATTTTATAAGACAAAATTTCAAATACCGGTATGGGGAGGTCCTTGGCATTCGCCCTCCTGGCTCTCTGTGGCCCTCCTTTGGCTTTTAGCCAACAGCACGAGTCCACACATCAATGTGAACCTCAGCTGGCTGAGCTAAGGGTATGCCCAATTCTTGTTGCTCGCACTCGAGCAATTAGGACTCAACTGACGAGCTTGGTGTTGGCTTTGTTCCCCTTTACGATGCAGGAGCTCCTGGCCAAGCAGCACACAGACCTAGTGTTCAAGTCCCAAGAGATACAGCGCCTGGAAGCTGCGTTGCAGGTAGTGATGCATGAACGCATGGGCAACTGAATGCACTACAAGTCAGGCATCCCTCTCCCTCACAAGGATGACGCTCTAGCATACAATTCCATGACTTTTTACTTGCACATGCAGCGAGCGCAGCTTGCCAGCCCCGAAATGAGCCTCTCAACCATAGTCCAAGCCGTAAAAAGCGCCCTGAAAACAAAAGTGCTTAAACTTCAGGAAGAGCTGTTGGTCATCATTGACGTAAGTCTTGAATCATGTCTGATTGTCAGTAGGCAGCGTTATCATTCTGCCAGATGCAAACAGGTATACATGTTTTGATCCTTTTAATGATGATCAAACCTGAACACATGCGCAGGAAGCTAAAGTTGGCAAGATGAACAGGGTGAATGTCCTAGCCCTCAGCTTGTTCAGTTCCTGCCGAGGTGAGCCGAGGTGTTTGCACTCATGTCTTTCAGCAGTAACACACACATATAACACACACTTGTGCTCACACACACGCACACACACACACACACACAATTACACGCGTGTATACGCATAAATGCAAACACAAATATCAAATTTACGCACAGGGGCTGCCAGCTCGGTGTACGCCTTTATAGCAACGGAGGTGCGAGGTGCTGGGCATACAGCTTATGAATAACCTGCATACTTCGCGTTGTTCAGCATCCTTTTTGTTATAGCGGAGGACTTATGCACTGCCGACAAGCTGGCGCGTGTCTTGGGGTGGTCTGCAGCCTGGTCAGTGCAGACCACCCCAAGACAGTCAGAACCGCCCTTGCGTGCAGTTTTGACAAAATAAATCTATTGCATGTGTCTCAGACAGTATTTATTCCCTCTCCGCTCTGCTTGCCTCATCATTCATTCCATTCTGATGCTCTCGCTCATTTCCGAGCAAAAGTTTGGGACCACTTTCTGGACTTTCTGCCTAAACAGCCTCATAGCTTTAAAATGTGTCATAGGATTACTTAACTTTGAAAGGGGCTGCATGAAACAAACTCCTGCAGGCGGATGAGCATCTACCACCTGCTGTGAAAGAAAAGCTGCAGAGCATTGGCGCAGCGGCACACTCTGCTTGGCGCGTGCATTTAGTAGAGGCAGAGTGGGTGAGTGAAATCAAGTTGGGGAGGAGTGGGTGAGCGAGGTAGGTTTAGCAGAGGCAGAGTTGGTTGGTGAATGAAATAAATCATGTTTGAGAGGTGACTGACAGCTTCCAGTTCAGTAGACTAGCAATTCTGCTTTCATAGGAAGCCATGTTTGTTTTGCGCACATTCCCTGGAACTCATACGTGCCGCCAATGCTGTGCGCACCATGGCGGAATATAACATTTCAAGCTCTTGTCTGGACACTTGAGTTGCTAATTGTAAGCCTCGTCCCACCCGACACCTGAAACACGTCAGATTGTGTGCGCGTTTCTGTGTAGGCTAATGACAAGGAGATACTTGATTCTTTAGTGAAGACAAGAGAGTACTACCTTTTTGCCCACCACATAGAACACTCAAACTCGTACACACCACTTGTTACGCTGTAACTCCCTGCAAACACCTCTCTGCATCTCGCACACCTCAAACCTGCCAGGCAGCGCCCGCCGTGAGCCGTATCCGTGCGGCCAACAACGAGCTTAAAGCCTTTTTGATGGCCCAGCTGAGAGCTGTCCCAGCACTGCAACCTTTCTCAGAGCCTGCCTTTGTGCAGCTGGTGAGCCTGCCTTTGTACAGCTGCTGAGCCTGCCTTTGTACAGCTGCTGAGCGTCGCTTGAAAGCTGAGGCCGCTCGCACATGGGTGTTGGGCACGGCATTATAAGGACAGTGGGCAGCTTCCTATGTTGTCCCACTGACTATGCATGAGAAACCCAAGTCCAGCTCTGAGCAAAGTTTTACAAATTGCATGGGATTTGTGCAGTGATGCAGCGCATGGTGGGGGGTTTCAGTGTGAGTTCGCCATGCATCAAACCTGCCAGGTTGGAAGGCTGTCCACATGCTTGTGCGCATGAGTGTCAAGAGCAAGACCATGACATGACATACGTTGTTACTTCAAGGGAAGGAGAGAGGAATGCTTGAAATATGCATCACACAGCAAATTCTAATCCCAGCAAATAACTTCGCACCTCTGCCCCGTTTGTCTCCTGCATGGCAGACAATAGGATGTAGGTTTCTAGGTGAGGTCCATGCACACAACTCGTTGTGCTCGCTACAGTGTGTGTGCACTGTACAAGAGCTCATTTGACATCACCCATTTTGATCACCACCATTGAAGACTCGCTCTCGGTTTTTGGCTTGACCTTGTGTGCCCGAACCATCTTCAGACTCTGTGCTAGACACGGCTTTGATTGGAGGACAAGCTTGTCGTGTCGGAAGGCTTGCCCTAAAGTTTACTTTGTAATTCCTTTTGCAGCATCCCAACCCTTTTATTTCTTATCCCGCTCACCCTTTATTTGTTCACAGCTCACCGTAAGTGAAAAGGTGCCAAAAAGAACAGTAGCAACCACACCTTTGAGCGTTAGCGCACATGCTGGAACTCAGCCTCGACATAAACACTTTGAGAGAGGTTCAACAGGCATCTGATAACTGTTTTGGGGTGGATATTTGCATTCCTTCTGCTAATATTTAATAATGCAATGCATTCTCGAATTCATTTTTACAAGGGTCCACTGACCTCCTCCCCTGCAGATGGTGTACGCGCTGTTTGGCTTGCCTGTGCTGCTTCTGGTGGTCCTTCCTTTAGCCCTGATGCTGACTACGACCAAGGCTGATGAGGTAACAACAGAAATTGGAGAAAGAATGCCTTCTATCCTCTTCAGTAAACTGCACTAGCGCAAATTTGCATGATGTACGCCTTAATATCTGAAGCTCATAATTATTTATGGCGCCGCTACTTTATGGTTCTAGGTAACAGCATCTGTGCCTTTCCAACTTGATTCCCATTGCCTTTTTGTGTGTGCAAAGACACAATGACCATGACTATCTATGTCTTCGACTCATGACATCCCATCCCGTCCCTGCGTTTGGCGCATAGGCTATGCGGCATAGCTGAACTTGCTGCTTGTATTTAACCTGTACTGGAGATAAAAGCTTCCCACTACTGAAGAACTACGTCCGTGCTGGCGTCCTCCATGCTGTCCTGGTTTGCATCTTCTCTACACACTGTGCAGGCACCAAACCTGAAGAAAAACAAGAGCAGCAAGAAAAGACGCGCCTAAACATCATGTTGGTGCGGTAAACATGCAACCAGGACGCAATTAAAGATCATGGCTCGTATTCCTATCAATTATACACACATATCAACAGTCTTACCTATTTATTTCCATGCACTGCATTGTTTCGTTGTAACCTCAGTGAAGGGCAGGGTGTCCTCTGATTTTGTTAGCTGATTAACTCATTTAGTTAATTTCAATAAAGGATGCTTCAGGTCAAACCTTTCAATGCTTATGTGGATTTTTGAAGTGGCGGCACGTGGTGGCTTTCCAAAGGGTTTACATAGGGGCGCGTGCTGTGAGCTGCTGCATGGTGAATACTTTAAAATGGTGGTATTGCTACTGGATCAAGCCAGTAATTCCGTCGTGAAAATTGCGTACGTCGGGTCCCTCACGCTTTACATAGCAATATTGACCACAGACAAATTACGCGTATGGATGCATCTGCACAAAAATGTGGTCTTCATCAAGTGGTGGTTATGACATAATTAGTTTCAGAGGTTAGGGGCGGTTTTTTAGGCGCTGCTACTAGTGAACTCTCGCTTAAAAATGCTGTTTGTGTTACGCTAGCTGCGTTCTTTCCCTTATCTTTTCTGTTCAGGGCAAAGTTCGAGAAGCAAGATTAAAAGCTGGCATGCTGAAATGGGGCTAGCAAGCCAGCAAACTTTCTTTACAACAGTAAAAAATAGATAAAATAAGGGAGGAAGGGATGAACATTCATAAAACTGACAGTTGGCAAAGAAAAAAGCGCTCGGCCATGCACAAAGCTATTTAGACAGCTATGCCTGGACGGCAATACTTTTCCCTTCTATTTTAACCGGAGTCAAGTGTGACTAAAACTCCACCAGCCGTAGAGTCGTACGTTTGCAACATGTACAGGGAACATCCCTCGCAATCACACAGCCGTCCTCTGCCACAACATCTTGCACAGCTTGCTCAACACTAACGCCCTTTGAAAGAGAGGCAATTGGAGTTGAGTCAGCTGTGATGCTGAGCGTGTAAAAGCTGTATCGAGACGGAAAGCCGCACAATCAGCAACCACCTCCAACCTGCTCGATGATGCAATCTCTGTAAGGCAGACAAAGATGGCTCGACAATTAGAAACAGCTTACGGCGAGTAAATGTGGCAGCAAAAACTGCATGCAGCACGACAAATTCAAAGAGACGATGGGGCACTTGACGGAAAAAGAGAGAAAAAGAGAGAGAGAAAGAGAGAGAGAGAGAGGGTAAGGGTAAGGGTTACACAGCTATATCCGCCAGCGAGGGCAGTTGAGCTATAGCATAAAAAAGCCAGCTTCAAGAAGAGAAAGAGGCCAGAATGAACAAGACACCAGAAAAAGAAGCTAGAATAAAGTGTATAGAGAAAGAGAACGTTTGTGTTGAAGAAGCGCGAAGAGAAAGCATCAAGGAGAACGAGAAGAAAGCTGTTGATATGTCTCAGGAAG
>Ga0307945_1002519_pt1 | contig 14857 bp, 7 predicted proteins | sample OrgLakmetagen228_FD_201818 | JGI IMG/M metagenome (GOLD analysis project Ga0307945, IMG submission 201818) | Saline water microbial communities from Organic Lake, Antarctica - #228 | ecosystem: Environmental > Aquatic > Non-marine Saline and Alkaline > Saline | place: Antarctica: Organic Lake...
GCCTACAACTCGTTATATCCCAACAAATGTAAAACATATACATTAAAATTTGCGGGATAGTACAACTTTTCGCTAGGTTTATCTATTTCAGCTAAGTATAGAATTAACTCCTTTACTTTTCCCTTTAACTAAGAACAAAAATCTGGGGTGGTACAATTCGCTATTGAAAAGCGGCTAAAGGTAATTCTTGTATAACGCCCATTTAATTCTCTACATCATATTGAATGAAGAAGTTCAATATGTTCTCAAATCTATCATATCTATTTGTATTCTTTCAAGGCCTACATATTTAGTGTAATAATCAATGCTTTTGTTTATACAGCTGTATGTGGATTAAGTAGAATTTGTCTTTCGGAAAGTGGTGTAGCCTTCAATTGTGGTTTCTCTTGTGTTTTCACACCCAAGATTTAAGTAGGTCAAAAAAACATTCCAAGTATCTTCTGTTACATATGCTTTGGTTTATACTGGTACCCGAAAGAAAAAACATTCAAGGTTAAAATTATTCACTATTGTTCGTTTTTTTAATTATTGCCAGCTCATTTTCATTTAAATCATTTAGAAAGTTTGTTAAGAGGGATTATGTTTTAGATATTTGAATAATGATAACAAAACTTCTTTTCCCTTCACTTTTTTTTGTGCTGTTTTGCAATATTTCAGTTGATGCACAATCTCAAAAATCCTACAGCAAACTTATTACAACCACTAATCAGTATCTCGAAAAATATTCCAATCTTTCACCTTATGGTTCAGATGAAAATATTGCTTATGAAAGTTCTGGATTGTCAAAAGCAGATATCAAATACCTTAAAAAGAACTACCAAGAATTTGATGGTTACACCATAGACTCTATTTCAGAATTTAATTTACTACTGGAATTTCAGGGCTTAATTATTCAAAATTTAACTGAAATTATTAATCATGAACGGTTTTTAGATACTAAAATTGAAGAGCAATTGAGTAGGGATTATGATTTAGCTATTGTAGTTTCTAATGATAGAAAACTCTTCAACTTTTCGCTTGACGAAAAAACGGGTGGTTCGTACAGAAGTAGAATCTCAATCACCTATTTTACAGAAGACACCAAACCGCCATATATAAAAGGTGAAGATGACTTAGAAATTATAAATCAACATGGTATTTTTGATGGTGATGGTTTTGATGCCATATATACCCTTAACACAAAAGAAGGCACAAAATACCTAATTGCTAGTTCAGTAAGAGGTTGTAATTATTGTTTTGAAACCAGCTTAATGTTAGTCAGTTATAACGATGGTGCATTTATACAAGAGTTTTATTATTCAGTAAACTCTAGAGACTGGGAAGAAGGTGTTTTTTACAATGAAGCAAATCAGACCATTGATGTAGATTATTTTACAGACGATTTAACTACAGATTGCGATTGCATTAACGCTGCCGAAGATGATTACAGAAATGATTCCGATAGCTATTGGGATAATGCGGAAGAATTGCCTTTTCAAAAAAAATGCAGCTGTACTTTTAAATTTAATGGAACAAATTTTGAACTGACTAAAGAAAGTTGGGAAAGGGTTGAAGAATAAAGCGAAGTTTCGTTGATGCTTAAATTTTAAACATTATAAGTGGAAAGATGGGCTTCAAATTAAGAGGTTTTTCATTTTAAAGGCTTCACAATCTCAGAAAGCATTCCATTGAAAATAAAATAATGGAAAGGCAACATGCTGTACCAGTATAATCTACCGCGTAATCCTTTTGGTCTAAAAGTTGCATTTTGGTGTACTACATTATCAGAATCGATGTAAAATTCAAGCCACGCTTCTCCCGGGACTTTCATTTCAGCAAAAAGCAATAAGCGTTTTTCTTCTTTGTCAGCCATAAGTACCCGCCAAAAATCCAAAGCATCGCCAGGAAAAATACTTTCTTTGTTGGTTCTACCTCTTCTTAATCCTACTCCTCCAGCAAATTTATCTAGATAACCTCTTATTTTCCATAAAGTATTGGCATAATACCAACCACGTTCGCCACCAATAGCCCAAATTTTTTCCAAAGCAAGAATGGGGTTTTCAGCTTTCATTTGTTGATGGTCTTTTAAACATCCATAAGTAGGAACTTTGATGTATTTATTCAAATCTCGCTTCGAAAATCGACCACTCACCTTAGAGTCTTTCCAGCTAGAAATCACTTGATTTTGTTCTATTTTGGTAAAAGCCAATCTTATGGCTTCTTCATAAGAAAGCGGTTCTATATTTAGCATCTCTTGCAAACGTTTGTCTTTGCTAACTACTTCTACACGCATACTATCCACTAGATTTACGGCTAGTTTATAAGAAGTTGCCGTTACAAAATACAACCAGTATGAAGAAAGCTTGGGGGTCATTACTGGAACATTGATGATTTTTAATTTTAATTCACGCACTTTAGCGTATCTCAACATCATGTCCTTGTATGGCATTACATCAGGCCCACCAATATCAAATGACTGATTAAAGCATTCTTTTTTGCCTATAACTCCAATTAAAAATTGCAGGACGTTTCTTATGCCAATAGGTTGACACTTGGTGTTAACCCATTTGGGAGTAATCATAATGGGTAATTTTTCAACTAAGTCACGAAGGATTTCAAAAGATGCACTACCCGAACCCACAATAATTCCTGCTCGTAAAACCGTTAAATTAAAATCCCCTTCATATAAAATTTCTTCCACTCTTTTTCGGGATTGTAAGTGTTTAGACAAGTCTTCTTCATTAACAATACCACTCAAAAAGATGACTTGCTTAATATTTGTTTCAGCTAGATATGCATTGAAGTTTTCTGCAGTTTTACGTTCTAACTCATCAAAATCTGTTGTAGAACCAGACATGGAGTGGATTAAATAAAAAGCAACATCTATGTCTTTTGGTATTTTTCCATGAGTTACTTCTTCTAAAAAATCTATTTCAATAATATCAATTTCAGCTCGTGTTTCTTTATCAATAGAAAAGCGGTCTTCACTTCTTACAGCGCAAACTACTTCGTGATTTTCTTTAAGTAAAGAAGGCAATAGCCGCATGCCTATATAACCATTGGCACCAGTTAAAAGAATTTTCATATGTCGAATTTTACTTAATTAGGGCGTTGTAATTTTGCGTCATACTGCTCCAATTTAAAGTTGAGCAATTTCTGCATAAATTTATGATGCTGTTTTTCCTTTACCTTTACCTTAATGAAATAATCATCCCTAAAAATAGAATATACATCGCTTTGACCTTTGTAAATTTTCAATTTATAAAATGGAATGACCAGTGCATAGGTTTCAAGAAGCGACCTAAACGAAACAATAACTCCGTTGGGTCTCATTTCAATTCCGCATACATTTTGGTTGTTATCCAAGACCAATAAATTATGAATTTGAATACTGGTTGTGTCAATAAATAATTTTCCAGAACCAATTCCTTTCATTTTTATTCTATCCATCAAAGAAAATGGTTTGCCCACAGCCTCATCAATCTTTTTTTTGATTTTCGGGCGATTATAAGATACGTTAAGTAGCATTTTTCTTTTAAAACTAAGCAATTCTATCTTTACTTTTCCTAAAGTCTTCTAAATTTTGGATTATCTTTGCATTTCAAAAATTTCAGCATGCAGATTCAAGACCAACTGGCTTCAACAATAACAAATTTTCTCAAAAGTGAACATCAAGTAGATGTAAATCAATTCGATTTTCAATCTACTAGAAAAGAGTTTGAAGGAGATATCACCTTGGTGGTTTTTTCGCTGCTTCGGCATATCAAAACCAATCCTGTTTCATTGGGAAATGCAATTGGTAAACACCTTGAAGAATCCGTTGAAAGCGTAGTTGGCTTCAATGTGGTAAAAGGATTTTTAAACATTAGTTTGAGTGATGCTTATTTTTTATCTGAACTACATTCCATTTCTTCAGTTGAAAATTTCGGTCACAAAAAGAATCATTCAGAAAAAATGATGGTGGAATATTCTTCACCAAATACCAATAAGCCTTTACATTTAGGACATATCCGAAATAACTTGTTAGGTTATTCGGTAGCTGAAATCATAAAAGCAAGTGGTAAAGAAGTTATTAAGACCCAAATTATAAACGACCGTGGAATTCATATATGTAAGAGTATGTTGGCATGGCAAAAATTTGGTCATGGTGAAACTCCGGAATCAACAGGTCTAAAAGGGGATAAGCTGGTGGGGAATTATTATGTGAAATTCGATAAAGAGTATAAAAAGCAAATTTCAGAGTTAATAGCAAAAGGCACAGATGAAAAAGAGGCCAAAACCAATGCTCCAATTTTAATAGAAGCCCAACAAATGCTTCAAAAGTGGGAGCAAGGCGACGAAGAAGTGGTGTCGCTTTGGAAAAAAATGAATCAATGGGTGTACGATGGTTTTAAAGAAACCTACACCAATCTAGGAGTAGATTTCGATAAAAATTATTATGAAAGCGAAACCTACTTATTAGGGAAAGATGTAGTTGCCCAGGGTTTAAAAAGTGGAGTTTTTTACAAAAAAGAAGACGGTAGTGTTTGGATAGACCTTACCGACGATGGTTTAGATGAAAAAATAGTCTTGCGTTCAGACGGGACAGCCGTTTACATGACCCAAGATATTGGTACTGCCATTCAACGAGTGAAAGATTTTGCCATTAACGGAATGGTCTACACGGTTGGAAATGAGCAAGATTATCATTTTAAAGTTTTGTTTTTAATCTTGAAAAAACTTGGATTTGAGTGGGCAGATAACTTTTATCATTTAAGTTATGGAATGGTAGATTTACCTTCAGGTAAAATGAAGAGCAGAGAAGGGACGGTTGTTGATGCAGATGATTTAATACTAGAAATGACCAACACAGCCAGAAAAATTGCCAGTGATTTAGGTAAATTAGAAGCTTACGAAGAAGCGGAAAAGGAAAAATTATATCGCACAATAGGTATGGGTGCGCTTAAATATTACATATTAAAAGTAGACCCTAAAAGACGAATTTTATTCAATCCAGAGGATTCCGTAGATTTTCAGGGAAACACTGGGCCTTTTATTCAGTATACTTACGCTAGAATTCAGTCTATTCTGAAAAAAGCACCAAAAGCAGAAGTTGTAGAAAAATATAATTTTCATGAAAAAGAAAAGGCATTAATCAAGCAACTAAACTTGTATCCCGAAACCATACAACAAGCTGCAAACCAATACAGCCCAGCTTTAATTGCGAATTATACCTATGATTTGGTAAAGGAATTCAATTCATTTTATCAAAATGTGAGTATTCTTGGAGCAGATGACGAAGCGCAAATTCAGGTGCGAGTTACTTTATCTAGAAGCGTTGCCCATGCTATTAAAAGTGCTTTCGGTTTATTAGGAATTGAAGTGCCTGAGCAGATGTAAGATTTATCATTTTAAATATAAATCCTAAAATCTAGATTGCATCTGTAAAATAATTATGCCACTAATTCACTAATAATAAGTTATACCAATTTGAAAACATAATGTTGCAATTTAGTTATTTAGGTATAATGCCTGGCTCACAAAGTCAGGTTTTTTAAGGAGTGTTCATAAGACATTTAAAATAACAATCGTTATTATTCGTGCATTAGTGGCATACAATTAAGAAATTAATTTAGTATTTAACCTATCATGATTTTACTATAATTTAAATATTACATTTGCATAATATCAAACAACTTAGAACAATAAAATAGGTAAAGTATGAAAAATCTGGATGTTTTAGTTTCTTCTCGTTAACAGACAATTTTCATCTTATGTTTATTAAACTTTTTCTTTTTTATCATGTTGTAAACTCCAATAAATAATTCCGAAACCAATTACAACAAAGGGAATGCTCAACAACTGCCCGGTATTAAAAAACCAATCGGCTCGTTCTGCAACTTGTGGTTCTTTGGAATATTCAACTATGAATCTGATGATCCATAAAATGGCAAAAAATATTCCAAAAGTAAGTCCAAGTTTTTTTCTGATTTCGGTTTTCCAATACATAAAGTAAAGAAAAACGAAAAGCAAAGCATAACATGCAGCTTCATATAACTGAGAAGGATGTCTAGCGAAATCTTCACCGAGTTGAACAAACACGACACCAAAGTCAGAATTTGTTGGTTTACCAATGATTTCAGAATTTAAAAAATTACCAATCCGAACAAAAATAGCACCAAATGAAACAGGAACTACGATGCGGTCAAGAATCCAGAAAACATGTTTTTGTAAGACTTTTTTACTGTAAATAAAAGCGGCAATAAAGATTCCGATGGTTGCACCGTGACTAGCTAAGCCTTGAAAACCAGTAAATTCAAACTCAGGAACAAAACGAAAAGGGAGTAAAATGGATAACGGATCTTGTTGAAATAATTCTGCTTGATAAAAAATTACGTGTCCTAATCTAGCTCCGAGTAAAGTTCCTATTACAACATAAGCAAAAAGACTGTCTAGTTTTTTTTCAGATAAGCCTTCTCTTTCGTACATCTTTTTGGTGATGAACCAACCTGAGCCAAATGCAATTAAGAACATTAAGCTGTAGTAGCGTATTTCAATAAAACCTAAATCAATTCCTATAGAAGGATCCCAAGTGATGGAATGCAGCATAAATTAAAATTTTGGTAAAGATACATTTTCATAAAAAACAAACTCAATTATCTGAATTATCATTTGTTTTATTTTTAGGAGGCGGTACTGGATCATATCCAGAACTACCCCAAGGATGACATTTAGATATGCGTTTCAAACTAAGCCAAAAAGCTTTTAAGATAGGATGTCTTTGAAATGCTTCAAGGCTATAGGTGGAACAAGTTGGTGAAAATCTGCAAGATGAAGGAATAAATGGTGAAATTCCGTAGCGGTAAATCTGAATGAGTAAAATAAACGGAAAGGCCATTATTTTCTTCAGCACCTTCTTAAGATTTTACTATAAAGTCTGTCCCATCTTTATGATCCTTTAATTCTACACCCATTTCTAACAATTGATCTCGAATTTGATCGCTTGTTGCAAAATCTCTATTTGCTCTGGCTTCTGCTCTTAAGTTAATCAACATATTCACCAATGAATCAACGTGGGTAGTATTACCTTCTTTTTTCACTGATGATTCTTTGGTTTTTAAACCAAGTATATCAAACACAAAATGATGTAAACTTTCAGAAAGTTGTGCTAAATCTGCTTTAGAAATTTTTTCTTTTTCAGCTTTTATGGCGTTAATGAATTTTACAGCTTCAAATAAATGAGCAATAAGTATGGGACTGTTGAAGTCGTCATTCATTGCATTATAACATTTCTGTTTCCAGGCTGAAATATCTAGAGTAGAAACATCAGAAGTAGGCAGTTTTTCAACTTGATGAATAGATTCCATTAAACGATCAAAGCCTTTTTCTGCTGCTAGTAGCGCTTCGTCTGAAAAGTCGAGAATACTTCTATAATGTGCTTGAAGCATAAAAAAACGAGCAACAGTAGGAGCATAGGCCTTGGAAAGGTGTTTGCTGTTTCCTGTGAAAATCTCTTCAGGTAGAATATTGTTACCTGTGCTTTTTGCCATTTTTTGACCATTTAAGGTTAGCATATTGGCATGCATCCAATATTTTACAGGGTCTTTTCCGGTTGAGGCTTTTCCTTGAGCTATTTCGCATTCATGATGTGGGAATTTCAAATCCATTCCGCCACCGTGAATATCGAATTCCTCACCCAGGTATTTAGTGCTCATCGCAGTACATTCCAAATGCCAGCCAGGAAAACCAATTCCCCAAGGCGAAGGCCAACGCATAATGTGCTGAGGTTCTGCTTTTTTCCACAAGGCAAAATCTTGAGGATTTTTCTTTTCAGATTGTCCAGATAATGCTCTAGTGTTAGCAATTAAATCTTCAATTTTACGACCGCTTAAAATACCGTAGTGGTTGTCTTTGTGGTATTCCATAACATCAAAATAAACACTACCGCCAGCTTCGTAAGCTAAGCCTTTGTCTAAGATGGTTTTTATAATTTCAATTTGCTCAATAATATGTCCCGTTGCAGTAGGTTCTATGCTGGGTGGAATATTGTTGAATTCACGGAGAATATCATGAAAATCTACCGTATATTTTTGAACCACTTCCATGGGTTCTAATTCTTCTAAACGTGCTTTTTTGGCAATTCTATCTTCTCCTTCTTCTGCATCGTTTTCTAGATGTCCAGCATCGGTTATATTTCTAACGTACCTTACTTTGTAACCCAGGTGTTTTAGATATCTAAAAACCAAATCGAAAGAAATAAAGGTACGGCAATTTCCTAGATGAACTTTATTGTAAACTGTTGGGCCACAAACATACATGCCAACCAAACCTTGATTAACAGGGGAAAATTTTTCCTTTTTGCTTGTTTGAGAATTGTAAATATAGAGATCTTGTTGGTTGTATAATTCCATAAGTTGAGCTAGAATTTAGTGTCTAAAGAAATATATTGTAAAAATTCTTTCCGTGTATTTTTTTCTTTGAACTTGCCTCCAAATTCGCTGGTAACTGTTGAACTTTCTATGTCTCGTATTCCTCGAGAATTCACACAGAGGTGTTTAGCATCAATAACACAAGCTACGTCTTCAGTGTCTAGGGCAATTTGCAGTTCTTTTACAACCTGCATAGTAAGACGTTCTTGTACTTGTGGACGCTTAGCAAAATAATCTACAATCCTATTCATTTTAGATAATCCAATTACTCTTCCACTGGAGATGTAAGCAACATGCGCTTTTCCAACAATAGGCAACAAATGATGCTCGCAAGTAGAGTAGATGGTGATGTTTTTTTCAACCAACATTTCACCATACTTATATTTGTTATCAAAAGTAGATGCTTTTGGTTTGTTATTGGGATTTAGTCCAGAAAAAATTTCATTCACAAACATTTTTGCAACTCGATTAGGAGTGCCATTCAAGCTGTCATCCTTCATATCTAAACCTAATGTGTGCATGATTTGCTGTACATGATGGTTTATTTTATTTCGCTTTTCTTCATCAGAAGTATCAAAAGCATCTTCTCGCAAAGGTGTTTCTGATGATGTTCCTACGTGATTATCACCTATTTCGTTTACTTTTTCGTCTAATTTCATATTCCATAAATGTACTTGCAAATATATGTTTTTTACACATTTATAAGATTTATGTAATGTTAGAGTTATAATAATTGTTTTACCTATTATTTTCGATATTAATTTGGTAATTTCGCAGCATATTTAGAGCATACTTTTAGTGGTCTATGAGTAATGAATACTAGGCGTAATCAATTTATTAAACGAACCAAGCATTAAAAAAATAATGATTAACTTGAATTATTTAAGGCTTACAATAGAATTGTCTTATTATGATAAAAGTAAGAATTGTTAGTGTTTTACAAGTAACATGTTTTTTTTGATAATAAACATGTATAATTTGTAGTAATAATTGTATTTATTAATAGTATTCGCAACCAAAAAAAATTACTTGAATGAGTCTTAGTGTGCGTTTTTTATTAATTTCCAAAATAACTAAGCTTATTAGGAATTCTTTTTTTGCAATTTTTTTAATAGGTTCTATAGGGGTTGAGGCTCAAAGTTTTGTTACAGCAGACGCTGTTACAGATTATGGTTGTGAAGGAACTTTGTATGATACTGGTGGTTTTACTGATTTTATTCAAAATAATATCGATGTTACTTACACTATTTGTCCAGAACAAGGTTTAGATTTAAGAACAACCTTAAATTTCACTAATTTCAACTTCCCTGAGAACCTGCCAAACTCTTCACTTGTAATTTATGATGCAGATGATTTAGACAATGCTGCATTAATTTATGACTCTACTAATGGTGTTCAACCTGAACTTCTTGAAGCCAGCGATCTTAATTTGTCTGGCTGTTTAACTATTAGAGTGATCACAGGTGTAGTTGACGATTTTTCACCCTTTTATGAAGCAATTGTATCTTGTGTAGAGCCTTGTCAGATTATAGAATCTAAAGTTGGATCAATAGTTCCTTCAATTATTGAGAATGGTGAATACTTTGTAGATTTTAATGTAGAATTAACCTTAACAGCAGAAGGAATATTTGGTGATGGATTTAGCGAAAATGCAACCTATATTTGGGATTTTGGCGATGGTAATACTGCTACTGGTCAAGTTGTTAATCATACTTATACACAAGTAAATACTTTTCAAATAAGTGTTAGCATAATAGATGCAAATGGCTGTGAAAGCTATAACGATCTAAATAAAAACATTACTGTAATATTCAGTGATGATGTTGCTGGAACAGGCTGTCCTTTTATAGATTTGCCTGATATTATTGAATTAGGATGTTCAGATTCTGGTGAAGTCATTAATATTTTACAAGCAGATTTTTTTGATACAGGAGGCACCGAACAATACGAAGTTTCTGAAATACCTTACATTCCACCTTTTCCTTTTTTTGGAGGAAGTTTTGTAGATATAACAACAGATGATGAATGGTCTCCTTTAATAGAATTAGGTTTTGAATTTGTGTTTTTTGAAGAAACTTATGAAAATGCAATCGTTACAGATAATGGGGCTGTTTCTTTCCATATAGAAGATATAACTCCAACTGGAACTTATGTACCTGGTGGAGATAGTGGATTTTCTTTCTTTGAAAACATACCAGTAAATCCAGGTGACTTTGGACCGCCCTACTTAAATGCTGTTTTAGGTGTATTACAAGATTTAGACCCTACTGAATCACCTTCAGATTACTCCATTAACTTTCAGGTTTTAGGTGAAGCTCCTTGTAGAGCTTTGGTATTTAACTTATTCAACTTAGGTCATTTTTCCTGTAATACAGATAATGGGACTCAAACCAGTCAGATAGTTCTTTATGAGAGTACAAATGCAATAGATGTGTACGTAGAGCAAAGAACACCTTGTCCAGATTTTAATGCAGGTTCAGGTACAATTGGTATTCAGAATAGTACAGGAACTATAGGGTATGCACCTCCAGGGAGAAATACTGGTGCTTGGTCTGCTAATGAAGAAGCCTGGAGATTTACCCCGTCTGGAGAGTCAATAGTTAGTGTGATTTGGTATGATGAAAATGATAATATACTTGGAACTGGAGCAGAATTGAATCTCACCCCAGAAATGTTTGGTTTTAATGTAAATTCAACTATTGTTCAAGAAGCTCCAATTAGAGTAGTAGCTACTTATGAAATAAATAACAATCCAGAAGATAATATAATAGTAGAGGAGACATCAACGGTTATATTCAGACAAGATTATAATATTAATATACAAGACGAATATATTGGATGTTCTACGGAAGGTGCAGAATTAGTAATTGATTTTGATTTTTTTGGAAACGATACAACTGTGGATGATTTATATATAGAATGGTATTTTGAAGGAGTTTTAATTGAAGGTGAAAATCAAAGCACTTATACAGCATTCGAAGAAGGTGAATATACAGCAGTAGTTACTTCAAATGAATGTTCAAGAAGCTCATCTACTGAGGTTGAAATTTTTGATCCGCCAACTCTAGAAAACCCAGATGATATAACCATCCAAGCACCCTCTTTTGATAATATTATCCATGATTTATCAAATTATGACTTGGTATATTTTGGTTTAGATCCAAATGTATTTGAAATATTTTATTATGAATTGGAATTAGATGCAGAAAATCAGACGAATCCTATTGTAGACCCAGAAAATTATCAGATTCTAAACCCATCACAAACTATTTATATCCGTGTTGACTATATAGATGAACAATTAAACCCCGTTTGTAGAACTATAGTCGACTATGATATTAATGTGCTAATAATTATTCCACCTGAACCTGAGACCATATCTAATTGTGCTGCCTTAGGAGAAGATTTAGCTGTTTTTGATTTATCCGAAAATGAAGACTTCATTTATGGAGATAATGATACAGATGATTTTTCTATACTCTATTTTGATAACGAAGCAGACTGGATATCTTCTCAGAATTCTATAGAAGATTTTGAGAATTACCAAGCAAGTGATGTAAATCAAACGATATATATAAAATTAATTTACAACGAAGACACACAGTTTTTTGAATCTTCTCAATTCCAAATTGTTTCTTACCGTACTCCTGAAATTATGGATATTGTAGAAGCTAGTGTTTGTGGGGACTTTACTTTTACACAGCAGGCAGATTTGGATTCTTATGAAGAGGAAGTTTTTAATGGATTAAATGCAGACAATTGGGATTTAGATTATTTTGAATCAGAGGCGGACGCTATTAATAATGTAAATCCGATAACCAATTCTATAATAAACCTAACCCAAGTAGAAACAGTTTTTTATTTCCGTGCTACTAATCCTAATTTAGAAGAATGCTTTTCTGTTGGATTACTAAATATTCGACTGAATAATGTTGAAATAGGGAATACTCCCTTGAATATTCAAAGATGCGATGAGGGAACTGATAATCAAATCACCTTTTTTGATTTAAGCTTGAACAACGCTTTAATTTATGGTTCAAATCAAACTCCTGAAGATTATACTGTAAACTATTTTTTAAGCGCTGAAAACGCCTTAACAAATACCAATCCTATTCTAGAACCATCTGCTTTTTTATTCATGAATTCCTTACAGCAAATTTGGGTGCGAATAAGTAATGATAATGATGAAAATTGTTTCGAAATTGACAGTTTTTTTATTGAAACAACAGAAGCAGCAGAAGTAAATTTAGAACTTGACCCCATAGTAGCTTGTGATGATAATAATGATGGGTTTTTATCTACATTTAATTTAAATAGCCAGATTGATGAAGTTAACTTCTTAAACTTTCCTGAAGTTCAAGTTAGTTTTCATCCAACGCAAATCGATGCACAAACGGGACAAAACCCAATCCTATCTCCATACACCAATATAGTGGAGAGCCAACAAACTATATTTGTTCGAATCCTAGATGAAACCAATGGTTGTATACAAGTTACAACTTTTGACCTTATTATTTATGATTCTCCTTTATTGATAAACAACATAGAACCTATAATTGCCTGTGATACGGAAGGGACAGGACTTCAATTCTTCGATTTAACCCAAGTTGAAGCCGATTTATTTGTTCCTGGACAAGACACCACAGGCTTCGAAATCAGTTACCATTTAAGCGAAGTAGGAGCGAACAACAATGCTGAAATCATCGGTATACCAACCGCCTTTCAAAATCAGACCAGCCCACAAACTGTGTTCATTAGGATAAATGATCCAAATTCACCTTTAGGCTGTTTCAATATTGCTCCAATCGAATTAATAGTAGACCCACTGCCATCAATAACTCCCCCGATTTTGATAGCAGAATGTGACGATGTACAAAGTGGAAGTTATCTAGATGAGCAGTCAAGTTTCGATTTAACTCAAAAAATACCAGAAATAGCTAACGATAACGACGATTTGCTAGTGGTTTTCTATGAAAATGAAGATGACCAATTAAATGATAACCCAATTGCAAATATTCAGGATTATCAAAATATTGAAAATCCCCAGACTATTGAAGTAAGTGTGTTTAGCGCAGATACAAATTGTGTGGCGACCACAACTTTAACTTTAGTTGTAGATCCTCTGCCTACCATTCCAGTACCTGAGCCATTGGTGGTTTGTGATGCAGACAACGACGGCACCAGCGAATTTGACTTACTCGCTGCCATAGAAGATATTTTAGATGGTGAAGTAAATACCCAAATCACCTTCCATTTTACTGAAATAACTGCTAATAATGGAGATAGTCCAATCATAGTTGAAGATGAAGATGGAAATTCTATTTTATTCCAAAATACAAATCCATTTACACAAACCTTGTACATCAGAGCAGAGAACATCGGCAATGCCAACATCAATGGAACGGGTTGTTTTACCGTAAGACCACTGGATTTACAAGTACAAAGTAGCCCAAGAATTGTAGAACTAGAAGACTTAGTAATCTGTGATGATGAAAGTTTAAACGGTTTTGCTCCATTCAATTTAGCTCAAAATACGGCAAATGCAATCGGAGATCAAGACCCAATCAACTTAGAAGTAACCTACCACGAAACCCAAACCGATGCAGAATTAGGCACTAACGAAATAGCTGTATCTGGGAATTACACCAACATCAGTAATCCACAAACCATTTATGTAAGATTATTCGATACCGAAACCGAATGTGTAGACCTGTTTGGTTTTGCAGATGACAATAGTTTTACCATTACTGTTGAACCTTATCCAGATTTAAGCACGCCAACTCCTTTAGTAGAATGTAACACCAAAGCTAATCCAGATGCGAGTTTCCCAACTGGAACATTTGATTTGACCAGCAAAAAAGAAGAACTCACTAGCTTATCTCCCGTTCCTGCAAACATCAGTTTTGTATATTACGAAAATGAAGCAGATTTAATTAATCAGGAAAATGCTATTGATAATCCAACAGGATACATCAACAGCAGTGCACCACCGATGTTGATTTATGTAGAAGCGATTAATACCAGCACTGAAAACCAGTGTAGCAACACTAGCACAATAAGTTTGGTAGTTTTACCTGTTCCTCTACCTGTTAATTTAACCGATGAAGAACGCAGACTGACCGCTTGTGATGATGACAATGATGGAATAGCCGTAGAACCTTTTGATTTAACCCAAATTGGTCAACAAATCATAGGGAGTGAAAATAATATAGGGGGTTACTATTTAAACGAAGACGCAGCAATCAACGAAGAAATTGAAGATCAGATTCTTGACCCAACTGCTTACGTCAACGACCCAACGCTAAACGAGCTAGACGAAGATTTCTTCCCAACCAATACCCAAATCGTGTGGATAAGATTAGATAGCAATGCCGCAGGCAACTTCTGTTTTAGAATAGTGCAAATGGAAATTGTAGTAGAACGCAATCCAGAACTTAACCCAGCGGGTATTCCTTTTGGATATACTTTAT
>Ga0307945_1002530_pt1 | contig 14814 bp, 14 predicted proteins | sample OrgLakmetagen228_FD_201818 | JGI IMG/M metagenome (GOLD analysis project Ga0307945, IMG submission 201818) | Saline water microbial communities from Organic Lake, Antarctica - #228 | ecosystem: Environmental > Aquatic > Non-marine Saline and Alkaline > Saline | place: Antarctica: Organic Lake...
CCGGTCTGCCCGGCCCGCGAATGCGCGCAGATCAGCGGCTCCAGCGCCACGTAAAGCGGCTTTTCGAAGGTGCCGATCAGTTGCGCCGCCTCGAACACGGCATCCGCCACCGCCGGCAGGCTGCCCGGATCGGCGCGCAGGTAGCCCTCGCGTTTCTGCGGCGCGGGAAACATCGGCGTGCCGCCCGACAGATCGAGTATGATATCGCACGCGGTCCGCCCGCCATCGCGCGCGGCGGTCCAGCGCAGCGGGCCGCGCCCGCCGGGATTGACCTGTTGCAACGCATCGATGCGCAACTCGAACTGCCCGAGCGCGCCACTGGCCTGCATGATCCGTCCGCGGATCGCATCGAAGGCGCGGCTTTCGGGCGGCTCGGTCCCGTCCGTCAACAACACCGTGACGCCCAGGGTGGGGCTGAGTTTTTCGGCGGCGGGCAGCGCCACATCCGCCGCCCCGATGATCAGGCACAGCCCCTCGGATACGACATCCCGCGTCTTTTCGGGCGGGACGGGCAGGCTGGCCTCGGCCAGCAGCGCGGCCATCTTGGGGTGTTTCGATGCCGGGTCGTCCGACCATCCGGCGCGGTCGCGCAGGTCGATGCAGGCGGGATCGCCCGCGCCCAGTTCCGCCGCCAGATCCTCGAAGGTGCGGGCCTCCTGCGCGCAGCAGATGATCGCCTCGCCCTCTTGCATGGCCTTTGCCGCCGCGCCGATCTCGTCGGTGCAAAGCGCGCTGTGCAGCCGCGAACAGGTCAGGCCGGTGGCCGCTTCCAGCCCTTCGGTATCGAGGGTCTGGGACGCGGCGCAGTCGCACAACATCAGGTGTCTTGGCATATGTCTCCCCCGGGAGTGCTTCGCCATCGGGCGCAGGCAGGCTCCCCATCACTGCGGCGCAACATTAGACCCGATTGCAGGGCCCCGTAAACAGCCATTCGATACGATGGCGTCGCCGGGACATGGCCTCTGCGGTCGAGGTTAATCTTGATTGATTCTGTTTGAATTCAGCGGCCTGCGTTGCTGCGTTGCAGCATCGACTCAGGGGGCGGCAGGGATTTCCTTTTCCGGCGCCACTTCGCCCTTGATTGCAGGCGCAAGCGGCCTGTCCGACCACGCTGCCGGACCCGGAAACGTAAAAAGGGCTTTGTTTGGTCAGAAAAATGGACCAGACTGGGGGGACGCAGATCAGGATGACACATCGCTTGACCGATCGACCCATCAAGGAACTGACGATGCCCATCGGCGTCGTGATCCGCAAGACCCCGGGCGTGACCCGGTGGGCGGCTTGGACATGGCGGGCCGTCGCGGTCCTGCCGGGTGCCCCGGACGCATGCTGGCAGGTGTTGCGCCGCGAGGGTGACGCGGTGGAATATCACGCCGCCACCGTTCCCCTGCAATTGCACCACACCCAGACCGAAGCCTACCTGCAGGGCCTCTCGACGAGGGCCCCGGCGGTCTATGTGGTGATGCGTGACGCGGGTGCGGCCAACAGGACCGGAAGCCCTCTCGATATCGTGCTGGCCACGGCCTCGCCCTTCGAGGCGCAGGATTACGCCGATACCGGCGAGGAGATCGTCGAGAAGGTGCCGATGCCCGGCGGGCTGATCGCCTGGGTGCGCGACTTCGTCGAGGCGCATCACGCGCACGAGGATTTCAAGAAACGCCGCCGTGACACGCGCACCACCGGCGACACGCAGGACGGCATCGGCGATCCGCGCATCCCGCAGATGCGCGATGTCTATCGCGCCCCGGTGCCGGCGCGACGGGGGCGGGTGCAATGAGCCGGGGCATTGATTTCTGGTCGCGCCGCCGCGCGCAGGTCGCGGCCGAAGATCAGGCGCAGGCCCGCGCCGCCGAGGCCGAGGCGCGCGAGGCCGATCTCGCGGAGCGGACCGATGCCGAGCTTTGCGAGGATCTCGGCCTGCCCGACCCGGATACGATGCAGACCGGTGACGATTTCAGCGCCTTCATGAGCCGCGCCGTGCCGGACCGCCTGCGCCGCCGGGCCTTGCGGCGTCTGTGGCGCAGCAATCCGGTGCTGGCCAATGTGGACGGGCTGGTCGATTACGGCGGGGACTTCACCGATAGCGCCACCGTGATCGAGAATCTGCAGACCGCCTATCAGGTGGGCCGCGGCATGACCGCGCATATCGAGGAACTGGCGCGGCAGGCCGAGGCCGAGGCGCAGACCCCCGAGACCGAAGAGCCGATCCCCGAGGAGGCAGAGACCGAGCTGGCGCAGGCCGAAGACACCGCCCCCGAGACATCGGCCCCCTATGTCTGGACCCACGCGGATCAGTCCGACACAGGGACAGGGACAGGCACCGACCTGCCGCCGCGCCGGCGCATGCAGTTCGCCTTCGACGATGCCGCCCGCAGCGATACCGGAGTTTCGGCATGACACAGGATGCGTTGATGGATCAGACCTCCGCCACGCCCGAAATCACAGAGGAAGACGCGCTGCGCGCCGATCTCTACGATTTCCTCGCCGCCCTTCTGGCGCGCCCGCCGGGGCGGGACTTGCTTGATAAAACCGCCGCCCTGCACGGCGACGCGTCCGATCTGGGACAGGCGATCGCCACGCTCGCACGGGTCGCGCATGTGAGCACGCCCGCCGCGGTCGAGGCCGAGTTCAACGCGCTTTTCATCGGGCTGGGGCGGGGCGAATTGCTGCCCTATGCCAGCTATTACCTGACCGGGTTCCTGAATGAAAAACCGCTGGCCGGGCTGCGCCGCGACATGGCGGCGCGCGGCATGACCCGCGCCGAAACCGTGCACGAGCCCGAGGACAACATCGCCTCGTGCATGGAGATGATGGCCGGGCTGATCCGCGGGCGGTTCGGCGCGCCGGCGGGCCTTGAGGATCAGAAACACTTCTTCGGCAAGCATATCGGCCCGTGGGCCGGGCATTTCTTCACGGATCTGGAGGCCGCGCGCAATTCGGTTCTCTATGCCTCGGTCGGCGCGGTCGGCCGGGTGTTCATGGAGATCGAGACGCAGGGCTTTCGCATGAGCGCGGGATGATCCCGCAAAACGACCGGCGGGGCATCGCCCGCCACCACAGGGGGAGGGATACCTTCATGACACACAAACCCGAGGACGGCAGCAGCCGCCGCGATTTCCTTCGGCTCGCCGCCACCGGCGCGCCCGTCATGGCCGTGGCGAGCGCCGTGACCGGACGGGCCGCCGAGGCCGCCGAACCGGATCTGACATCCGACCGGATGCAGGACACCGCGCATACCCGCGCCTATCTCGACAGCGCCCGGTTCTAGACCCGGACGATGCAAACACCGCTGACGACGGCCGCTTGACGCCCGACGATTGGTGGAAACATCAGTACCCACCCCGCGAGCCGGGCCCAGGGAGGAGACAGACACATGCTTAGGAAAAAGACCAACGGGGTTGCGCGACGCCCCCAGCGGACCGGTATCCTGTCCGAGGCGGGCGGCGCATCCGTCGACCGGCGCGCGTTCCTGCGCGGCAGCGGGCTTGCCATCGGCGGGCTTGCCGCGATGGGGGCCATGGGCGGCACCGTCACCCGCGCCACCGCCCAGAGCGCCGCAGGCGAGGCGGTGCAGACGATCAAGTCCGTCTGCACGCATTGCTCGGTCGGCTGCACGGTCGTGGCCGAGGTGGAGAACGGCGTGTGGACGGGGCAGGAGCCCGGCTGGGACAGCCCGTTCAACCTCGGGGCGCATTGCGCCAAGGGCGCCTCGGTGCGCGAACACGCGCATGGCGAACGCCGCCTCAAATACCCGATGAAGAAAGAGGGCGGCGAGTGGAAGCGTATCAGCTGGGAACAGGCGATCGACGAGATCGGCGACGGCATGATGAAGATCCGCGAGGAGTCGGGCCCGGATTCGGTCTACTGGCTGGGATCGGCCAAGCATAATAACGAACAGGCCTATCTCTTCCGCAAGTTCGCCGCCTATTGGGGCACCAACAATGTCGACCATCAGGCGCGGATCTGCCATTCGACCACCGTGGCGGGTGTTGCCAATACATGGGGCTACGGCGCCATGACCAACAGCTACAACGACATTCACAATTCACGCGCCATCATCATCATCGGCGGCAACCCCGCCGAGGCGCATCCCGTCTCGCTGCTGCATCTGCTGAAGGCCAAGGAACAGAACAACGCGCCGCTGATCGTCTGCGACCCGCGCTTCACCCGCACCGCCGCGCATGCCGACGAGTTCGTGCGCCTGCGCCCGGGCACCGACGTGGCGCTGGTCTGGGGCATCCTGTGGCACATCTTCGAGAATGGCTGGGAGGACAAGCAGTTCATCCGCACGCGCGTCTGGGGCATGGACCAGATCCGCGACGAGGTGAAGAAATGGACCCCCGAAGAGGTCGAGCGCGTGACCGGCGCCCCCGGCAGCCAGTTGCGCCGTGTGGCGCGCACGCTGGCCAACAACCGCCCCGGCACGATGATCTGGTGCATGGGCGGCACCCAGCACACCAACGGCAACAACAACACCCGCGCCTATTGTATCCTGCAACTGGCGCTCGGCAACATGGGTGTCGCCGGCGGCGGCACCAACATCTTCCGCGGTCATGACAACGTGCAGGGCGCGACCGATCTCGGCGTGCTCAGCCATACGCTGCCGGGCTATTACGGCCTGTCGAAAGGCGCGTGGGATCACTGGGCGCGGGTCTGGGGCGAAGACCCGGACTGGCTTGCCGACCGGTTTGCCACGGGCAAGGACAGGGACGGCGCGGATCAGCCGCTGCAGGAGCTGAGCGGCATCCCGGTCAGCCGCTGGATCGACGGCGTCCTCGAAGACCCCGAGAACATGGACAACCCCAACAAGGTGCGGGCCATGGTGCTCTGGGGGCATGCGCCCAACAGCCAGACGCGCGGCAAGGAGATGAAGACGGCGATGGAGGCGCTCGACATGCTGGTCGTGGTCGATCCCTATCCGACCGTCTCGGCCGTCATGCAGGATCGCACCGATGGCGTGTATCTGCTGCCGGCCTGCACCCAGTTCGAGACGCGCGGCTCGGTCACCGCCTCGAACCGCTCGCTGCAATGGCGCGACCGCGTGGTCGAACCGCTGTTCGAGAGCATCCCCGACGAGGTCATCATCGCCAAGTTCGCGAACAAGTTCGGCTTTGCCGATCGTCTGTTCCGCAACATCGAGATGGACGATGCCGAGACCCCGAATGTCGAAAGCATCACCCGCGAGTTCAATCGCGGAATGTGGACCATCGGCTATACCGGGCAATCCCCCGAGCGGATGAAGCTGCACATGGCCAATCAGCACACCTTCGATCGCACGACGCTGCGCGCCAATGGCGGGCCGGCGGATGGCGACACCTACGGTCTGCCCTGGCCCTGCTGGGGCACGCCCGAGATGAACCATCCCGGCACGCATATCCTTTACGACATGTCGCGGCCCGTCTCCGAGGGTGGTCTGACGTTCCGCGCGCGCTTCGGCGTGGAACGCGACGGCGACAACCTTCTGGCCGAGGGCGTCTATTCCTCCGGCTCGGACATCGAGGATGGCTATCCGGAATTCACCATGCAGATGCTGATGGATCTGGGCTGGGACGGCGAGCTGACCGACGAGGAACGCGGCGTGATCGACGGCATCGCCGGGGCCGACACCAACTGGAAGACCGACCTCTCGGGCGGGATTCAGCGGGTCGCGATCGCGCATGAATGCGCGCCCTTCGGCAATGCCAAGGCCCGCGCCGTGGTGTGGACCTTCCCCGATCCGGTGCCCATTCACCGCGAGCCGCTCTATACCAACCGGCGCGATCTGGTGGCGGATTACCCGACCTACGAGGACCGGCACGCCTACCGCCTGCCGACCATGTATGCCTCGATCCAGAAGAACGACTTCTCCAAGGATTATCCGATCATCCTCACCTCGGGGCGTCTGGTCGAATACGAGGGCGGCGGTGACGAGACCCGGTCGAACCCGTGGCTGGCCGAGCTTCAGCAGGACATGTTCGTCGAGATCAATCCGCGCGACGCCAACAATATCGGCATCCGCGACGGGGCGCAGGTCTGGGTCGAAGGACCCGAAGGCGGGCGCGTCAAGGTCATGGCGATGGTGACCGAACGGGTGGGCGCGGGCGTGGCCTTCATGCCCTTCCACTTCGGCGGCCATTTCGAGGGGCGCGACCTGCGCGAGAACTACCCCGACGGGGCCGATCCGTATGTCCTGGGCGAGGCGAGCAACACCGCCCAGACCTATGGCTATGACAGCGTGACCCAGATGCAGGAAACCAAGGCGACTCTGTGCAAGATCGTTGCGGCATAAGGAGAAAGAGAAATGGCAAGAGCAAAGTTTCTGTGCGACGCCGAACGCTGCATCGAATGCAACGCCTGCGTCACGGCCTGCAAGAACGAACACGAGGTGCCATGGGGGATCAACCGCCGCCGCGTGGTGACGATCAACGATGGCAGCCCCGGGGAACGCTCGATCTCGGTGGCCTGCATGCACTGTTCGGACGCGCCCTGCATGGCGGTGTGCCCGACCGATTGCTTCTACCAGGACGAGGAAGGCGTGGTCCTGCACTCCAAGGACCTGTGCATCGGCTGCGGCTATTGCTTCTACGCGTGCCCGTTCGGCGCGCCGCAATTCCCGCAGGCGGGTAATTTCGGATCGCGCGGCAAGATGGACAAGTGCACCTTCTGCAAGGGCGGCCCCGAGGAAAACCACAGCCAGGCCGAATTCCAGAAATACGGCCGCAACCGGATCGCCGAGGGCAAGCTGCCGATCTGCGCCGAGATGTGCTCGACCAAGGCGCTTCTGGCCGGTGATGGCGACACCGTCTCGGATATCTACCGTGAACGTGTCGTGGCGCGCGGCTTCGGCTCGGGTGCGTGGGGCTGGGGCAGCGCCTACGGCCAGCAAAGCGGCGGCTGAGATACCGATGCCGATGCCGGGCGCGCCGATGGACACCCGGCATCGGAAACTTGCAAAGTTTCCGATCCGATTTCCGTCAAGGAAATCGGTCCCGACCCCGGACGCGGGTCACAGCAATCGAGGACATCATGCGCGCATTACTCAGCATGGCTTTGTGTTTCCTGCTCGCTCTGCCCGCCATGGCGCAGGAGACGCCCGGGGCATCCGGCCCTGATCGTGCCGCCACCGGCGGGGCGCAGACGCTCGAAGACATCATGGCCCGGCAACGGGGCGAAAAGGTGGATGACAGCTTTCGCCGCGACGCCACCGGCAACCCCGATGACGCGGCGGGCATGGCCGGGCAGTTGGGCACGCTTGGCGGGGCCTCCGATTCGGACGTCTGGCGCGCACTGCGCTACGGTCTGGCCGATGTGACGGTGTCCTCGGGCGGTCCCGAGGCGCGGGTGCTGATCCAGGATGCGGGCATGGGCTGGCTGGAGTTCCGCAAGGGGCCGCTGGCCACCTACGGTGCCTGGCTTCTCGGGGGCACCGTGGCGCTGCTGGCGCTGTTTTTCCTGCTCAGGGGCCGGATCCGCATCGACGGCGAACTTACGGGCCGCACCGTGACCCGGTTTCAGGCCGTCGAACGGTTCGGTCACTGGCTGATGGCGGGCTCTTTCGTGGTGCTGGCGATCACGGGACTGATCGTGCTGTTCGGTCGCATGGTGGTGATTCCCCTTCTGGGCCACGAGGCGTTCTCGACCGTCGCGGTGGCCTCGAAATGGGTGCACAACAATATCGCGTGGGCCTTCATGCTGGGCCTCGTGATGGTGTTTTTCATGTGGGTGCTGCACAACATCCCCAACCGCACGGATCTGAAATGGCTGGCCGTGGGGGGTGGCATGTTCTCCAAGGGCGTGCATCCGCCGGCGAAAAAGTTCAATGCCGGGCAGAAGATGATCTTCTGGGCGACGATCATCTTCGGCGCGTCGATATCGGCCTCGGGCCTGTCGCTGCTCTTTCCGTTCGATCTGCCGATGTTCGCCAAGACGTTTGCCGCGCTCAACGCCACCGGCCTGCCGCAGCTCGTGGGCTACGGCGCGCTGCCCGAGATGCTCGCCCCGCATGAGGAAATGCAGCTCGCGACGCTCTGGCACTCGATCATGGCCTTCGTGCTGACCGCGATCATCATCGCGCATATCTATATCGGCTCGGTCGGGATGGAGGGCGCGTTCGATGCCATGGGCTCGGGCGAGGTCGAGGAACAATGGGCGCGCGAACATCACGGCCTGTGGCTTGAAGAGCTTCAGGAAAAGGGGCACGCGCCGGACCCTGCCAAGGCGGGCACGCCTGCGGAATAGCCATGAGGGAACCGAACGAATGAAAGCGATGATTGCGGCCTTCCTCGCCTGCGGCCTGATCGCGGCCGCCGCCCCGAGCGTGCTGCACGAAATGGGGTACACCACGGACGCGAAACGCGCCGGCGCCGCCGTGCGACTGGGGGATGCGACACGGTGATTTCATGCCGCGGTACCGTCCGCGGCGTGATATGTCGGAAAATCCGCCCCTGCGCCCGTCTCTGCGGGCGGATGGCGATTGAGTCCGGGCGGCAGGCGTCAGATAAACGCGCGGAACGGGCTGAAAACGGATGACGATCCGAAGGCGGCACGGTATATCGGGCCTTGCCACACTGGCACGGTGCCGCACACCCGCGTGCCGGAATTCCGGTTGATCCCGCGGGAGCCCCGGCGACGTAAATGATCGATGGGAGAGGCCCGGATCCTGTCTGTCCCGTACCGACCCAAGCCTCGGAGGTTGTGATGCGCTCAATCCGTTTTCTTCTTGCCGCTCTGCTGGCCGGCGCGCTCGGCCTGCCGGCCGCCGCGTTCGAGACAAGCGCCAGTGCGGCCTATGTGCTGGACACGACCACGGGCACGGTGCTTCTGGACAAGAACGCCGACATGCCGCTGCCGCCGGCCTCGATGTCCAAGCTCATGACGCTGTACGTCGCGTTCGAGGCGGTGCGCGCGGGGCAGCTTTCGCTCGACGAGCGTCTGCCGGTCTCCGAGCACGCGATGAGCTATGGTGGCTCGACCATGTTTCTCGACACAACCGACCGGGTCCGGGTCGAGGATCTGTTGCGCGGCATCGTGGTGCTCAGCGGCAACGACGCCTGCGCCGTCATCGCCGAGGCGCTCAGCCCCGATGGCACCGAGGCCGGATTTTCCCGCTTCATGACCGAGCGCGGGCAGCGGATGGGCCTGACCAATTCGGTGTTCAAGAATGCCAGCGGCTGGCCCGCCGAGGGCCATGTCATGAGCATGCATGATCTCGCGATCCTGTCGCAGCGGATCATCGAGGATTTCCCGGAATTCTACGACATGTTCGCCGAACGGGAATACCGGTTCGACGGTCGCGCGCCGAGCAACATCTACAACCGCAATCCGCTTCTGGCCCTCGATATCGGCGTCGACGGGCTCAAGACCGGGCACACGCAGGAGGCGGGCTATGGGCTGACCGCGTCGGCCAAACAGGGCGACCGGCGCGTGGTCTTCGCGTATACCGGCCTCGACAGCGCGTCGGCGCGCGCCCGCGAAGGCGAGGCGATCATCAACTGGGCCTTCCGGCAATTCACGCAGCGATCCGTGGTCAAGGCCGGCGAGGAGGTGGCGCGCGTGCCGGTCTGGATGGGGGCCGCGCGAACCATCGGGCTGACCCCGGCAAAGGATCTCGACACGCTGCTGCCGGCCCTCGGCGGGACGACCGTCGAGGTCGAGGTTGTCTATTCCGGTCCGGTCCACGCGCCGGTGACGCAAGGCGACCCGCTGGCTGAGCTGGTGCTGAAACCCGAGGGTCTGCCCGAGACGCGCGTGCCGCTTTTCGCCGCCGAGAGCGTGGCGCAGGGTGGCTTCCTGCAGCGTCTGGGGGTCGTCTCGGGGCAACTGGCGCAGCGTCTCTGGAGCAATATCGAGGGGACGCTTTGAGCGGTCGCGGCCTGTTCATCAGTTTCGAAGGCATCGACGGATCGGGCAAGTCCACGCAGGCAGCGCACCTTGCTGCAGCCCTGCGTGACGCGGGCCACACGGTCGTGCTGACCCGAGAGCCGGGCGGCAGCGCCGGGGCCGAGGAGATTCGCGCCCTCGTGCTGGAAGGCGACACCGATCGCTGGTCGCCCGAGACCGAGCTTCTCCTGTTCACCGCCGCGCGGCGCGACCATCTGGAGCGTGTGATCGCCCCCGCGCTCGCGGCCGGCGAGGTGGTGATCTGCGACCGGTTCGCCGACAGCACGCGCATCTATCAGGGTCTCGGGCGCGCCGATCTGCGCGCGCTTGTCGACCGCTTGCACGACCTGATGATCGGATGCGAGCCGGACCTCACATTGCTGATCGACATCGCGCCGGATGTCGGGCTGGACCGGGCACTGTCACGCGCTGGTGGCGAGGCGCGGTTCGAGGCGTTCGGAGAGGATCTTCAGACCCGGATGCGCGCCGGCTTCCTCGCCCTCGCCGAGGAAGCCCGCCACCGCTTCGTGGTCATCGACGGCGGGCGCGCGGTGGACGCGGTCGCGGCCGATGTCGCGCGGGCCGTCGAGGCGCGTCTGCCATGAGCGACGAGACCCTGCCGGATCCCGACCGCGTCGAAGGCGCGCCGCATCCGCGCGAGACCGCGCGGCTGATCGGGCAGGGCGCGGCCGAGGCCGATTTCATCGACGCGCTGACCACCGGGCGTCTGCATCACGCGTGGCTCATCACCGGGCCGCGCGGCGTGGGCAAGGCGACGCTGGCCTGGCGCATCGCGCGGCATCTTCTGGCGCATCAGGCGGACGCCGCGCCCCCGCAAACGCTGGATGTGGACCCCGCGCATGCGGTTGCGCGCCGCGTCATGGCGCTGTCGGATCCGGGGTTGTTCGTGCTGCGGCGCGGGGCCAATGACAAGGGCGACAGGCTGGCCGCCGAGATCCGCGTCACCGAGGTGCGCAAACTCGGCGGTTTCCTGGCCCTTTCGTCGGCCGATGGCGGGCGGCGCGTGGTGATCGTCGACAGCGCCGATGACCTCAACATGCAGGCCGCCAACGCGCTTTTGAAGATGCTCGAAGAGCCGCCCGTGCGCACCGTGATGCTGCTTGTCTCGCACCAGCCCTCGGGCCTGTTGCCGACCATCCGCTCGCGCTGTCGCGTGCTGCGGCTGACCCCCCTCGGGGCCGAGGACATGGCGGCGGCGCTCGATCAGGCCGGTGTCATGCCCGAAGGCGATCCGGTGGCGCTGGCGGAACTGTCGGCCGGATCGGTCGGGGCGGCGGTGCGGCTTTTGAACCTTGGCGGTCTCAAGACCTATGCCGAACTGGTCGCGCTGTTCGAGACCCTGCCGCGCCTCGATCAGGCCCGTGCGCTGAGACTGGCCGAAAGCGCAGCACAGCGTGGGGCCGAGGAGCGCCGCGATCTGCTGTTTTCGCTGACCGATCTCTTCATGACGCGGCTGGCGCGCACCGGTGCCCTCGGGGGACCGCCAGGCGTCGAGGCCGCGCCGGGCGAGGCGGCGCTGCTCGCCCGTCTGGCCCCCGATCCGGGCCGCGCGCGGGCCTGGGCCGATTGCGCGCAGGCGATCGGCGCACGGGCGCGGCATGGCCGGGCGGTCAACCTTGACCCTGCCAGCCTCGTCCTAGATACGGTGTTCAGGATTCAGCAGACCGCAAGGGGGTAGGCCCCGGCGAGGGAGAGGCCGAGGGAGAGGTATGGACACCGATATTCGCATCACCGACAGCCATTGCCATCTCGACTTTCCCGATTTTGACGACGACCGCGCGGAGATTCTGGATCGCGCCCGCGCGGCGGGTGTGAAACGGATGGTCACGATCTGCACCAAACTCCGGCAGGAACCACAGGTGCGCGCCATCGCCGAAGGACACCCGGACGTCTTCTATGCCGCCGGCACGCATCCGATGTCCGCCGCCGCCGAGCCGATGGTCACGGTGGAGGATCTGGTGAGGCTGGCCGCGCATCCGAAATTCGTCGGCATCGGCGAGAGCGGTCTGGATTATCACTACACCTCTGACAGCGCCGAGGTGCAGAAAGACAGCCTTCGGGTGCATATCGCCGCCGCACAGGAAACCGGGCTGCCGCTGATCATCCATGCCCGCGACGCCGACGCGGATATGGCCCGCATCCTGACCGAAGGCTATCGCGCCGCGCCCTTTGCTTGCGTGATGCACTGCTTTTCGTCGGGACCGGAGCTGGCGCGCGCCGCGCTCGACATGGGGTTCTACCTGTCGATGTCGGGCATCGCGGCCTTCCCCAAAAGCCAAGCCTTGCGCGACATCTTCGCATCCGCGCCGGTGGACCGCATCCTTGTCGAGACCGACGCGCCCTATCTCGCGCCGCCCCCCTATCGCGGCAAGCGCAACGAGCCGGCCCATACCGTGCATACCGCCCGCAAGGGGGCGGAGATCTTCGGCATGGACTGGCCCGACTTCGCCGCCCAGCTTGAGACCAATTTCGAGCGACTGTTCACAAAGGCGGTGCTGTGATGGCCGAGCTGCGCTTCACCATTCTGGGCTGCGGCTCGTCGGGCGGGGTGCCGCGGCTCGGCAATCTCTGGGGCGATTGCGACCCCGACGATCCGCGCAACAACCGGCGGCGCTGCTCGATGCTGATCGAGCGCGAGACGCAAGACGGCGTCACCCGCGTGCTGATCGACACCTCGCCCGATCTGCGTGCGCAGCTTCTGGATGCGGGCATCGGCGCGCTCGATGCGGTGGTCTACACGCATTCGCATGCCGATCACGTGCACGGCATCGACGATCTGCGGATGATCGTGTTCAACATGCGCGCCCGCCTGCCGGTCTGGGCCGATGGCGACACGCAGAACGCGCTTTATGCGCGCTTCGGCTATGCCTTCATGCAGCCCGATGACAGCCCCTATCCTCCGATCCTCGACATGCACACGATCCATGGCCCGTTCGAGATCGAGGGCGCGGGCGGCGCGATCGACCTGACGCCGTTCAAGGTCGCGCATGGCTCGATCGACGCGCTCGGTTTCCGGATCGGGGATCTGGCCTATCTCCCGGATGTCAACGAGATCCCCGAGGATGCGTGGGCAAGGCTGCAGGGTCTGGATTGCTGGGTGCTGGATGCGCTGCGCCGCACGCCGCATCCCACCCATGCCCATCTCGATCTGTCGCTCGAATGGATCGCCCGCGCCGCCCCGCGCCGTGCGGTGCTGACCAACATGCATATCGACCTCGATTACCGGACCGTGGCCGAGGAGACGCCGGATCACATCACCCCGGCTTATGACGGGATGATCCTGCGCTACACGGTCTGAGCCCGTGCAGGCGCTGGTCGAGGTGATCCTGCCGGTCTTTCTGGTGATCGGGTTCGGATATCTCGCCGTCTGGCGCGGCTGGTTCAGCGATGCCGGGGTCGAGGGTCTGATGACCTTCACCCAGAAATTCGCCATTCCCTGCCTGCTGTTCGCGGCCATCGCGCGGCTCGATCTCGGGCAGAGCTTCGAGTGGCGGGTGCTGCTGAGCTTCTACGCAGGGGCCGTGGCAGGCTTTGCGCTCGGACTGATCGGCGGGCGGTTTCTGTTCGCCCGATCTTGGGAGGATGCGGTCGCGATCGGCTTTTGCGGGCTCTTTTCCAACTCCGTCCTCCTGGGCCTGCCGATCATGGAGCGGGCCTATGGCGCGGGCGCGCTTTCGGCCAATTTCGCCATCATCGCGATCCATTCGCCGGTCTGCTACGGCATCGGCATCACCGCGATGGAGGTCGCGCGCGCCCGCGGGCAGGCGGGGTCGCAGCTTGTCGGCAAGGTCGCCCGGGCGATGTTTTCCAACACGCTGATCATGGGCATCGCCGCCGGTTTTGCGGTCAACCTGTCGGGATTGCCGCTGCCGGGGGCATTCAACGACGCGGTGGACCTGATGGTGCGCGCGGCGCTTCCCGCGGCGCTGTTCGGGCTGGGCGGGGTTCTCGTGCGCTACCGCCCCGAGGGCGACATGCGCGTGATCCTCTATGTCTGCGCGCTGTCGCTGGTCGCCCATCCGCTGATCACCTACGGGCTGGGGCGCGGCCTCGGGCTGTCGGTCGAGGCGTTGCGCGGGGCGGTGGTCACCGCGGCGATGGCACCGGGGATCAACGCCTATATCTTCGCGAGCATGTACGGCCATGCGATGCGCGTCGCCGCCTCCAGCGTGCTGATCGCCACGGGGCTGACGGTGATCTCGGCCTGGCTCTGGTTGCAGGTGCTGCCTTAACGCCCGGCCCATACCGCCATCAGACACCCAGATACCGATCCGCGATCCGGCGATCGTCGCGCAGCGCGTCAGCCGTCATCACCGGGCCGTTGCGGCCGTTTTCCAGAAACGCCACCCGATCGGCGACCGACAGCACCGCGTCGAGCCGCTGTTCCACCAGCAGGACCGCCACGCCGCGCGTCCGCATCGCAAGCGTCACCTCGCGGATCGCGGCGATCATCGACGGCTGCAACCCCTCGGTCGGCTCGTCCAGCAGCAGAACGCGGGGGCCAAGACACAAGGCCCGCGCCATGGCGAGCATCTGCTGCTCGCCGCCCGACAGGCTTTGCGCGCGTTGCGACAGCCGGTCGCGCAGACGCGGGAACAGATCGAGCACCGTGTCGCGCGGCGGCGCGTCCTTGCCGCCGGCCATCCGCCCGACCTCGAGGTTCTGCGCGACGCTGAGATCGGCAAAAAGCCTGCGCCCCTGCGGCACATAGCCGACGCCCGCCCGCGGGACGCGGTGCGCGGGCAGATCGCTCAAGGTTATGTCGCCTAGCCGCACCTTGCCCGACATCAGAGGCAACAGCCCCATGACCGTGCGCATCAGCGTCGTCTTGCCCGCGCCGTTGCGGCCCATCAGGCACAGGACTTCGCCCGCGCCCACGTCGAGCGACACGTCGCGCAGCACCTGCGCGCGACCGTAGCCCGCGCCGACGCTATC
>Ga0307945_1002533_pt1 | contig 14806 bp, 14 predicted proteins | sample OrgLakmetagen228_FD_201818 | JGI IMG/M metagenome (GOLD analysis project Ga0307945, IMG submission 201818) | Saline water microbial communities from Organic Lake, Antarctica - #228 | ecosystem: Environmental > Aquatic > Non-marine Saline and Alkaline > Saline | place: Antarctica: Organic Lake...
GAATGGGCCTTCCAAGTACACACAGAAGGGCATGCTACTGGACAGGAATCAGCCTGCGCGCAGCAAGTGGTTGCAAGATGGAGGTCTGGGGGAGGACAACCTGTACTACCTCTGCTGCAGCATTTGCAGCACCAAGGTAGCAGCATGCAAGTTTCAAAGCAGGTCCCAGAATATCAAATCCCATGAGGCAAGCCAGCTGCATCAGCGCGCAGCACTGAAACGGCAAGAAATTCAGGAGGGGTGTGTTGCAAGGTTACCAGGATGCAGCTGCACAGCTCATAGCTCAGCGCCGTGTCGTGCCAGACAAACAGCAAGCCTCAAGACGCACACATTAAGCTTACGGACATATCAGTGTTGGTACATGCTTTATTTTTTGTTGTAGGGCCATGCCTGAAACATTTGATTTACCACGTGCACGAACATTGCTGGGAGGCCGCAGGCCTCCCAGCGGGCTGGGCATGAAAGGGTGTAAGACGTCAAACAAAGGTTTTCAAAATGGCCAAATCTGGCCGTGACGTGAAACGAAGGTTTATCAAAATCGAAAAAAGAAGCACTGATAGGAGGGGTGGGTGAGGGAGACAGTTTACGATGGAAAATTGGAAATAGTAGAGAAGAAATTGCATGAATATTCTTGGAGTTGGAATCAAACATACGATACCCCCGCGCGTGCAGGTGCTACTTGCTATACACATCAATACTTACCTTGTATTGCATAACACCTCCTGGAATCTTTGTACTATACACCCCGCAATAGGACGGTTAATCGCAAGAAGCGTAGGGAACCACAAAGAAATTACGCAATCCGATAAATCAACGGGACCAATGCATAGCATGAGAATACAAGGAGGACACCAGCACCGGCACTCCAATCACCTGCTCCCCTCTCACTCCATCAAATAAGTAGGCTTTGCGGTCAATGAGGTCCACGCAACCCCTGCACGCATCAAAGAGCAGGAGAGCTTGACAGGTCAGCTGGGTGCAATTACACATCGTTTTTTGGTTTTTTGTTATGTTATTCCTTTTGCGACAGCTTTGAACTCATGCGGTGGTAGAGCAAGAAAGGAGAACAAAAGCGCCTCTTTTTGATGGGCTCGGCCAGGAACCGTGAGTATACTCTGTATGCAGCTGGTACATTATTTTGGCAGGAGACTTCCCTGCTTCACACGTTGAGTACACAGAAGCACAAAAGATTGTGACCAACCCTAAACACAGCAAGCTGGGGAGATTAGCGCTTGCCCCATGCTCCTTTCTACTTATTTATTTGCCCCACAGATTGGTGCTTGCCCCATGCCCCTTTCTACTTATTTATTTGCCCCACGTATGCCACGCGTTTCATGCAAGAGCACAAACACAATACCTTAAAGGCACCTACAACAAACATGCGAGGCCCTTGGCCTCCCCTTTATACATGACACACACACACACACACATATACACACACATACACACACAGTCTCAAACTCACTTGTGGTGCTCTTCTAGGCCAATGGGTACCTGCACTGCTGCAGCATTCAATTTCAGCTTCTCACGCGCCATTGCAATGACGCGCCATGGGTTGGAGCCCTACGTTGTCAGGGGAGTGGAAAGCGCACTTATCAAATTGAAAATGACGCTGCATGACACAAACTAGCATGAAAGTCACCATTGGCAAGCACGATGTCAATAAAAAACAGCCGGTCGTTGCACATATTTACATGCCTCTCCCTCCATTCCTGTTTGCTCACCCCCCCCTGACAGACCCAAAGTGGCCGAAAATTAGGAACCTGGACTTTGTAGACACACACACAGGCCCGTTTGCAAGAATTTGTACCATATTTAGTGCTTTTTAAGTTTTCAGGCAGAGTTTTTGGAGTGGGAAATGGAGCAGGCAGTGGGCAGCCAGAGCTCAATATGTCAACGTCAGTTAAAACAAGGTTCAAAAATGAGGTTCCAAATCCGGAAGTATCTGGTGCTGAGCGTTTGTTCAGGATAAAACCCACCCATGTGAAAATCTAATGCCAGAAATGTGCTCGTGGCCAACAAACCACGGTAATACATGTCCTGGCAAAATTAAAATGTAGTCTTTCCACCGTGTAGCCGCCACCACAGCAGCATTTTTAATAAATTTGTTCTATTTTGTTCAACCTGTCGATGCAAATTTTGTTCCAGATAGGCAAGGAATGAGCGCTGCAGGCCCCAAAGAATGTCTCAGAACACCTCGACTTTACGTGTCCAGAACGCGTGCCCAGCTGTGATGCCAGTAACCACACTATGCCAGCCACTTTCTTATGTCATTAACTCTATATATTTAATATCAGGCAACTGAGCCTGATATTACTGATCTGAGCCTGTGCTGGCGCGCGCGCTGGTACGCTAAGCATAAAGAAAATGGCGTTTCACAGGATCTCTTTGCACTTCCTGCACCATCAGTGCCCAATTTGCGACGTTACGTTTTTATTAACATAACAAGAATGGGAGTGTACTTACTGCTCATTGTTTGTAATGACTGAGTGAAGTTGCAGACCCAAGAAACCTTCCTCTAAAGTAGGTACCCAACTTTCGAATTCCAAAACTGCTCCGTCTTGTGTTGCCCGAAAACCAGACTCTACAACATGAAGTTCCCTGTTTTAACCATCACTGTGCCCAGTTTCAGCCGCCCTTAGGCCTGTGCAGGCGCGCTAGGACGGCGCAAAACAGTGATCAACCGATCCTGCCAGGGGGTGTAACTTTTGCTTCAGAATGTGATGCCAAAAATTTCCACCTGTACCGTTATTGCTGACTACCCACAGTACAGCTGACAGCTTGAGGGGGCAACAGCAAAGGCTCTCCTGGTATGCACGATGCAACCCACAGGCACCAACGCACCATGCGATCCAGCTTGTTGATAAACACCAGGCGTGGCACGTTATAACGCTTCATCTGGCGATCCACTGTAATGGACTGGAATAGACAAGAAGCAAAGGAGAAGAATCAAAGTGAGAGCGATGGAAAGGGAGGGGACTGCAGGTTTAATGTTTGTTGGCTAAGATACGCGCCAGAAGCACACGATTTACATGCCATTCCAAAATTGTGTGCTGTATGCGTGGTTGTGTCTTTGCGTGTGTGGACTGATGCGCTTACGTATTCAGATGCAAGCGGATTGTGCGTTTGTGTGTGTGTGTGTGTGTGTGTGTGTTTGTGTGTGTGTATGTGTGAGAGTGCGTGCATGGGCACGTCCGCACGTCTACCTCGCCACATTCACTCACCTGGCTCTGCACTCCGCCCACGCCGCACAGCACTAGAACGGCTCCATCTAGCACCCTGAGGGCACGCTCCACCTCGATGGTGAAGTCCACATGGCCGGGGGTGTCAATGATGTTGATCTGTGCGTCCTTCCACTTGCAGTACGTGGCTGCGGACTGGATGGTGATGCCCTTCTCCCTCTCCAAGTCCATGTTGTCCATCTTAGCGCCCACGCCATCCTTGCCACGCACCTGTGTAATCATCACGATGGGAGCGTGTGGCAGTCTGAGCGTCTGGGGCGGATGCAAGCTGTTCCCCTTTCCTTGAAACTTCACTATAACCAATGATCACCTCGTGAATGTCCTTGATGCGTCCACTGTAGTACAGAATGCGCTCGGTGAGGGTGGTTTTCCCGGAGTCTATGTGAGCGCTGATGCCCACATTCCGAATGTGGGACAGGGCCTGCCACATGCAGAAAGCACGCATGCGTGCTGCTGATTAAAATCAGTGAGGCGGCCAAGGCTTCACAAACAGAATGATCAAATGCATGCACACACCTGAAACTCTTCTGGCTTCGTCTCAGGCAGGACTGCAGACTTGCTAGACGCTTTCACTGCTGCAGCTGAGTACGAGGCCACGCGCATGGCAGCCCAGCATGACTGCCCCACGTGGCCTCTGTTTCTGAGACCTGAGAGGAGGGAAGGCAGCATGCCCTTCAATACTATTTGTCTATCCACAATCTCATCATTGAGCAAATAAATCACATAAAAATTCTTCTACCTAAGTATAATTATATAACAGATTAACCGTTCAATTTATCGGCGCGTTTACAACGGCGGGTTAAGGTTAAATTAACCCTCTGAAATTTTCAAATCAACCACGGTTGCATCATTAACCCCGTTTGCATTTACAACAAACAGGGTTAATTCTAGGTCAAACACCTGCTCCTTTCTGTCGCTGTTGGTGCCAACGTGCTCATAAATCTGTTTAGTAGTCCCCTGTGAACTATCATAATTGTGGCATGAACATGAACTTTGCTCATCTTTGACCAGAGGCAAAACTCGGGTCTCCTGGCCTTTTTGACCTGTTGGCATGCTTTTCTCTGTTTTAATATCAGTTCAAATGTATCCTGGCCTTCCTGGCATTCCCTTAACCTTTTTGATTTTTTTTCTCCCAGGGGGGGGGGGATGGGAGCGAAAAAATATTTATTAAACGATGAGATTTCCTTAACCTGACATTTAATCGCGCGTTGTAAACACACGTTCGGGTTATCAAAATTCATCAACCATTAACCCGCCGTTGTAAACGCGCCGTACGTTACGTTTTAGACACATATTGGTACGGTAGTCTAACAATTACAGAAGCGTTTCTGACGGTGCGTTTCCAAATAGGGTGATAGGTTACTAATTATCAATTCAAGGAAATTAATTAATCGCGTTTTGCGTTTCCAATGGTGATTATTTACCGTGATTAATAATAAAAGGTGATTCTGAATAAAAATAAATCATGGGGGGGGTGATAGATTAATTCATCGTGATTATTCAAGTAATAAATTTTAGCGGTGATGCAGCGCCTTCTTAGTGAGGGCTCAAATAGAGCTATAGAAAGTGACCCCGACTAGGTACATCCAGCTTGCTGCAAGTCCAGGCCTCTCCCTTCCTGGCCTCCACCTGCACCTCTAGCGGCTGCCAGGCTTCCCTGTTGGCAGTCAAATGGTGCCCAATGGGATGATGGGTGAACGCTTCCTGAGTCAAACAGCCTCGTTCCTTCCATCTGTCAGCGACAGCTCTGTGTTGCAGCAGCAATTTCCCTTCCCAGTCAATTTTCTCTTCCCCTGCGTGTCAGGTACAGTGCCTGGTCCAATGGGAATGCCTGGTGGGCAAATGGCAGCGCATTAATCACGATTCATTGGAAGCGCAGGGTGATTAATTCAGGGGTGATTAATTCAAACGTGATGATTCATTGGATTCATTGGAAAATCGATGGATTCATTGGAAACTCGATTGATTCATTGGAAACTCGAGTGATTAATTCGTTATTAATAACGAACATTAATCACCCTATTGTAAACGCACCGTGAGTCATTTAAAACCATATTGACTCCATCTCGTACATAAATATAAAAGGCACCAATAATAAAACTTGAATACTTATGGTTCTACAGCGAAGACGCTAAATTAAGCGGTGTCTGTCATGCTCGTTGTGCATCGCACGACAGCGCTGTTAAACGCTTTATCCTTTAGTATCCTGCAGCCAAGAGGCACTGGAACCTGGCTCACCCGCATCTCCTGCACAGGCAAATGCGTTTAGAGATGAGACATGGAAATTAAAAAACCAGAGGGGGTCAACTGGGGAAATGTCTAAATATGTGCTTTTTATGCATTCAGAAGCCGGCCATCCATTGCCCTTCAATCCGATTCGGACCACTTTTGCTTCAAATTGAAGCTGGCATTATGAGTTACACGAGGATGTGCTTAGATTCACGTGGGTCACTCCATGTGCAAATTGGCAGGGCTTCAAGCTTGAGCCTGACTACCAAAACCCTAATAGAGTGATTTTGCATAGGAACAGCCTGTGTTGGCCTACATCCCCAACTACTTAATCGTTTCACTCCATTTTTTTTGCGGTGTTGTTTGTTACAAGGATTCCATACCACCGGAAATCATGTGATTTGGAATGGTGGGTGGCCTGCTGTGGAGATTTTGTAGTGAAAAGTGGGGTTCACGCCACGGGCAATTAGACATGAGCCCCCCTAATTGCTGATTTCAAGCTCAGGTGCTATCAGCAGTGCTTCCTTTGGGTGCTAAGCTTAAAATCAGCAAGTTGGGGAGCCCATGCTTAATTCACATTTTAAAAACACCCCCATTTGGAGCCTCAGATGACCCCCTCTGATAAAGAACGCTGTTATAAATCTAGCACCTAACCACATTTTACATTTAAGTATTTAAGCTTTGCGAGGAAAGCCAAACAAACACAGTACTTGCAAATAATAAGAACTTTTGCAAAAGCAGGGCATTTTTGCATGCTATGCTCTTTGTTCAAACCTTTCACCTTGAGAAGGTTTGCAGTACCTTGAATCAATCTTAATTCAAGTATCGTGAAGCCAAGTAGACATTCTTAATCTTGGACAATACCCAAACCATGGATTTAATACTTGCAGTACTTATAGAAAGTAAAAGCAACACCCATAACAACACACGATGGAGAGGGTTAACAATTTAATCCATCTACATTCAAGGCATACCAAGGTAAAAACAAACAGTGGCTTTTTTCCTCAAATAATGCCCGACTATTTGACAGAAGTGAAGTGACAGCGGCAAGCCAGTCATAGCCTTAAGAGTTTGATGGGACCATTAGAGCAAAGAAGGACAAAGAAAGGAGTCAGGGGAAGAGGTATAACATATTGATGGGACCATCAATCATCATTCCTTGTTTGTGGTGGAAGGAATTACACCGCTCAGACCTGGGTGGATCCTTGATTCTAGTGAGGGGAGTTGTTTCCAATGCCTGTATAGTCGAGTCTTTTATTTCTTTTCCTGCAAAGCAATATTGCAGCTACGTACCTGTTCAAGGCCCATCTCACCCACATCCACATTTACAAAGGGTGGGATGTGCATTCCTCTGGCTTGAAACTGGACGGTGCGCCTGTTAGAGGAGTGAGGAGCTTCAATGTTTGGGCATATTACAGCACAAGACATCAGCAGCACAAAAAGCGATGAATAGCAACAGTGGTTTTAGGAATTCAAGCAAGGGTACAATGGATCACAGGAAAACTAGGAAATCTGTAAGAAAAAAGAGTACAAGGAGGTCATTGACTTGGACCATTGCTGGAGAATGAAGTCAGTGTAAGTTATAACTGCTACACCTGACAAGGGAAAGGGCCGGCTGAGAACAGAATTTCCCAAGTGTCTCCTTTAAACGATGCAGGTTAGCTTAAAAGGTAGCAGGGAAGACACTGCATTTGCAGCAGTGTTTCTTTTTTCGATTTTGAATAACCTTTGTTAAACGTCACGGCCAGATTTTGCCATTCTGAAAACCTTTGCTTAACGTCTTTCACCCTTTATGCCCAGCCCGCTGGGAGGCCTGCGGCCTCCCAGCATTGTTCGTGCACGTGGTATTATAAATGTTTCAGGCATGGCCCTAAAACAACAAATAAAGCATATATGAACCCTTTAACGTCCGTAAGCCTACGGGTCCAACACCAATATAACTGCGCAGCATCCATACCCCCATCTGACAGCTACTTATTAAACCATGGCTGCTGCGTCTGCCCTGCTGTCTCACTGTGTATGGCTATTGTGTCATCTGTAGGTGCCAGCTTAAGCCATGCAGGCTGCATGGGGCAGGTGCTGCGTGCCATACACCCTTTCAAGTATGCTCCATCACTCTGATTCTTTTTTGCCCTTTTGCGCGCATTCTCATCGCTCATTTTAAAAACAACTTGAATTTTCGAGAAATTTTTTCGATTCCAGGCCAAATTTCGACCCTCGGATGGCCCTCGAAGGGCCCACGGGTGATTTTGCCGGGGAGTCACCTGAAGCCCCAAATGCTCACTTAACGTCTTTGCCCAACGCCAAAAAGGATATGTTTAACGTCGGAAGACGTCAATGTCTCGAAAAAAGAAACACTGATTTGCAGCCTCCCAATGGCAATAGGTCAGGACAAGTCTAATGCTACGGCTTCCTAATAGCACCACACCCACTTTAGCATTTGCATCCACCCTCCCAGCTTGATGCCTGGGGCTTTGTCATCATTTATCAACCGCACAGGGACGTCCACCTGTTCATGAATGTGCAAGTAGACACACAGGTTTCAAGGACACTACAACTATTAAGACTTGACATAAGGACACACAAAACATCCCCCTCATATTACATGACTGCTACTTTGCGATCCGAACTAGACTTAAGTTTGTAGGAAAATTCGAGCACGCGCTTTGCCTTGCAAATATGGCCTTAGGTGCAGGAGCATTCGAGTTAAGAGGATGATTGTGCTGATGAAAGCGCCAAATGGAAGAGTTGAGTAGCAGTAGTCTTTGTTCAAGTTTACCTTTACTATGCGATCCTGGGGGCAGAACAGAAGGTCCAAATTCTGAACAACAAAAGCTTTGGTGGGTGTCATGTGGACTTCTTGAGGCTACGTGCATGTATGCATGTGTGAGTAATGTGTGTGTTATGTGCATGTGTGCTAATTATGAGGCTGCCAAGGTAATGAAACAGGCTAACTTGTTCGTGCATAATTGACTAGCAAGCACTTAACCTCAGAGCCAGATCATGCATTCGCACCTTGGCACGCAACACGCCCAGCAGTTTCCCTGACTCTGGCTGCAGTATGTGGATCGCTACCACGCGTGCCTTGCATCCGTTCCGGCCATACATTCTCACCTATTTAGATTTCCCACACAATGTGTACACAATAAAGGACTGAAAAAAGTAATTTGGAATTGGATTGGTTTTTTTTTATATTGTCTAGGGTCACACCCACCATGCCTGTTTGCTAAAACGAACCTGCACTGCATTTCACTTTTAAGTATCCAGAACCTTTAGTTAGGTATATATAAGCACCCCTGCAAACTCAGTTTGTGGCGGGAGGTGCCCAGGTGGGCAGGGTGGACCTGGGTGGAAATCCCTGCCAGAAAGTGGATTTCCAAAAGCTCCCCTCTGGTGCCAGCAACTTACCAGGGGTGTTTGCAATAATATTGCGGACATTTTGGTGAAGGTCCGGGGGTCTGGGGTCAGACCCCCTTTTGGCAGAGAAAAGTGCGATTTACAATCAGGCATCAACCACTGAACCGTTTGGGGTCGCGGTTGTTTTGCTGGGCGCATGTAAGTTATAAACAATGTTCAATCACTCAAATATTTGTCTACATCCCGGGTTTTAAAGAAACGCTGCCCACCACGGCCCAACCTCAGCATTCCAGACCATAAAACTTGACAGGGCATGCCTTGGGAGCATACTGAAGGGTTCCCGGCACTCAGGTGATGGCCAGAAAGCGTGTTTCCGGGGTTTCCAGAAATGCACCATTTTTGCTCAGCAAACAGGCCCATGCACTAAGTCCTTTGGGGGCGAATTTTCACCCCCCCTTTTGTTTGCTGTAATGGGTATGGTTGAACCCAGAACGTGTCTGGGAACAAACAATTGGTGAAATCCGGACCAAAACCCGCATTTCTACACCAATGCTACCTTTCTGGCAGGGAAATGGCACAAATCCAGCCCCCCACTCACACCCTTGACCCCAAACTCATTACCTTCTATGCAGAGGTGTTTCATATGTTCTTTATTACCTCCTTGAACCATTAAAAGTCAAAAAATGATGAGGTTTGTTTTAGGGACGAAATTTGGCTGGGAATGGTGGGCCTGATCTAGGGCCTAATTTACACACTTTGTACGTGAGTTTACAGTGATCAGTTGCAAAGGGGCAACAGTCCATCAACATATCAACGTACAGCAGTGCTAGATTAAGTGCTAGACAAACACAAGGATGGCTTACCAGGCCCTCTATGTCCTTGGTCGCTGCGTGGAGGAGGAGGTGGCGGTTGCCGCGCCACACTGACATGATTCTAAGGGGGGTGCGGCCAGTCTGCAGGCAGCACACACCATTACACCCACAAAGGACTGTCGATGTGAGAGCGTGGATGTAATTTAGGGCCATACGAAGATGAGATGAACAAGGTCTGCATGAGCAGTATATCAGATTGGACTGCAGTGACAAAGCACCCATGTAGTTTATAAGAGTCTACTTGAGAATGGATTCCAGGAATCCCTCCCCTAGATAACCGCACACATCAATGATACGAGAAGCGACACATGAAGGCACGTGAGGGGAAGGTACCCACCTTTCTGAGCCATTTGCAAAAAATTGTGCCATCATCTGCTCGTGCATGGACATCTATTCTATGTAAACCTGCGGACACGGAACCCCATGAGATGTATGAGTGGACGGTGAAGCAAAATGCACTTTAAGTAAAGCTAGCAAACTGGTAACCTGTAAAGGGCGCTTACCTTCTTCTACGTCATGTCTGGGCAAAGGCTGCGGCAACTCAGGAAGGGAGAACTGTATCCTCTTTGTGCCATCCGCACACGATGATTTTTTTAGGCTTCCCTCTGCGCAATTGACAGTGTATCCATGGTGAATTAAAGCAGGTTGTGCCTGCTTGTGTGTGTGTATGTATGTGTGTGTGGCTGTGTGCGTGTGTGCGTGTGTGTGTGTGTGTGTGTATGTGTGTGTGTGTGTGTGTGTGTGTGTGTGTGTGTGGCTGTGTGTGTGGCTGTGTGTGTGTGGCTGTGTGTGTGTGTGTGTGTCGTGCAAGGGCAAAGAGTAAATTGCTTTACACAGAGCATGAGTATAGGCAGTGCCTTGGTGGCACTACTAGCTTTAAGCTCCGCACCCACGAACCTAGCTTGCGCAGCTCCTCCATAAGTTGGGCGGGGATAACTTCCTGCCTGGGAGCTTGGGTGGCAAAGGCCCGCTGGTCACCAGACCACGAGCATGTTGTTGGGTGATTGTTACTGAAAAGGCTGGACAAGGCGTCCTCCTGCCTCTGCTCTGCGCAGCTGTAGATGCCGGCGAGCAATTTTTGTAGCAGTTTGTTATGCGGGGCAGCCAGGTGACCAGGCCTCAGCAAAGCCAGCCCTTGACACAGTCTAGAGGCCTGGTTTAGCATTGCTGGATGTTTTCTCACAACTAATACAAATACATTAAAATAAATTTTAATAACTAATTACGATGAGTTGAATTTGCAAACCGCAAGCTTGTCTGCAATATCTGTCCTCTGATCTGTCCTGACTGAAGCAATGTTGCATTGCAGAAGGTAAACTGTCAAGCAGGACAACATCTTTTGCCCCCTTCCTTGATACATTCTACTGCTCTTTTGATGCATTCTACGTAGCAGGGTTCTGGCTGCAAGGGCACCTCCAGCCAGTGCACGCCCACAAAACAGGTAGGATCATCGCGGTAATTAATCCGGTTGCACGCGTTCCGTACAGTGCACACGTTTTTGTAAGAAAGCGTGCATTCTTTATGCATTCTTTATGCATTCTTTATGCACTCTGCATTGCCGAAGAAGCGTCTTTTCAAATCAACCTCAACTACTCTTGTTGCTTGAATTTAAGTTATTGCCGGCAAGTGCACCACCTCAAACTGCGGAACGTAATGGTCAGGCACTGCAAAAGGATGTGACAGCGTGTGAATTTGGGGCTGGCTGCTAGGCTTGGTTAACCAAGTGTGGCTGAATTGGTGACCCTGTTGGCGGCCTGGGTGAGCGTGTACCCTAAATTTGTGGCACATATGCTCGCACATTGAGCACAACGCCCTAGCCAGAAATTCCACCCTCAAATCGCCGCTGTTATACAATAGCTTTGCGTCATGAAACAATTTGGCGGATGTTAGCTAGCTCTGGAGGGTCATTCACTGTTCTTCTCAAAGAAAAGTGCCTGGATTTGAGAATTCATCGGTCACGGTTTCCTTCTCATTTCTTTTGCGACAATCTTTGTTTGTTCTGAACCCCAATCATCTAGGTTTCCAAAATCAGCTCTCTGGCTAGCTAGATACAGGTGCGTTGTTAAAATGAAAGATTGCTCAAAATGAAGAGAAAGTGCTATGAAAGGGGAAAAAACTTGATCACTGACTGCTGCAACAAGAAAGGTTGAGTCACCAGATTGCCCACACTGAAATGGCGTGAGTGACAGAGCATTTCTCACAGCTCACAGACCTGCACCTTAACGCAGCAAATTACCATGTGACAAATTACTTCATCTCCAACGGCACCATGCAATCATAATGCAACACCAATATGTTGAGTTTCCTGTTTTGCAGGCGTAATCCTCCTCGCATCAGATGTCAATCGCACCAGACTGATTTGTCGTTACAGCGACCCTGTGAGCCAGACTTTGTGGATGGCATATTCAGCATTCCCATGAGGGTATGCAGCTTTCAATTGGATCAGGTGAGCTGTTTGGTTGCCTCGTGCTTATCGCCCCAGTATTACCGTGGCTGCATCCCTGGCAATAAACTGCATGTTTGGCCCCAGCAACAAGCCAAATTAGGGCATAAATCCCCCCAAAAGACGCTTGACATAACCCTTACAATGCCTCAAGCCACCGTGATTTACAGATTCAGTGTCGGAGAAGGGGGGGGTGGGGAATTGGCCTTCTTTTGCACCCCTTATTCAGCCTGCCTTATAAATTGGTGATTTTGGAACAAGAAAAGGCGGGGACGCCTGTCCATCTACCAATATATTTGCTTAATTTCTTATGCAGTGATCAATTTCACGGTCGAGCAGCTAAAAACTGCTTATCACAAATGAAATGGGGAGATGATTTGATCTGGCAGGGCTTTCTGCTGAAAGTGGCCTGCACACCACGGCAAATGAGGCATACGGGCCCTTATCCTCAATTATACTCCAAAGCTCTGGAACTTTGGAATGTACAATTTAATGCCAAGCCTAATACCAGTATTTACAAATTGGTCATGGTAAGTGCAGTATTGCAGTGACACACACACACACACACACACATACACACACATACACACATACACACACATATACACACACAGTTTGGCGTAGTGAACAACGCTGTGTATGCAAATATATTGGAGCATTGCAGAAGCGAGGCATTTCATGCACTTGGCTTTGATGTGCACGAGACAGCGTTGGCGGGTGAGGGGTAAATCTAGCTCCTTCATCCAAATCATTATGGAAGTGTGCTAGATGTACAAGTTCAGATTGAAAGACAAAGACAAGTGGAGATAGGGCTTGAATGCGCCTGCGTAGGAGGGGCAAGGCATTTGGTGTACTATTGATTATTGGTAAGAAGTAAGAAGGAACAAACTTTCCCAAAATTAACCTGACTGAATGATAACCAAAGGCTGTCCCGTTGCTCATATGTAACTTACAAATTGAATCAACTGTATTTTGAGCTCACTTGTCTGACCTTGGTATTGCAGGGAATGCCCTTGCGTTGGCAGAGCTCAATATGGCATTCAAGAGGCCGTTAAGGTGTGCTACTTAGTTATTTATTTGCTTATAATTTTGGTGCTCAATTCCTTCCAGAAAAGTTAAATCAGGTGTGGTGGTAGTAAGTTTCTCTAAGTTTCCCTAAGCGCACAAGCCTGTTACTCCTACTACTTACCGTGATTGGGAACAAAGAAGTTAAAATTCGATTCCCTTTGGCTGCAGGTCACGAGATGCATACGTAGTAAAGATGTGGGTGGAAAAAGTGGCTGGGGCGCGCGTTGTTTTGGGGCAGTCTGTGAACTTGGAGCAAGGAGGCAATCTGGTGGGAACAGGAATCACCGGTACAATTGAAATAGAATAGAAAAAAGTCTAACAAAACCCATAGGTGGTGTAAGCCCATACTTGCGCTGTCGGCCCCTCTCAGCCTCCCCCTTTGTCCCTGCCTTTTCCATAATCAATTTTGCTTTATCATGCTTTTGCGAATTCAAGTGTGAGATTACCCCACTTCTGTCAAGCAATATGTGCATCCGGCCTTCTTTGTCTTCATTTTTTAGCTAGGAAAAACACAAGGATGCTGCTTTTTCTTATGTTTTGGGACAAGATAACAGAGAACAGAACACAGTCAGCATGGTGAAAATTAGGCCACGTAGGGGCACCAGCAATAATTGCTCCAATGTAAATACAGCGACATTTGATATAGGGGGAGGGATAATGCCTGATAATGCTGCAAATTGTTTGTATTAACCCAGCCTACATAGCTCTTCTTTTTACTTTTTGGCCAAGCAAGTCTGCAACCCTACTGATTCTCACTGATGGCATTGATTTCACTTTTTTTCCTGTGGTGGAGGAATTTTGTTCTACTCAGATTCTTATTGGCTCCGTTTCCTTTACTAACGGGGGAGTGTTTTTTCACTGCATAGTAAAAAGGAATGAAAGGAAAAATTCTTCTACAAGATTTACTAGTGTTTGATACATTACCTGACAGGTAATCAACTCATCTTACACCTTATACTAATTGTGACTAGCAGGTGCTTGCTGCTGAGGCAATCATTGTGTGGCTCGACAAGAACTACCGGCCTATGCGGCTGCCCCCTGCAGAAAAAGCCGCGTTCTCCCAATTGTACAGTGAAAGGATATAACATAGCAAGTGTTCTGGTAATGCTCTCTGCATATTGAATGTCAACAACAGGGATTCGCTACCATACTTGGGATGCGGCACAGAGCAAGACAGCCTTTCCTTATCCATGCCGGTAGTGATTATACTATCTGCGTTCTTTTTCTTTTCTTATTCTTTTCTTGGTTGGTTTTGTGTCTGAGCATGTTGGTTCTTCAACATTAATTTCACTATCCTCCCTCGATCATGCTGGCTGCTATTACTTCCGGCAGGAATTTTGCTTAAAACTATTGCCCTCGCTCTTGCACAGCAGGTCGATGATCGCTTACATCTACAACCCGACGTTTGCTTTCCCCCATCACAAAATGATGACCGGCAGCCGTAATGTTAGGCTGGTGGGCTTTTGCTGATCACAGCCAGCAATATAAGATTGAGCGTCACCGTGACATTGTCTTTGGTGCCAATTACAATGCATTTGCCACCAAATTTACAGGTTTCTCAATCTGCCACCCAGTGTATGATGACACAAAAATGC
>Ga0307945_1002541_pt1 | contig 14775 bp, 23 predicted proteins | sample OrgLakmetagen228_FD_201818 | JGI IMG/M metagenome (GOLD analysis project Ga0307945, IMG submission 201818) | Saline water microbial communities from Organic Lake, Antarctica - #228 | ecosystem: Environmental > Aquatic > Non-marine Saline and Alkaline > Saline | place: Antarctica: Organic Lake...
CAGTGTTGGCTTCAATAACAACAATGTGTCAACATTGTAAGCATTGTCAACAGTCAGCACTGTCAGCAGTGTTGGCTTCAATAACAACAATGTGTCAACATTGTCGGCATTGTCAACAATGTCGGCATTATCAACAGTGTTGGCTTCAATAACAACAATGTGTCAACATTGTAAGCATTGTCAACAATTAGCATTGTTAGCAGTGTTGGCTTCAATAACAACAATGTGTCAACATTGTCGGCATTGTCAACAATGTCGGCAATATCAACAGTGTTGGCTTCAATAACAACAATGTGTCAACATTGTAAGCATTGTCAACAATCAGCATTGTCAACAGTGTTGGCTTCAATGACAACAATGTGTCAACATTGTAAGCATTGTCAACAATCAGCATTGTCAGCAGTGTTGGCTTCAATGACAACAATGTGTCAACATTGTAAGCATTGTCAACAGTGTCGGCATTGTCAACAGTGTCAGCCAGATCTGTCTTCACTCATTCAATGCGGACATTTGGAACTACAATGGGAGAGCTCAGCCAGCACCAGGCAGCCTCCATGCCGCGCAGCAGGTGCCATTTTCTGCAGCCGCAGATAAAGCAGCATCAACAGGGCTGCCCGGATCCCCGTGTGCCAATGGATAGCGCAGAGCACACTTTTGTAGTTACAATGGGGGCGTGCAGTGCAGTCGATGCCACAGGCAGCCCCCATGCCAAGCAACAGGTGATAATTTCTGCAGCAGCAAGTGAGGCAGCTACATTTTAAAGTAAACATGCTCCAAAGTATTACATCACCCGAAGCAGTGTCAACCTCTGCAGCAGCAAGTGAGGCAGCTACATTTTAAAGTACACATGCTCCAAAGTATTACATCACCCGGAGCAGTGTCAATCTCTGCAGCAGCAAGTGAGGCAGCTACATTTTAAAGTACACATGCTCCAAAGTATTACATCACCCGAAGCAGTTCGGGGTTCGGTCAAAAGTTCGGGTTCACGAACTTTCACGCATTTACCAAAAATGCTGTTTGAGAGCTATTAAAAGTTCATCGAACTTTATGCCCTTTATTTGAATTTTTGGTCCAAAATTGTAGTCAAAAATGCAGGATAAAGCCTTAGATGGCCGTCAAACGTTCTGATTTTTATGTTATGATTAATATATTATATTATATATATTTCAAACAATTCAAGCATGTTTTGGACGAGTATGACCTTAGGAACCAGCAAAATTCTCCATTTCGAAATTGCACATCGAACTGCTCAAACAGCTCGAGGGTTCTAGAACTTTCACGAACTTTACCGAACCCTTGCTCCCAAAAAATTGAACTGAACAACCCTGGTTCAAAGCACACATGCCCCAAAGTATTGCATCAGCTGCCAGGTACTTAAGTAGGCAAATGTAAACACAGACACGTGCACACACACATGCACATACTAGGCTTGGCCAGAACCATATAAACATATTTTTGACTGTATGTACGGTGATTTCTATGCTTAGAATACCGTGCATGCACCGTATATACGTATATATGTATGGTTATGGCCGACCCTAATACAAATGCATGCAACCAACATAACCACACACACACACACTTTTCCACACACCTGTGTGCCTGAACAGCTCCACCACAGATGCCACCACGTCGTCTGCCAGCTCTTTTGGCAAGCAGCTGGTCACACGTCCAACACCCTTTGCACCACTCCATCTGCAGCAAGACAGCACATACATACACGTACGCGTGCAGGTGTTTGAAAGTTATGGTCACACGACCAACACCCTTTGCACCACTCCATCTGCAGCAAGACAGCAAATACATACACGTACGCGTGCGGGTGTTAGAAAGTTACCAAGTCCATGTATGAAAGCATCCACACACACAACCATGCAAGCACACACACACACACACCTATACAAATACACGTACACATAAACACACACGCATGCACATCCACATGCCAGTAAAAAGACGTGGTTGCGCGGCCCAACAAAACGCTCATCCTTGCTCCATCCACAAATATGATGACACCTGTTTTGAAACACGTCTTCCTGTTATTGGATAGAGAACAGAGGAAATCCATGTCAGTTTCTAAATACTTATAATATGTGGACTGAAACTTTTCGACGCCCTGCTAAGTGCACATCACCCGTTGCAACGCAATGCAGACGCTTTGTACACATTTGTACTTATACTCGTAGAACTTCTGCAAACTGCAGCTTACCTGACGACAGTGTCTTTGTCCCTCAAAGCATCCAGCAGCACTTGGATCACCTCCTCCTGCACTCCGAGCACACACAGAGACAACGGGCGCTTGGGCGTGTGTGTGGATTTGTATGATGTGTGAGGTTAGATGTGCCTCCTCCTGCGCTTCGAGCACACACAGAGACAATGTGCGCTCAGGAGTGTGTGTGGATTTGTGTGGTGTCAGAAGTTACATGTACCTCCTTCTGCGCTCCGAGCACACACAGAGGCAATGGGCGCTTGGGCGTGTGTGTAGATTTATATCCAGAACTACTCACCCGCTCTTCCGCAACCTCAGAGACCTCATTGCTTTGCTCTGCTACAAACATGTCCAGAACTACTCACCAGCTCTTCCGCAACCTCAGAGTCCTCAACGCTTTGCTCTGCTGTAAATTTGTCCAGAACTCCTCACCAGCTCTTCCGCAACCTCAGAGTCCTCAACGCTTTGCTCTGCTGTAAATTTGTCCAGAACTACTCACCAGCTCTTCCGCAACCTCAGAGTCCTCAACGCTTTGCTCTGCTGTAAATTTGTCCAGAACTCCTCACCAGCTCTTCTGCAACCTCAGAGTCCTCAACGCTTTGCTCTGCTGTAAATTTGTCCAGAACTCCTCACCAGCTCTTCCGCAACCTCAGAGTCCTCAACGCTTTGCTCTGCTGTAAATTTGTCCAGAACTACTCACCAGCTCTTCCGCAACCTCAAAGTCCTCAACGCTTTGCTCTGCTGAGGTGGCCTCCTTGCCTCCTACAAAAGCATTGATACAGATGCTTAGACGAAAGGTTACGTACGTATCATTCTAACCGGTAGGCACACAGAAACACACACACACACACACACATGCAAGCACACAAGCACACACACAAGCACACACACATACACACAAACACGTGCACAGACGTGCACACACAAACACTTACACACAGCCTGAATAAAATACATCACATGACAGATAATTGGGGACAGCAATGAAATCCCTTTGCACCAATAAGGCTGTGCGCATTGGGAACTTGGTGCACAGCATAAAATTTTCCACAAAAAAGCAAGGCTGGCTCACAAGCTAATCTCTATGTGCGTGTGCGTGTGTGTGTATGTGTGTGTATGCGCGTGTGTGTGTGCGTGTGTGTGGTGTGTACAGAAGCATGTTTGTGTGTGTGCACGCGCATGTGTGTGTGTGTGTGTGTGTGCACGCGCATGTGTGTGTGTGTGACCTCAAGACAGGGAGGGTGCACAGCTGAGCTGATATGCGGGAAAAGGTTTTGTCCAGGATGTACTCCATGCACTTAAAACGAGCAGGGAAACTGGGCCAACAGTTAGCAGGGAATATACGCCTGTCCCCTGTCCGCAACAACCTGGAACAAGAAGGGAATGTACATCTGTCCCCTTGTCCGCAACAACGTGGAACAAGAAAGACATGTACACCTGTTTCCTTGTCCGCAACAACGTGGAACAAAAAAGGAATGCACACCTGTCCCCTGTTTGCAACAACGTGGAACAAGAAGGGCATGTACACCTGTCTTCTGTCCGCAACAACCTGGAACAAAAAAGGATTGTACACCTGTCTTCTGTCCGCAACAACGTGGAACAAAATATGAATGTACACCTGTCCTCTGTCCGCAACAACGTGGAACAAAATATGACTGTACACCTGTCCTCTGTCTGCAACATCGTGGAACAAGAAGGGCACTTGTTCGCCAGCCTGCACTTCATTGTTACCCCTCTTTTGCCTTCCAGCCAGTCTCAAGCAGTTTAAACATCCATTCATGTTCAACATCCACTCGTGACCCACATTTTAGAGGACAAGATTAAAAGCTGGGATGACTGCTCCCCATGTTGGTAAAGAAAAGGGGGGTCAATTTGGTACCGAGTACTGTAAACTCCTTTACCAGCAGACAAAAAGACCGAGTCAGGGAGGTAAACCAACAGAGTAACACAGAGGGAGAAAAAAAGTGCCTTTGATATGCTGGAAAACAAGTGCCTTTGATATGCTCGAAAACAAGTGCCTTTGATATGCTGGACACATCCAGGCCTCCCAACGAAATGCTCATGCGTGAGCAGCACAAAAATGTGCACACACAACTGGCGACAGTCATCATCACGTAATCATGCAACCACTCATCAAATGTGCACACACAACTGGTGACAGTCATCATCACGTGATCATGTAACCACTCATCATCACGTGATCATGTGACCACTCATCATCACGTGATCATGTAACCACTCATCATCACGTAATCATGTAACCACTCATCATCACGTAATCATGTAACCACTCATCATCACGTTATCATGTAACCATCATCATCACGTAATCATGCAACCACTCATCATCACGTAATCATGTAACCACTCATCATCCTAATCACTTTGCTGCTTGTTGCTCTCCTGCTGCTCCTTCTCTGCACCAGCCCCCAGCTGCCCCACAACGTCTCAACGTTGGACACCCATCACCAATACACAACCGCTCATACCTTTTATTTTAGTAGCCACGTGTCATTTCAGTAGCTACTTGTGAAGATGGATACCCAATTTAGTGGCTCGAATGCCAAAGGTACCCACATTCATTCCCCACCGCCCTCACCTGCCCGTTGTGTTTTGCCCTGCTACCCCCTCTGCTTACAGCCACCTGCCGCTCTTGACTGCCATGAACACCGACTGTTACGCGCAAAAATTCAAGTCCTCAAACTGACATATACGTTTTAACACGCCCTCGAACTAGAAGTTCAGCTTGGTATAGCTTGTTAGGTCGAACCCACAGACACAATGCCCTCACCTGCTTGTCGCTGCCCAGCTGCTCAATCTGCCCCAGATCAACCTTCCTCAGGCCACTGCATTACTCCTCCGTGCACTTAATCTGCTAACTCACATACACATACATGCTCAAACACTCCCATTGCCCTCACCTGCTTGTCGCTGCCCTGCTGCTCCTTCTGCCCCAGACCCCAGCTGCTCTTGAATGTCAGCCACTACGTCATCCCGCATGTAACTGACTACTTGTTGAACTTTGAACACCCAGCACTATACTCCACATCAGCTCAAACCTTTTTATTCAGCTAGTAGTTACTGCTCAAAGATTCCCACATTCATACCTCACCGCCCTCACCTGCTTGTCGCTGCCCTGCGGCTCCTTCTGCCCCAGCCCCCAGCCGCTCTTGAATGTCAGCACCCACGTCCTCCCGCACGTAACGCCAAGGGGCCATGCGAGGCTCCAAAAAGGTCAGGCCCACACGCTGGGCCAGCTTCACCCCTAGCTTGCGCGCAAGCACACCTGGGACACAACGCACACACACACACAAACACACATGTGCACGAGTACAAACATATATGGCTCCAAAAAGGTTAGGCTCACACGCTAGGCCAGCTTCACCCCTAGCTTGCGCGCAAGCACACCTAGGACACACACACACACAAAAACACACAAAAACACACACAAACACACACACACATGTGCATGACTACACGAGTACACACATACACCGGGTATGCGTTTGTGTATTAGACACACAAACACATGTATACATGCACACACACATACATATATATATACACACGTGCCAGACCTGGGACACACAGACACAGACACACGCATGCACACACACATACACACATACGCGCACAAACATATACCAGTCGTACGTGCAGACACACAGTCCAGCCATGCAACCACAAGCGAGGGCGCGTGCATGAATGTTTGGTTGCTGTAAGCACACACTGTGTTGCTTGTCTTGCAGTGGTAAGTTACACTGAGGCTTTTGCGCACAGTTAGTTGCATGTGACATGACTGTAAATACTTTCTAGCGACTGCAAATACTTTCGCGCAAAGTGAAATGCATATGGCATGACTGTAAATATGTTTTAGCAAAATAGAATGCACGTGACATGCCTGTGAATATATTTTAGCACAGTGAGATGCATGTGATATGACTGCGGTTACCTTTTAGCAAAGTAAACTGTATTTAACATGACTGCAAGTATGTTTTATCAAAGTAAAATGCACGTGACATGACTGTGAATACTTTCTAGGACTGTAGACACACAACCGTCATGTGCTGCATGCATATGACGACAGTGGGCACTTAGCCGTAGACACTTAACCGTCATGTGCTGCATGCATATGACGACCGTGGGCACTTAGTCGTAGACACATGACCGTCATGTGCTGCATGCATATGACGACTGTAGACACTGAGCTGTCATGTGCTCACACAGAGTTGACTGTCCAGCACAGTTGTAAAGTGCACGCAAAACAGTCGTGAAGCGCACGCAAACACAACGGTGAGTGCTGGAGTGTAGTTCGCACGCACACACACACACACACACATTCACACACACACACACCGGTGATTGTTCAAGGCCACATCCTGGCACTTCATGCACACACACATACACACACACACAAACACACACACACCGGTGATTGTTGAAGGCCACATCCTGGCACTTCATGCACACACACATGCATGCATATGCAATGCATGCGTGTGGGATTTGCCACCTTACCAGCTTTGCTTACAATGCTCCTCCATTTGTCATAATGGCATACTAGTGCAAATACACACACCAGACGTGCAAGGCCACCAGTGGCACGTGCACATGTCTAAACACACAACATGCAGCAGAAATAAGCGATTCAGAGCCTTATTTTCAAGGCATTGTAACAGGTACAGTGCAGGTCCGCCCACCAGGCAAGCGAGTCTGCCATTGGTATGGGTATAAACATGACATGCAGCAGAAATAAGCAATTCACAGCCTTATTTTCAAGGCACTGTAACAGGTACAGTGCAGGTCCGCCCACCAGGCAAGCGAGTCTGCCATTAATATATGTATATTCACAAAATGCAGCAGAAATAAGCATTTCACAGCCTTATATTCAAGGCACTGTAACAGGTACAGTGCAGATCAGCCCACCAGGCAAGCGAGTCTGCCATTGGCACATGCATACACGGCACGGCTGGATTTACAGCATCACTTTTAAAAGGCAATGTGACAGTGCGCGTTTGTAATTTCCTCCTTATCCTACCTGCACAGCTTGCCATTGCCCGTGCAGCTTGCTTAATTTACTGGTGGAGTAGAATGGCTCATATCAACACTTCTCTAGACACGCTGGCCCTTGACAACACTGCTGTATATACACAGGCCCTCAAGAATACAGATGCAGCCTGCTATAGAAATGTATACACATACACTCACAAGAACACACATACAATAATACGGGTGCAGCCTGCTATAGAAATGCATACACATACACTCACAAGAACACACATACAATAATACGGGTGCAGCCTGCTATAAAATGCATACACATACACTCACAAGAACACACATACAATAATACGGATGCAGCCTGCTATAGAAATGCATACACATACACTCACAAGAACACACATACAATTGCTCAAGCGCTCATGGCAGGCACACGCTGACACACGCGCACATACACACACATGCACACACACATTCAAATACACTCATATACAAGCGTGCACACGCATAAACACACTCACACATACATACATACACACACATACACACCCACACTTACAAACACACACACCAGCACGCACGGCACACCTTGTTCGGGCGGGCCCTCATTGGCGCCACCTGCCCCACAAATAGGAGCCAGGATCTCCCACACACACGCTGCGTGAGGCAGCAAGCGAGCGCGCTGCCCCAGCTTAAACACAAAGGACAGAGCCTGCAGCACTCCTGCAGGTAAGCAAAGGAGCATCACGCTTATGGAACACACAACAGGGCAACACTGATTATGTTATGGGTATGATGGAGTACAAGTCAGGTAGGAGGAGGTCCAGATGAAAAGATACAGCACTCCTGCAGGTGAGCTAAGAAACATCACGCTTATGGAACACACAACAGGGCAAAACCAATTACGTTATGGGTATGATGGGATACAAGTCAGGTAGGAGGAGGTCCAGATGAAAAAAAAGATGCAGCACTCCTGCAGGTGAGCATCACGCTTTTGGAACACACAACAGGGCAAACCAATTACGTTATGGGTATGATGGGATACAAGTCAGGTGAAAGCAGGTCCAGATGAAAAAAAGATGCAGCACTCCTGCAGGTGAGCCTAGGAACAAACCGTGATGATACAACATAACAGGATGTTAATTCCAGCATGGCTTTTGCAAAGAATGGATTGGGGGAAGAGGGTGGTTTTTGCTAGGAGTGGATTGGAAAAATAGGAGTGGATTGGAAAAAAAGGGTAAAAGGAGGTTCAGGCAAACAAGGGCGAGCAGGGAACAAGCTGGAAGAAAAAGCGGTTTCATAAGGAGAATGGCATTGCATAATCAGGACGTGCTACGTCTTAGAGCTTGATCATCTGAGCAAACACATTTAAAACGCTTGATTTATATTGAAAGCAATCACACGCTACCTCTCTCTCTCTCTCTCACACACACACACACACACACACACACACACGCACACACGCACCCCCCCCCCACACACAGCAGCACGCACCTGGAACCAGGAAAGGCGCTTGCAGTGCATCTGCGCAATGCAGTGCGTCTTTAGACCATGAAATGAAGTCAGCCAGAGGGACAGCCATGTCCGGCCTGGTCAGTAGGCGGCCCAAGATCAGGGCAGCCATGTCACGCATGCCCCCTGTGTTTGGCAACAATTATTGTGCGGGGGCAAACACGTGACTGCTCATGCTCAGAATATCGTACGTTAAGCCACAGCACGTAAACACAAGCGTATTGTGCACACTTATGTATGCACACGCACACATGCACCCACACACACACACACATACACACACACATACACAACCGCGCACGCGCACACACACACACACACACATGTATAGGGTTGGCCAGAACCATATATATACGGTGTTATTGGCAGGGAGATCACCAAAATTACGGTCATGTGCGGCGCATATATACGGTGCTGGCCAACCCTACACAAGTACACACACGCACACGTGCACTCACACACACACACATATACACACACACGCACAGACACATGTACAAACACGCACACCTGGGTGACGCAAGTAGACACGTGCACCCACCCACACACACACACACACACACATACGCACATACACGCGCACGTGCACACACACGCACACACACGCACACACATGTACAAACACGCACACCTGGGTGACGCAAGTAGTCTTTGCACAGGTCCATGAGCTTGCTCACAAGCGCAGGGTACGGACGAGCAGCACTGTGGTGTACAAGTGAGTGAGTTTTGTGTGTGTGTGTGTGTGAGCACGCTGTGAGCATCGAGCGGGCAGCACTGTGGTTACAAGTGAGCGAGTTTAACGTGTGTATGTGTGAGAAAGTTGTAAGCATCAAGCGGACAACTCTGCAGTGTACATGCAAGCAGTTAGTAAGCATTAAGCAAACAACTCTGTGACGCATACGTGAGCAAGTTATACGCGTGTGTGCACATGCAAGCAGTTAGAGTCAGTCAGCATCAAGCAAGCAACTCTGTGACGCATATGTGAGCAAGTTATACGCATGTGTGCACATGCAAGCAGTTAGTAAGCATTAAGCAAACATCTCTGTGACGCATATGTGATCAAGTTTAACGCGTGTGAGCACATGCAAGCAGTTAGAGTCAGTAAGCATTAAGCAAACAACTCTGTGACCATATGTGAGCAAGTTATACGCGTGTGTGCACATGCAAGCAGCTAGTAAGCAGTAAGCAAGCAACTCTGACGCACATGAGCAAGTTTAACGCGTGTGTGCAAGCAGTTTATAAGCATTAAGCAAACAACTATGTGATGCACGTGTGAGCACTCCTTAGAGTATTCAGCAGAAGCTGCAAAGCACTACGCGAAGTGTTGGCCAGAACTGTATATATGCACTGTATATGACCGTATATTTGGTTATTTCCCTGCAAAAAACACCGTATATACACCATATGTATATGGTTCTGGCCAACCCTAATTACACGGTACATCAAACATGCAACAACGTAACATGCCCTCTTCTGCCGCCTGCTACTGACCCAAGGGCGCTTTGTGTTTCTTGAAAAGTATTCTTGAAACGTTGCGGGCATTTTTGGCATTTTTGAAAAGATTGTTTTGGTGTAGGAGTTGCATGCGAGTGCACATACGACGTGCCATACGTATACGGATATTAAATACACTACAGCCGGTAGCCAGCCTGGGACACAACCAGCAAAAAACATCGGAATGCCTCACCTCTCCCGCTCTGAGTCACCCACAATCTCCACAGCGCTGGACTCACGCGTGTTATGCGTGGAATGGTCATTGGTCATGCTAGCACACAGAAATCAATATAGAGCTCACCTCCCCTGCTCTGAGTCAGCCACAGTCTCCACAGTGCTGAACTCAAAGGGTATAAGCGCCAGCATAGACAGCCACCTGAGGCAGCACGTGTGTGTGTGTTTTTGCGTGTGCTTGTGTTTGTGTGGGTATGTGTGTGAGTGTGCGCGCACGCACTTGTGCATGTGTGTGTGCGTGCGTGTGTGCGTGTGCCCGCTTGTGTTTGCATGTGTGTACATGTTTTGTGTGTGTATGCGTGCATATGTGTGTGAGTGACAAGAGTACACACAAGCGTGCACTCAGAGATGCTTCAGGAGTGTCTGCAACATGTTTGCAATAACGTCTGCAGCTGTCCGGTGCAAGCAATGACTTGTGAGGCTACCACGCCCACATTATAAGTATGGTCTGGGCCTCCTAGCTGCCCATACAGTGTGCTCACAGTGTAAGTATGGTCTGGGCCTCCTAGCTGCCCATACGGTGTGCTCAAAGATACGAAATATTGAACATATATTATCTTGGTTACAATCACAGATCGGTATGCTTACAGTAGCAGTGTGGTCTGGGCCTCCCAGCTACCCATGCCCTGCTCTGCATCCACCACAGGCTGCCTGCAACGTGTGTGTGTGTGTGTGTGTGTGTGTGTGTGCGAGTGTGTGTGAGTGTGTGTGTGTGTGAACGTATGTGTGTGTAAATGTAAGTGTGTGCGATTGTGTATATTTGTGTGTGTCATTGCAATCTGCAGGTGTGTCTGGGCGTACATACATGAGTGTAGACATGTGTGTGGAAGTGTAAATGTGTGCCACAGGTATTGCTGTTTAACGTGAATTGCCGTGCGGGGCAGGGTAGTGGCAAAGCAATGCAAACCACCACGAAAGCATCGCATAAACCACCAAAGAAGTAGGGTTGGCACAAACCGTATACGCACAACGTATGACAGTACGTACAGAGTTGTTCCTGCTCGACACACACATACACAAACACATGTGTTTTTACAGCATACACCGTGAATATGTTCATATGTGTGGTTTTGGCCAACACGACAAAAAAGCGACACGCGTGCACTTGCACCTACCTTTGTAGCACTTGCACCCTTTGTAGCACTTGCACCCACCTTTGCAGCACTTGCATCCTTTGTAGCACTCACACCCACCTTTGGAGCAGCATGATTACGTTGACCACCGTCTCTAGATCGGCAGCCTCATGGGGAAAGAACTTGACCTGAATAGGGAGTTCAGATTGATTTGCTCAAAGCGTTGGGCTGAACAGATTTGTAAGTAGACACGCATTTACGGTGTAGTGTACAGTGATGAAGGTAGGGGGAAATTCCGTGTAAAAGGTCATATTTTGGGGTGTGTGTGTGTATGTGTGTGTGTGTGTGTGTGTGTGTGTGTGTGTGTGTGTGTGTACGGCTCTGGCCAACCCTGTATGCGTGAAACATCCTGAAAAGGGGGAAGACAGGTCATTGTGCCTATTGCGTGTGATTTCCTGGAAGAAAGGACCTCCATTCCTTAGCATTGCAGTACACGTGGCCCAACTTGGGTGCCTTAGATGGATGCCTCTAGAAGCAGGCAATTTTTGCATTACGAACGGGGAAAAGGGCGTGCGTGAAATCTCCAGCTTGGTTTACAGAGTTTGCATTCAGTCTAGTACAGGGCATTTTTGAAATATCCAGCTTGACTTGCGGCGTCACCTCCTCTAAGTAGAAACAGACACATTTCTTTAGCAAGAGTAGACACAGGGTGTTGCTTTTGTCGAAATTGGGATAACTGCGTGAAAAGGTGCACAGCCCGCTGAGCAGCAGTGGCACAGGCAGCAACAAAAGAAGCATCAATGCAAGAGCAGACAGACAACAAGCAGCAGCAGCAGCAGCAGCAGCAGCAGCAGCAGCAGTGCTCCATTAACATTAGTGATCAGAGTATGCAGAGCAACAGCAGCAGCAGTGCGCCTATAACACACAGATTAGTGACAAGAGAAGGCAGAGCAACAGCAGCAGCAACGAAAGCGCAGCAGCAAAGCAGGAACGCCCCACACTTGCATGACACGCACCACAGTCTTGTATCCCCTCACAGTGACCAGCACATTGATGAGTCTGGACACCGCGAACAGCCGCAGCATGTTGTCATTGCTCCCCGCCCCTCTCTCCACGGCTGTGCTTGCGGTGTGTGTGTTAGTGCTGCTGCTGGCTGCAATGTGTGTGGCGTCTGCATGCAGGGCTGCAGCCTGTTTGCAGTGTGTGTGTATGCGTGTGTATGTGTGTGTGCGCATGTGTGTGTGCGTGTGTGTGTACGTGTACGTGTGAGAGGTAGACATGAGGAAGGCATATACCGGCCAAGGCCGGCGCAGCATTTGACAATGCACGGTGCTGCAAAGAGCTTGAAATAACTTTTAGACGTTGGCATGCATGAACAGTCAGCAGGTGGTCAAATTAATTGCCATTCACGTGTCCTGATCCCACACCTTCTGTACCTTTGCACAGATACAAACACAGCAAACACATGTATCTCCTCACACTTCCCCATAACCGTCCACAGACACACACATACACACATACCTAAACTCACACACACACGCACACACACATACACACACACCACCCACGCACGCACAAACACTTACACACACAAATACTCACCTGCTTGCGCAGGAGGCACGCTAGGGGGCCAACCATGGATTCCAGCCATACATCAAGTAGCTGGGACTGCTCTTGGTACTTGGACAGCTGCGTGCACATGTGCAGAACATAACGGGGCAGGGTAGGTGTATGTGTATGTATGCTGGGACTGCTCTTGGTACTTAAACAGCTGCGTGCACAGGCGCAGGACATGACGGGGCAGGGTAGGTGTGTGTGAATGTATGCTGGGACTGCTCTTGGTACTTGGACAGCTGCGTGCACAGGCGCAGGACATGATGGGGCAGGCTTTGTAGCAGGAGGTGTGTTTAGGACAGGTTTGGTGGTGTACGTGCGTGTGTGTATGTGTGTGTATGAATGTGTGTGAGGGTGTGTGTGAGGGTGTGAGCAAGTGTTTGTGTAGACAGGAGGGAAAACGGGCTTAGCGATAATATATAACATGCAGCTGCAGGTCAAGGACCTCCATATACCTGAGCGTGGAACTAGAAACAGAGGGACAACCTGAAAAGCAGAAGGGCCTGCCCGAGCAGGCGCAACCCATTGCACAACACAATTTATGCAGGTAATGCAGTGTCCACATACCTCTGTTGGAATTGAAAAACAGGGCGACAATCTAAGAGGAGGACCTGCCTGAGCAGGCACACCCCAATACACTCAAGGCAACGTTCATTACTCATAACTTATGAGTCATAAGCTCACTAAGCATACCTCTTGCGTGTACGTCCAAGCTGATGGTAGCACCATGAGTAAGCCTCGCACAAAATGAGTATATACAATGCACGCACAAATGGTTTTGCTCCACTCATACAAACCTAAGCCGACGTTTGGCGTGCCCTAGCTGTTGACGCAATGAGTGCCAGCTACAAGCATGCACACACATGCACACGTGCAAACGCGTACATAAACTCACGATGGCTTTGTACCGCTCATACACTGCCACAGCATCCTTGCCCTCGCTGTTGACCACACGCGCGATGAGTGCCAACACCTCCCCAGCCTCTTCAAGAAATTCTGCAGTCTCGTCCTTGTCCTCCTCAACCGCCCTTATTTGTTCCAGGGCATCCATAGTGCTCAGCTGTGAGAGTGGGTGAGTGTTTATGTGTGTGTGTGTGTGTGAGTGCGTGCGTGCATGTGTGTGTGTGTGTGCGTGTGTGCGTGCGTGCGTGCGTGCGTGCGTGCGTGCGTGCGTGTGTGTGTGTGTGCGCGTGTGTGCGTGCATGTGTGTGTGTGTATGTGTGTGTGCGTGTGTGTGCGTGGTGAATACTTGCACACACACTGATCATGGAAAGTAAGCAGCATTCACTCACCAACTCCAGTATTTTACTAAGTTAACTTCCATTGACAGCTGCCAACGATGGGAAATGAAATATAATAACATCAAATATAAAATATTGCACAAATCTGTGGGATTTGTTTGTGCGCTTTGACCGTGCCGCGTGGGCAATGAAGTTCAGATGAGCGTTGGTAGGTAGCTGCTGTGCTTTTATATAAGGTACAATACAAGGTGAGGTGTATGCACATGCATGCACACACACGCACACACAACACACACACACACACACACACACACACACACACACACACACACATACACACACACTCACTCACGCGCACACTCACACTCTTGCACACACACACACACACACACACACA
>Ga0307945_1002543_pt1 | contig 14773 bp, 9 predicted proteins | sample OrgLakmetagen228_FD_201818 | JGI IMG/M metagenome (GOLD analysis project Ga0307945, IMG submission 201818) | Saline water microbial communities from Organic Lake, Antarctica - #228 | ecosystem: Environmental > Aquatic > Non-marine Saline and Alkaline > Saline | place: Antarctica: Organic Lake...
GAGGAACGTCTTTTCTTACCAAAGAACCGCCTGTGATAAAAGCATGATTCCCAATGCTACAAAATTGTTGAACTGCTGCCATGCCTGCTAAAACAACATAATCTCCAACAGTTATATGTCCAGCTAATGTGGAGTTGTTTGAAAATACGCAATTGTTACCTACAATACAATCGTGGGCAATATGGCTGTATGCCATGATCCAACAATTATCGCCAATTTTAGTTTTCATTCGGTCTGAAGTTCCTCTGTTGATGGTGACACATTCTCTGATAGTGGTATTGTTTCCAATTTCAGTAATGGTATCTTCATCTTCAAATTTCTTGTCTTGTGGAATTGCTGAAATTACTGCTCCTGGAAATATACTTACATTTTTTCCAATCCGAGCACCTTCCATGATAGTTACGTTTGATCCTATCCAAGTACCTTCACCTATTATTACATCATTATGAATGGTAGTAAAAGGTTCGATAACCACATTTTTTGCAATTTTAGCGCCTGGATGGACATATGCTAATGGTTGATTCATTAATTTTCTTGTTTTTGTTTAACAATTTGTGCCATGAGTTCAGCTTCACAAGCCAACTTACCATTTGCGTATGCATATCCTTGCATTTGGCATATACCTCTCCTAATTGGAGAAATGAGTTCTAATTTAAAAATAAGCGTATCACCTGGTACTACTTGACGTTTAAACTTTACATTGTCTATCTTCATAAAGAAGGTCAAATAGTTTTCTGGGTCGGGTACAGTACTTAAAGCTAAAATTCCGCCCGTTTGCGCCATTGCTTCAATTTGAAGTACTCCTGGCATTACAGGCTTTCCTGGAAAGTGACCCACAAAAAAAGGCTCATTCATGGTCACGTTCTTCATGCCAATTACGTGCTTGTCTGACAATTCAAAAATCTTATCTACCAATAAAAAAGGACTACGGTGTGGCAACCTTTCCATAATTTGGCTTACATCATATAATGGCTCAGCATTCAAATCAATTTGCGGAACTTTATTTCTCTTTTCTAATTTAATGATTTTTGCCATTTTCTTTGCGAACTGAGTGTTGATAGCATGTCCTGGCTTGTTAGCAATTACCTTTCCACGAATTCGCGTACCGATTAAAGCTAAATCACCAATTACATCTAATAATTTATGCCTTGCCGCTTCATTGGGGTAATGCAAGTCTAAATTATCTAAAATTCCATTGGATTTTACTGAAATATTGTCTTTGTTGAAAGCTTTCTTTAAGCGTTCCATATTGGTTTCAGACAATTCTTTATCTACATAAACAATGGCATTGTTCAAGTCGCCACCTTTTATTAAGCCGTGCTCGAGCAAAGCTTCCAATTCGTGCAAAAAGCTAAAGGTTCTTGCATCTGAAATTTCCTTTTTAAACTGATGGATAGAGGTAATGGATGCATTTTGGGTTCCCAAAACCTTTGTACCAAAGTCTACCATTGTGGTTACTTGGTAGGTTTCGGAAGGCATTACAATTATTTCTGAACCAGATTCTTCATCTGCAAACGAGATTACATCTTTTACAATGTATTCTTCTCGTTCTACGTCTAGTTTTGTGATGCCAGCATTTTCCAAAGCTTCTACAAAAAACTTAGAAGAACCATCCATAATAGGAGGTTCTGAGGCATTGAGTTCAATGGTCACATTATCTATATCCAATCCTACACACGCAGCTAAAACATGCTCCGAGGTATGAATTGAAACTCCATTTTTTTCTAAAGAAGTTCCACGTGCTGTGCTAGTAACTAAATTGGCATCAGCTGGGATTATTGGGCAGCCTTCTAAGTCTGTTCTTACAAAAGCATAGCCACTATTGGCTTCAGCAGGTTTAAAAGTCAACGTGACTTGTTGGCCTGTGTGAAGCCCTACACCTTGAAGCGAAACTGATTTACTAATGGTGGTTTGCATGTTTGATTGGTCACTCATTGTGTTGAAAGTTATTTTCTAAGTCGTTTATTTTTTTTACAAGCTCTGGTAAGTTTTTAAAATGAACATAAGATTTATTGTAATCTGAATAGCCTATTGCAGGAGAACCTTGTAAAACTTCGTCATCTTTTATGTTTCTACCTATGCCGGATTGGGCTTGGATTTTAACTCGATTACCAATTTGGATATGTCCTACTATACCTACTTGTCCGCCAATTACGCAATGTTCTCCTATTTTGGTTGAGCCAGCAATTCCTGTTTGAGCAGCAATTACGGTATGTTTGCCAATTTCTACATTGTGCGCAATTTGTATTTGGTTGTCTAGCTTTACTCCTTCTCTGATGATGGTTGAACCTAAAGTTGCACGATCTACCGTAGTACCTGCTCCAACATCTACATTATTTTCTATAATTACATTTCCTATTTGAGGAACTTTTTTATAAGTACCATTTTCACTAGGTGCAAAACCAAACCCGTCTGCTCCAATTATAGCTCCACCGTGAATCACCACATTGTTCCCTAAAATGCTTTCTGAATAAATCTTGCTTCCTGCAAAAATAATAACATCATCTCCTAAAGTAACATTGTCACCAATATAAGCATTTGGGTATATTTTTACGCGATCACCTATTTTTACATTGTTACCAATGTAGGCAAAAGCACCAACATATATGTCTTCTCCATACTGTACAGACTCATCTATATAAGAAGGTTGTTCAATTCCAGATTTTCTTAACTTGACTTGGTTGTAGTATTCTAATAATTTTGAAAAGGCTTCGTAAGGTTCTTCAACTTTAATTAAAGTAGTCTCAATTTTTTGTAGCGGCTCAAAATCATGAGACACGATACAAATGCTTGCTTTGGTTTTGTAAATGAAGGGAGTGTATTTCAGATTAGCCAAAAAGGTAAGAGACCCCGATTCTGCTTCTTCAATTTTGGATAATTTATCCACTTCAACATCAGGATTTCCCAGAATGTCTCCATTTAAAATTTCGGCTATTTGAGTTGCTTTGAATTTCATTTTTACAAAAATAGAAAAAAAAGTCAATTATTGGTTTTTGGATGGCACATATAATATTTTACTACGGGCTTGGCAAGTGCTTTTAAATTGAGTTGGTCTGATGCTTTTGAAACATCTTTGATTTTTCCGTTTTTAAATAAAATATTTATGGGAGTAGTCCTGGTTTGGTATGCCAAATTTGAAGTGCTTCCAGAAAACACAAAATAGCTGGCTTCTTCATCTGTATATTGATGCTTTTCTTTTTCTGCATTAAAATAATTTTTAAATTTTTCTTCAGAAACAGGTTTGCTCTTTAATTTAACCTTCAAAAGATTTCTGTGTAATATCATTTTGCAAAGTCGCTCTAGAATTTCGTCTCCGCAATCTACCCAAGATTTAATGGCTGAAAGAATATCATAGTCGTCAAGAGTAGAAAAGCGATCCATAATTTCATCGGATAGGTTTTCCTTCTTTACTTGCTGTTTCATAAAAAAAGTAAGGTTTTTACTGGCTTCTAAATGTACTTCATTCTGCATTAAAAACTTGGCTCTTTTCAACATTTTAATCAATAATTGTTCAGCCACCAAACCTGTTTTATGTAAGTATACTTGCCAATACATCAATCTTCTAGCTACCAAAAATTTTTCGACAGAATAAATGCCTTTTTCTTCTACTACTAAATTACTGTCCTTTACATTTAGCATGGTAATAAGCCGTTCAGCATTGATGTTTCCTTCCGCTACACCCGTATAAAAACTGTCTCGCTTCAAATAATCTAAACGATCTATATCCAATTGGCTGGCTAATAATTGCCCTAAAAAAGCTTTGGGATGTTGATTTGTAAACAACTGAATAGCTAAACTGAGTTTTCCTTCAAATTCTTCATTTAACTTTTGCATGAATTGCAAAGACAAATGCTCATGGCTTACACCTTCAATAATGCTGTTTTCCATAGCATGCGAAAAAGGGCCGTGCCCAATGTCATGCAACAAAATGGCAATATAAAGCGCATTCTCTTCCTCTTCATCAATAGCTACACTTTTAAAACGGAGCACCTGAACTGCTTTTCGCATTAAATGCAAACAACCTAAGGCATGATGAAAACGCGTATGTTGCGCTCCAGGATAAACCAAATGAGAAAGTCCCATTTGAGAAATCCTTCTTAAGCGTTGAAAATAAGGATGTTCTATTAAATCGAAAATCAATTCATTAGGTATAGTAATAAAACCATAAATTGGATCGTTTATAATCTTAAGTTTGTTTCTTTGAGACAAGTCCTAAATATTTTAAACAAAGATACGTATATATGTCAAACATAAGTTTACTCTGGGTTGATGATGAAATTGATTTACTGAAACCCCACATAATATTTTTAGAAAAAAAAGGTTATGAAGTAACTACTTGCCAAAGTGGTACAGAAGCCTTAGAAGAAATTGAAGATAAAAACTTCGATATTATTTTTTTAGATGAAAACATGCCGGGCTTAACCGGCTTAGAAACCTTAACTGAAATCAAAGCGATTAAAGATCATATTCCCGTGGTGATGATTACCAAAAGTGAAGAGGAATACATTATGGAGGAAGCCATTGGGTCTAAAATTGCGGATTATTTAATCAAGCCCGTAAATCCTAATCAGATTTTATTAAGCTTGAAAAAGAACTTAGACCACAATAGATTAATCAACGACAAAACCACTTCAAATTACCAGCAAGAATTCAGGAAAATTGCGATGGATTTGTCTTCTGTAGATACGTACCAAGATTGGGTAGATTTATATAAGAAACTTATTTACTGGGAATTACAACTAGAAAATATAGAAAACACAGGTATGCTCGAAATATTTGAGCAACAAAAAGTAGAAGCCAATAATAGTTTTTTCAAATTTATTGAAAAAAATTACGAAAGCTGGTTCACCAATGAAGTTGAAGCTCCTATCCTGTCCCACACTGTTTTTAAGCGCTACGTTTTACCTGAAATTACCAAAGAACAACCTACTCTTTTAGTGGTAGTAGATAATTTGCGTTACGACCAGTTTAAAACTTTTGAGGGGATTATTCAGAATTATTACAAAAGTAAGGAAGATACTGCTTACTTCAGCATTCTACCTACCGCTACACAATATGCTAGAAATGCTTTTTTCTCTGGATTGATGCCTTCTGAAATGGAAAAACTTTTTCCTCAATATTGGCTAAATGACACCGAAGATGGAGGAAAAAATCTATATGAAAATGAATTTCTTGAAGCTCAATTGAAGCGTTTAGGAAAAGATATTTCTTACGAATACCATAAGATTACTAGCTTACATAAAGGCAAAAAATTAGCAGATAATTTTAGGTCTCAAAAAAACTTAGATTTATCGGTTGTGGTTTACAATTTTGTGGACATGCTTTCTCATGCAAAAACAGAAATGGAAGTAATAAAAGAACTAGCTGGAGATGATAAGTCTTATCGTTCTTTAACTCTGAGTTGGTTTAAAAATTCTGCTTTGTTAGACATCATACAGCAGGCAAAGCAAATGAACTTTAAATTGATACTCACCACAGACCACGGAACCATCAATGTAAAGACGCCTACTAAGGTAATTGGGGACAAAAATACCAGCTTGAATTTACGCTACAAAACAGGTAAAAGCTTAACTTACAATAAGAAAGACGTATATGCGGTAAAAGACCCAAGGCGAATTCATTTGCCTTCCATCAACATGAGTAGTTCTTACATATTTGCTAAAGGAGATTACTTTTTGGCCTATCCTAATAACTATAATTATTATGCCAATTATTATAAAAACTCTTTTCAACATGGTGGAATTTCCCTTGAAGAAATGATTATACCTTTGGCAATTTATACACCGAAAAAAGGCTGATCTTGGTAGAATAACAAGATTTATTCTTACTTATTAAAATAAGAGGAAGTGAAAATTGGCTCAATCTGATTTTGATTCAATTGCCACAAACCTGCCTCGCCAGCAAAGGCAGGTGCACCAATGAAAAAATGGCACAATCTGATTATAAATTCAATGCCACTAATGCACGAATGAAAAATTGGCCTAATCTGATTATGAATTCATTACCACAAATGCACGAATGAAAAATTGGCCTAATCTGCTTATGAATTCATTACCACAAATGCACGAATGAAAAATTGGCTTAATCTGATTATGATTCAACTGCTATGAATGCACGAATGAAAAATTAACCTAATCTAATTTTAATTTAGAGATGATTTTACTTATATTTTTGGTTTCGAAAATTTGAATGAATTGAAGCACGAATTTAAGGATTACCGTTTTAGGACTTTTAATTTGTTTACCCAACTGAAGAACAACGAAATCAATTTTATCGATTGCTTTTTTGCGATTTCCTTCTTCTAAAGCCCACAACAGGTTTGCAGAATTCCAAGCCTGTTTTCGGGCTTTTCGCATGCTGAAATTAATCAGCTTTTCATCTGTACTCTTACCAAGTAAATCTGCTATAAACAACAAAGGAGATACCCTACTAAGTCTATCTTGTAATTCATTTGTAATCTGAAAGAGGATATCATTTACTTTATTGTAATCATTTTCAATATCTTGGATTGGTTGTCCAGACATTGTTGATGCGGTGGCAACAGCAAGATCTAAATTGATGTGTGTATTCATTCCCAATAAAATATGCTGAATTATGGCTAGTGGCGCATCTATGTTCTCAAAAGCAAAAGTCCAAGATGCACTTAGCTTTTGATTGTTTTTATAAGCCTTGTAGGCATCTAAATATAAATTGGCAAATGCTACATCTAAAATTTCTAAACGTTGATTATCTTCAAAATTACCTTTGGCAATTTCGGAAGCTATTTCTAAAGTGGTACGCCAATACACATAAGCAAACAAACCATGCCTGCTATTGGTCTTGATGCTTTCTTGAACAATAGCATCAAGCTCTTGTAGCACTTCTTCAATACGTTTAGGCTTTGGCATGTTAAATGTGTTTTTTGAAGTTCAGTAAAATCAAGTAAAAGTACTTTCAAATTAGAACTGAGTGTTTCTTCATTTTATAAATTTACAAAAAAGTTTTAGCTCATTGGAAATTAGTTTGTTTTTAAGTCTTAAACATCTAAGTTTTTCAAAATTTTGGATTGTATTAAAGCTCCCCTCCCTTTTGAGGTGCTGTGCTGAGTTTATCGAAGTAGAAGGGCTAGGGATGGGTGTTCTTGTTAAATTGAAACGTGGAACACCCTTTGTCTTCTGCATTTCAAGTGGAAAAGCTTATTCACTTCCCTTCAGAGGGAAGGGCTAGGGATGGGTATATTTTGTTCAATTGAAACAAATCCCTTGTAAAGCTACTTTTAAATTTTGTGAATTATTCACTTCAATTGAAATCTATAAAATTTTCAAAATAAATTAGTTGGAAATGAATTGAATTTACATATTTAGTCTACTTTACAACTTTTATAATTAAAATTGAACATGTACAAATCTTATTTTAGGCTTATCATTATCGTTTTTTTGTGTGTTGCGTTTACCAATTGTAGAACACAAGAGGCAAAACAAGCTAAAATTAATGGGTTGAGTTTTGTGGCTTCAAAAGACACAATTACCCAAAAACACATAGAGCCAATTATTAAGATGAATGCCAATTGGGTTTCAATTATGCCATTTGCATTTCTAAAAGAAAAGGTTTCTCCTGAGTTATATTTTAACAATGAACGCCAGTGGTATGGCGAGCGCTACGATGGCGTTGTGCAAAGTATAGAAATGATGCATAAAAATGGTGTGCAAGTAATGTTGAAACCTCAAATCTGGATTGGTAATGGTGAATTTACTGGCTTTATTGATATGAAAAATGAAGAGGATTGGCTTCAATTTGAAAATGACTATACCGAAATGATAATGCTGTATGCAAAATTAGCCGAAGAAACAAAAACTAAAATGTTCTGCTTAGGAACGGAGTTGAATAATTTTGTTATGAAAAGACCAAAATTCTGGACAAAACTAATACAAGAGGTTAAAACAGTTTACTCTGGTGAATTAACTTATGCTGAAAATTGGGATAAAATTGATCAGGTTCATTTTTGGGAAGATTTAGATTACATAGGTGTTGATGCTTACTTTCCAATATCAAGCGAAAAGACGCCTACTTTAGTTGAAGTTAAAACAAGTTGGGGAAAAATCAATGAAAAATTGAAATCCATTAGTGAGGTCAATCAAACTCCGATACTCTTTACTGAATTTGGTTACCGAAGTATACATTATGCTGGCAAAGAACCTTGGGACTCCAAAAGAGTTGAAGGTCAAGTAAACGAAGAAACACAAGCCATTTTGCTACAAGGGCTTGTTGAAAATGTTTGGGATAAATCATGGTTTGCAGGTGGTTTTCTGTGGAAGTGGTTTCACAACCCAGAATTGATTTCGAAGCGACACGACAATCGCTTTTGTGTACATCATAAAATAGCAGAAGAAACCTTGAGGAACTATTTTAAAGAATTTCAATAAACGCCAATTATACTTCATTTTAAGTCAATAGTGGTTGGTTAAATAAAATTGAATTGCATTAGGCCTATTCAAACAAAAGTTAATGTTTAGGATTATATCCAAATAAGGGGAAATATTCCTATTTTTGTAAGTGCTAAAGTGAAATTCTTAATGAACCAAATAGACCATAAATCCATTCTTATTTTTCAGCCTAGATTTGAAAAATCAACTGTTTTGCCTTTTGTAAAAGAAGGAATTAGCGCTGGCTTTCCTAGTCCAGCAGATGATTTTCTAGACCTGAGTATAGACCTTAATCAAGAGTTTATAAAACACCCCAGTACTACTTTTTATGGCAGAGTACGTGGCGATAGCATGATTGATGCTGGATTAAGCGATGGCGACTTGCTCATTATAGACAAATCTTTAGAAGCCAGACACGGAAAAATAGCCGTTTGTTTTGTAGATGGTGATTTTACCGTAAAACGCATTGCGATAGAAAATGACAAAATTTGGCTAGTTGCTGAAAATAAAAAATACAGTCCTATTTTGGTTACAGAAGATAATGATTTTGTTATTTGGGGAATTGTAACTACCGTAATTAAAAGCCTTTCTTAACATGTTTGCTTTAGTAGATTGTAATAATTTTTATGCTTCGTGTGAACGGGTTTTTAACCCCATACTCAACAATCAACCCGTTGCTATTTTATCTAACAATGACGGTTGTGTAATTGCCAGAAGCAACGAAGCAAAAGCCTTAGGTATTCCTATGGGAGCTCCCGCTTTTAAATATCAAAAGATATTTGAGCAACACCGCATCAATGTATTTTCTTCAAATTATGCTTTGTATGGTGATATGAGCGCGCGGGTAATGAATTTACTTAGCGAATTTACTCCTGATATTGAAATTTACAGCATCGATGAAGCCTTCTTACAATTTATAGGGTATGAAACTTATTTCAACTTTCAAAAGCTAGGTGAACAGATGAAGAAACGGGTAGAAAACGGAACTGGAATACCGATTAGCATTGGTGTAGCTCCTACTAAAGCCTTGGCTAAAGTAGCCAACCGAATTGCTAAAAAGTTTCCCCAGCAAACAAAGGGAATTTACATATTACGAAGCGAAGAACAGCGGATAAAAGCTTTAAAATGGTTGTCTATTGAAGATGTTTGGGGAATTGGCAGGCAGCATGCTATACGCTTGCAAAAGCACAACATCAATACCGCTTATCATTTTACACAATTGCATGACGATTGGGTGAGAAAACACATGACGGTAGTGGGATTACGTCTAAAAAAGGAACTGGAAGGCAAACCCAGTCTGGGTTTAGAAGAAGTAGCCAACAAAAAAGCCATTGCCACTACCCGCTCTTTTGACACACAATATGAGGATTACGAATACATTAAAGAACGTATTAGTAGCTTTGCTATTTCTTGTGGCGAAAAAATGCGAAAACAGAATAGTTGCTGTCAAGTGATTTCTGTTTTTCTGAGAACCAACCAGTTTCAGCCCAATGCACCACAATACGGAAAAAGTATTGTAGTAAAAACACCTTATCCAACCAATTCCAGTATAGATTTAGTGAAGTCTGCCATACAAGGATTCAATAGGATTTATAAAAAAAGCTTTCAGTATAAAAAAGCAGGGGTTATTGTAATGGGATTAACACCAGAAAACAATAGGCAACTGGCTCTCTTTAATCAAGAAAATCCAAAGCACCGAAAACTCATGCTTCAAATAGACCAATTGAATAAGAGCTTAGGAAACCAAAAAATAAAGTTTGCTTGCCAAGACTTACAGCGCACTTGGAAAATGCGCCAAGAACGACTATCTCAACGCTACACCACTAATTTAAATGAAATTATCACAGCGAATTGTTAAGCCTTAAGCTCCCTAACCTCCCAACAAAAGTCTAAACACCTTTTGGGAATTTTATTGTACCCCCTGAGGCCTTTAAAACCTCGTCCACCCATTGCCGTTATAAACCATCACTGCTTTTAAGACTGTATCATAATAAATCAATCCTGGTACTGGGTTATTGAATTTAAGGTTGCCGTTGGCTAATTTTGGTAAAACTAAAGCTTTGGTTTCCCCATCGTCCTCACCTAAAATTAAAACTCCTTCTGTAGATGATGTATTAGCTCCAATCAGGTTTTGGAATATATCTACACCCTCATAAGCACCTCCATTCTCTCCACCAATAACAACTGTACTCCAATTGCCAGAATCATCAAGATACCTAAAACTACCAGTAGCACCATCAAATGCAATTGTTCCTGGGCTGGCATTCATAGTAGTTACATCACTAACGGGAGCTATAACTAAGCCTCTGAGTTCTTCACCAAAATCTACTAATGCATCACCCCCTACAGTAGTTTTACCAATAGCTATTTTTTGCTCAATAACTGCAAGTGTTATTCCTATACAATTACAATTCCCATCTTCAAGGTCATTAATTGTATTGCTATTACCGTCGTCACAAGGTGTACCAAGAGTTGGACAACTACTATTATCTGATAATGTTGAAAAACTTAAAGCAGATGACCAAGACATTGGTGTATTTTGAATACAATTGCTTGCTATATACGCATCATAATTTGTATCTGTGGAAAGACCTGAAACTTGAGTTGTGCTAGTTCCAAAACTAATATTACCCGAAGCAACAGCGTTGGACGGGTCTGGAGTATTGCCGTCAAGCATTATCATATATTCATAACCATTATTAGCATTACTTACACTATCCCACGAAAGACTAGCTGAATTTGTTGAAATGCTACTCACCGATAAATTTGCAGGCGCATCACAGTTTTCTAAAGTTGAAAAACTTAAAACAGCAGACCAACTGCTCAAGTTTCCAGTAGCGCAATTACTTCTTACATATGCATCATAACTACTAGCTTCTGAAAGATTGGATATTTGAGTAGAATTAGTTCCAAAACTTGTGCTTCCTGTATCTGTAGCAGTAGTTGGGTCTGGTGCATTTCCATTGGGCATTACTAACCATTCATAGCCATTATTAGCAGTACTAACACTATCCCACGAAAGACTAGCTGAATTTGTTGAAATGCTACTCACCGATAAATTTGCAGGCGCATTACAGTTTACTAAAGTTGAAAAATTTAAAACAGCAGACCAAGTACTTAAATTGCCAGATCCACAATTACTTCTTACATACGCATCGTAACTTGTGGCTTCTGAAAGACCAGATACCTGCGTTGTGTTATTTCCAAAGCTAGTACTACCTGTACTACTAGCAGTAGTTGGGTCTGGTGCATTTCCATTGGGCATTACTAACCATTCATACCCATTATTGGAATTGCTAACAGTACCCCATGAAAAACTAACTGAATTAGTCGAAATATTACTGACGGATAAGTTTGCAGGTGTATCACAGTTTTCTAAAGTTGAAAAACTTAACACAGAAGACCAGTCGCTTGAATTTCCAATTTCACAATTACTTCTTACATATGCATCATAACTATTAGCTTCAGAAAGATTGGAAATTTGAATAGAATTTGTACTAAAACTAGTACTTCCTGCACTTACAGCTGTAGCTGAGTCGGGTTCAGTACCAGTTGGCATAATAACCCAATCATAACCATCGTTTGAATTGCTTTCGCTTCCCCATGAAAATGTGGCTGAATCAGTAGAGATGTTACTTATTGATAAATTTGATGGTGCATCGCAGTTTGTGGTTGAGCTGATGGAGTAATCTATAATAAGCCTTGGTGCTCCTGCAGTACTTCCATCAATTGATTCTGCAGTTCGAGCACCACTACCAGATATAATAAAGGACATTGCATTAGATGATAACCAATTTGGATGACTTAAGATATCTTCAACTATAGCTGATAAATCTGGCGTTCTTTGATTAAATCCGCTTTCACCGATACTATTCCAACTAGGTACATTATTCCAACTAACAGTTAACTGGCTTGAGGTTAATGTTCTGCTTGTAATGTTATTGTTAGTTAAAGAAAAGAAAGATGAATTACCCGAATAATGGCCATCAATGTTTAAGTTGGTAGTTCCTGAACTGGTTTCATCCACCGTAAACTGTATGTAAGCATTTGTTATAGTTGCATTGGTAGGCAGAGTAATGTCCGTAAACCTTAATCCTACTGTTTGGTTGTTTTGACCATCAAAACTATCAAAAACCAATTCTAGGTCAGAACTATCTAGATATATTGTTCCATTTTCGCCTTCTTCTGCATCTTCAGCTACTACAACGTTTAAAGTTCCACTTTGGGCTATACCATTACAGTTACAAAACCCATCTTCAATATCGTTTATGGTGTTAGGGTCTCCATCATCACATACTGTTCCAGCATCTGCACAATTGTTGCTGGCGTTTAATATTGTAACAACTGCTCCGGTAGGTGGTGAAAAAACATCTAAATTATTAGGGAGTTGAAATTGATTATTGTTTGGGTTTTCACCTACTGAACCTGCATTATCTACTTTAATAGTTCTCAACTCTATTTTATTTTCATCTACAAATAGAAGTTTAAACTGATTAAAACTTCCAGAACTTCGCGTCCAAGTCTTGTCATCATTATTTGATCTTAGTGGTGCACCCCATGTCCCTTCACCTGTATAAACTGTCCCAAAATCATTGTCAATTTCAAAGCCTTCATCACTGTTTGGTCCATTTGAAGGTTTTATAGGATAGGTTGTTTTGGCAACATGAGAATCACAATCTACCACAAGATTTACTCCAGTATTATAAAATAATTGTGCCCAAGCTGAATAGTGTGAATTTCCTTCAGATTTACTTCCTGTGTGCGGTCTCATCGGTTTATGGTATTGAGCCATTTTCCAAATTGCAGATGAAGAATTATTTAAATCATTTTGCAACCATGTTAGTTGATTACCTGATACAGATATTTCAGTATTTAAGGTATAACTTCTTATCAAATTATTACCAAAAGTGATAGCATAATAAGAACTTTGGTTTGGCGTATCAAATAAGTTGTAAACCGTTGTAGCATCATATTCATGATTTCCTCTTGCAGCAACAATAGGAAACATACGTCCATCGCTTGCTGTGGTTAATTGCCAATCATCAAACCAGTCTTGCCATTCATCACTAGTGTCATCATCGGTCATATCTCCACCAAAGAAAACAGCGTGGGGTTTAAGTTTTGCCACTAAACGATTTGCATTCTGTCTTGGTGTTCTGTTATTTCTTGAATCTCCTCCTGCAATAAAGGATAATCTACTAAGGTCATCTGGTGCTGTTTTAAACCAAAATCTTTGACTTGTTCCTTGGCTATCATGTATCACAAAATAATAATTGGTATTAGGAGATAATCCAGTCAGCTTTGCAAATTGGTTATTCATACCTTTAAAAAATATTGAGCGGTCTACACTTTTAGTATTATTGTATTGTGTATAATTAGTTCCATGATCTGTAGTCCCATAGTAAACTTGGGGGTTGGAACCAGAAATTTGATTCCATGCTACGGTTATGGTTGTTGCAGGATCATCATTAATTGATAATCTGTACTTATCATTATTTGAATAAATATTGAATTGAAATAAAAAAAAGGATATAAAGAAAATAAAATTAAGTCTCATAATCTGGGGTATTTTTATTTTTTAAACTTGAAAAAATCAGGAGAAAAACAGCAAATGCTATTAATCCATGCGGTAAACGATAAATAGTACTGTAGAGAGAATTGTGTATGGAATCTAAGGCAAAAGACATGTTAAATCCATATACGACTCTTGCCAGAGCAGTTAATAACCCCCATATAAAAATATATAGTAGACCGACTCTAACTGTTCTTTTAAAATAAATTAGAACAGCTGCTACAATATCTAAAGCTCCAGCTACAGTCAAAAATATTTTGGATTGGTCTTCATTTAGTCCTGTTATTCCTATCGTCATATCGATAAAATGTCCTGGACGAAATGGAATTCCCATTGCATATAGGCCGTGAGCAATAAAGGTAAGCGAAATTGCAATTTTAAGGAAAAGGCTTATGTGTCTTGGATGTATTTTGAAACTTAAAATTAAAGCAATAGGTAAACTCAATTGAATAAGCATTTCAAATACTTCAAGTAACCTAAAATTTTTACTCTTAAAAATTAAAAAAGTCAAAATTAATAAAATAACGATACCTATTTTAAGTATACCTCTTTTAAAAAATATATTTTGGATTTTATCCCATAAAAGTGCTGTGATGCCTGAGATGAACAATACTGCACCGCAAGCTTTAGTTAATGCTTCTATCCAATAGTTAACTTCCAAACTAGTTGAATAATCATACCAAGAAATGCCAAAAACATTCTCTATAACGGGAGATAAAAGACTTTCATCCCAAAAAAATGCTCGAAATGGAGCACCAAAAAACATAAATTGGTAAGCCCTTCCTATGAATATAAAGAA
>Ga0307945_1002545_pt1 | contig 14770 bp, 14 predicted proteins | sample OrgLakmetagen228_FD_201818 | JGI IMG/M metagenome (GOLD analysis project Ga0307945, IMG submission 201818) | Saline water microbial communities from Organic Lake, Antarctica - #228 | ecosystem: Environmental > Aquatic > Non-marine Saline and Alkaline > Saline | place: Antarctica: Organic Lake...
TGCACCGAAATCCCACTCTTTAGAAACATGTGAGATCCAGCATAATGGATCACACCCATGTCTCACACTAGATATGTGTCTACCATGCACCGAACTCCCACTCTTTAGAAACATGTGAGATCGAGCAAAATGGATCACACCCATGTCTCACACTAAATATGTGTCTACCATGCACCGAAATCCCACTCTTTAGAAACATGTGAGATCGAGCAAAATGGATCACACCCATGTCTCACACTAAATTTGTGTCTACCATGCACCGAAATCCCACTCATTAGAAACATGTGTAGAATTTGCCGGAACCATATGCATACACCGTACATGACTGTGATTTGGTGATCTAATTTTAACCCTTAAACCGTATATACACCGTACATGCGTGGTTCTGGCTAGCCCTAAACATGTGAGATTGAGTTTATGAGGCCACACCCGCATCTTGCCCACGCGCAAGCTGGCAAGGTCCATCGTCCCCTCTTCAAGTCAAACAAGCCGAGCCTCGTTCCACTTGCTCTTAGAGTTTCCACTCATTCCTAGCAAAGAACCACACCTGTGTCTCCTATAAGCAGACTATTTAAGTCCAAGGACCCTCCAAAGAGGTCTCCTTCAAATCAAACAAGACGAGCTTCCACTCATTCTGAACACACAACCATACCTGTGTTGCCCATAAGCAGGCTGTCTAAGTCCAAGGCCCCTCCATTACGCGCAGCCCCTGCTGCTGTGCCGCTGCTCGCTGCCTGTGCGTGGATGGGTGAGTGTTTTCCGGTACAATGAGAAGAAGCAGCGCAGTTTTGACGTGGCGTAGTACATGATATCCCCTGCAGCAGTGCTGCTGCTCGCTGCCTGTGCGTGGATGGGTGCATGCTTGCAATCATTAATAGTACCATACGCCTCTCTGCTTGCAAATGAGTGTCTGGGTTTGTAGGGTTGGCCAGAACCGTATATTTATACCATATATGACCGTGTATGTGGTGATTTCCTGCCAAAATTACTGTGCGTGCTTACACCGCATAGTACATATAAATATGGTTATGGTCAACCTTATGAGTTTGTAAGAGACGAAAGATACACCACCTCCTAGCGTTTCAACAAGAAAGCACCCTCACAGAAGATAACTACGTGACGACAAGATTAGGGTCAGAGCCATATATATATGGTGTATATACGGTATTCTTGGTAGGGGTATCACCAAACATACTGTCATATACGGTGTACATATACGGTTCTGGCCAACTCAGGTCATGATGAAGAGCACCTACCTGTGAGGGTGCCTGCGTCGCAGAGGGGCTGCTAACAGGGTCAGGCTCATCCAAGTCAGCCAGCAAGTTGGTGGAGTTGTCGATGAGTGAGCTGGGGGCTGCGTGGTGTTTGCACAGGTGGTGTGTGTGTTTGTGTGTGTGTGTGTGTTGTGTGTGTGTTGTGTGTGTGTGTGTTGTGTGTGTTGTGTGTGTGCGTGTGTGTGTGTGTGTGTGTGCGTGTGTGTGTGTGTGCGTGTGTGTGCGTGTGTGTTGTGTGTGTTGTGTGTATGTGTGTGTGTGCGTGTGTGCGTGTGTGTGTGTGTGTTGTGTATGTGTGTGTGTGCGTGCGTGCGTGTGTGTGTATTTGTGTGTGTGTGTGTGTGTGTGCGTGCGTGTGTGTGTGTTTGTGTGTGTGTGTGTATGGGTTTCGTGTGAGTGCATGCAATAACAAAAAGCCTTGCAGGTCAAAATGACACAACCCCAAGTATCTGCACGCGGTGGCTTGAAGGGCACTAGCAACTCTGACGACTCTAAACATCCCAAACACAGTACCTGCTTCCTCTGGGTCTGCATCCACGGTGTGATAGCCGGCTTGGTGGTCCAGGAATGTGGAGGACGGAGCCTATGTGGAGGTTTGCAAAGAACAAGCCGTTACTCATAAAAAATGTGGGGAAGCCTGAATATGGGCAGGTTTGGTTCTCTCGCAAGACGGAGTTAGTGGAGGTCAGTTGCAACCGCACAAGCTTGTCCAAACGAGGTATGACAGTTATTCGCAGTCACAGCGTTGCAATAATAATACTGAATTTTAAGCGGTAGATCATGCTGTAGGAGGTAGACAGGGGTAAAGCACACTTGCAGGCATTACAAGAGAGTAGGGTTGGCCAGAACCATATATATACGGTGTATACACGGTATTTTTGGCAGGGAAATCATCAAACATACGGTCATATACGGTGTATATATACGGTTCTGGCCAACCCTACACAAGAGGCATAATTTAGAGGTGCTGCGCTCAAACCCCACGCTCTCACACAAGAGGCGACTCCCGTGACCTCCCTGCGCATTTCAGTGCATTGATGCAGATGCACAAATCATAACAAGGTTGCTCTTTCAAGCTTTGGTGGGTGGGCTCTCAATGGCAATTTAAACTTTAGACTTGGTGACCCGTAACGGCCCATTTGTGCTATGTAGCAACTGTTTGGAACGACTATTGTTTTATGTTCTTCTATGCCTTCAACTTAATTGACAATGTATTGAGAAGGTGAACCATGCACTCAAAAGGCGACACTGTGAGAGTTGCACGCCATACGTCCTGGTAGAAGATAACGCTGAAAGGGTTTCACTCCTGGAAATCAGTATTTTTGGTGACATATTACAACTATCTGCGTGTTGTGTCTGCATCCATGGGTGCAGAAACTGCCCACAAACCTACCTGGAAGATGACACTAAAGGAGCTTGAATTCTAGAAAGCATTATTTTTGGTATTAAGTTATGGTTATCTGCATGTTGTGTCTGCATCCTTGTGTGCCGAACCTGCCCACAAACCTCCCTTGACAATGACGCTGAAGGAGCTTAACTTCTGGAAAGCATTATTTTTTGGTATTAAGTTACAATTATCTGCATATTGTGTCTGCATCCTTTAGCGCCGAACCTGCCCACAAACCTACCTTGACGATGATGCTGAAGGAGCCTAACTTCTGGAAAGCATTATATTTTGGTATAAGTACGATTATCTGCATGTTGTGTCTGCATCCTTGAGCGCCGAACCTGCCCACGAACCCACCTGAAAGATGACACTGAAGGAGTTGAACTCCTGGAACACAGTTTCCTTCATTTCAGGCGACAAGGACTCGCTGAAGGCGGCCACGGCTAGGAGGGGGGGGCTGATGATGCGCATGGCCTCAGGAACGCTGGACTTGAGCAGCCTGTGAGATCAGAAGGCGTTGTGTGTTTGTATTTGTGTGTATGTATGAGTGTGTGTGTGTGTGTGTTTTGGGTCATCCACACATGCTTAAGAGCGTGCGACAATTCGCCCTCTGCTCTTCTGCACTGTGTGCAGCATAATTTCACATTTGGCCGTACAGACTTGTATGTATGGAGCACTGCTACTTAGCAAGCTGTGTGTAGCTGTTCAATGCCTGCGTAGTTATCTTTTACTTTTTTTGTATGCGTATAAATGGTGTACGCGTATAAATGCAGATGCTCACTGCAAGATCTGGACTGGAAGTTCCTGCCTGTTGGACACGACCAATTTGCACACGACCAATTTGCACACGACCAATTTGCACACGACCAATTTGCACACGACCAATTTGCACACGACCAATTTGCACACAACCAATTTGCACACAACCAATTTGCACACAACCAATTTGCACACGACCGATTTGCACACGACCAATTTGCACACGAGCAAAGATGGCTGTAAAAAATGCCTCTCTTCATTGACAGGCGTGTATAGCAGTAAGTAGAAATAGCATTATGTATTAGGTAGAATGATACACATTACCCTTCATTCACTAAGATCAATGCTCACACAAACACATGAGTGCTCAAACAATCACAAGGCACTCACCTGACGCAAAGCAAAGCCCTAATGTAAAGACATACAACTCTTACATCCCACAACTGCTCAAATGTCCTTGCCTGTTTACATCAGGGCCCTGTTGTAAACGTCTTGCATAAACAGCCACTACTGCTCACTGCACACTCACGTCTTACATGCAAACTAATTACTTCTCAATGCAAACTTTCCTGTAGTAGAACAGGGCCCTGTCATGTACGCCTTGCATGAAAAGCCGCTACTCCTCATGCAAACTTGCCTGTAGTAAAACAGGGCCCTGTCGTTTACGCCTTGCATGAAAAGCCACTACTCCTCATGAAAACTTGCCTGTGCTAGAACAGGGCCCTGTCATGTACGTCCTTGCATGAAAAGCCACTACTCCTCATGCAAACTTGCCTGTAGTAAAACAGGGCCCTGTCGTTTACGCCTTGCATGAAAAGCCACTACTACTCAATGCAAACTTGCCTGTGGTAGAACAGGGCCCTGTCGTTTACGCCTTGCATGAAAAGCCACTACTCCTCTTGCAAACTTGCCTGTAGTAAAACAGGGCCCTGTCGTGTACGTCCTGCATGAAAAGCCGCTACTCCTCATGCAAACTTGCCTGTAGTAAAACAGGGCCCTGTCGTTTACGTCCTGCATAAAAAGCCACTACTCCTCGTGCAAACTTGCCTGTAGTAAAACAGGGCCCTGTCGTTTACGTCCTGCATGAAAAGCCACTACTCCTCATGCAAACTTGCCTGTGCTAGAACAGGGCCCTGTCGTTTACGCCTTTCATGAAAACTAACTACTCCTCATGCAAACTTGCCTGTAGTAAAACAGGGCCCTGTCGTGTACGTCCTGCATAAAAAGCCACTACTCCTCATGCAAACTTGCCTGTAGTAAAACAGGGCCCTGTCGTGTACGTCCTGCTGTGAGTCTGCCATGCCCGCAGCCAAGGCAGCACCCAAAAGCTGCAAAGTACAAGCATTGACAAAAAAATTGAAAACCACAAAAATTAAAAGGTTTTTTGCTGTGAGTCTGCCATGCCCGCAGCCAAGGCAGCACCCAAAAGCTGCAAAGTACAAGCATTGACAAAGAAATTGAAAACCACAAAAATTAAAAGGGGGTTTTGCTGTGAGTCTGCCATGCCCGCAGCCAAGGCAGCACCCAAAAGCTGCAAAGTACAAGCATTGACAAAGAAAATTTAGAAAATACAAATAATTAAAAGGGGGTTTTGCTGTGAGTCTGCCATGCCCGCAGCCAGGGCAGCACCCAAAAGCTGCAAAGTACAAGCATTGACAAAGAAAGTTGAAAACCACAAAAATTAAAAGGTTTTTTTGCTGTGAGTCTGCCATGCCCGCAGCCAAGGCAGCACCCAAAAGCTGCAAAGTAAAGCATCAGCAAAAACTTCTAAAAAGCCACAAATAATTAAAAGGGGTTTCTGCTGTGAGTCTGCCATGCCCGCAGCTAAGGCAGCACCCAAAAGCTGCAAAGTAAAGTATCAGCAAACGTTAAAACGCTACAAACACTGAAGAGGGTGTTTTGCTGTGCGTCTGCCATGCCCGCAGCCAAGGCAGCACCCAAAAGCTGCAAAGTAGAGTATCAGCAAACGTTAAAAAGCTACAAACACTGAAGAGGGTGTTTTGCTGTGAGTCTGCCATGCTTGCAGCCAAGGCAGCACCCAAAAGCTGCAAAGTACCAGCAAAAACGTTAAAAAGCTAAACACTGAAGAGGGTGTTTTGCTGTGAGTCTGCCATGCTCGCAGCCAAGGCCTAAACTGGAAGTTTTCATTACATCAACATTTTATGTTTAGCTTTGTGTGTCTGCCATGCCTGCTCAGGGGGCCCCACCTGAGAGCCGCAAAAGAGAAAGGGCTACTATAAACAGCATCTAAAAATAACTATAGGACAACGTGCCATTGAAAATGTCATACCAACAACTGTTTGACGCTAGGGAGCGATGGAAGGGAATAGCTACACAATAACAGCAACGCCTCTTAAGGCATTGACGCACACACTCACACACATTCACACACACATTCACACACACATTCACACACACACACACACAACACACACACGCGCACACACACGCGCACACACACACCTGCTGACACTCTGGAGGGCGCTTGAAGAAGAGCTGAGCTGTAGCGGTGAGCAAGGCCTGACGCACGCGCACATCCTCAGCTGCAAACCCTTGCACGAGCGGCTCGAGCAAGTAGGGGGCCTCCTGCAGGAGTGTGTGGTGTGTGTGTGTGTGTGTGTGTGTGTGTGTGTGTGTGTGTTTGTGTGTGCGTGTGCTTGCGTGTGTGCATGTGTGTGTGTGTGTGTGTGTTTGCAAAAGTAGACACTGCAATGAATTATGTACAGACATGAATAATATGGCAGAAATCATCGATACACGATTCTGCCAATCAGGCTCGATCCTGCTGAGAGTGGCATGCCTGTGCTGTTCCCTCGCCACCAGAAAACAGTGAGTTGGTCAACAAACAACTGATCCAGAATGTAATTGCCCTTGAACTTGCAACACTAATAAGAGCATTACAGTATCACCTTTTGCACACGCACACACACATACACACACACGCACACACACCCACGCATCAGTACATGCTGACCAAAGTGCCCTGCCCACACAATCACACACAATGGCTCGTGCTGCTCAAGCTGCCCTACACAATTCTCACTCTGGTATGTGCTGGTCAAACTGCCCGATGATCCAGATTGCCGTTGCTCTTTGCATATTTGCAAAGATAGAGAGACACTCCTAACCCATTTCGAGCATAGAGATACACATACACACATTCACACACATGCAGCGGTACACGCTGACCTGCGTGCCCTGTACACACAATCACATACTGCCATGAGCTAGTCAAACTGCGCAGAAATCCAGATCACTGCTGCTGGTTTCATTTGCGCATGTAAACGCCACCCCACCCCATTTCTGAAGAATAGGCTCTCACCGGTACGTGCTGGCCAAACTGCCCAATAATCCAGATCGCAGATGCTCTGGCATCAGCGCCTCCCAGCATGGCCGGGGCTAAGGCTTCCTGCCAATGCACCTGGTTGATGCAGACCTGCAAAAGTGCAAAGGTCAGAGACGACCCACAACTCTCAGCACAAAGTACACAAGCGCATTAAGACAGAGGCTGCGGCTTCCTGCCAATGTTCCCGGTCAATGCCGACCTGCAAAAGTGCAAAGGTCAGAAACGACCCACAACTCTCAGCACAAAGTACACAAGCGCATTAAGATAGAGGCTGCGGCTTCCTGCCAGTGCACCTGATGCAGACCTACAAAAGTCATCGTGGTGTGGTCAAGAGTGTAGATAACTTGCCTAAAGCTTAAGAGCCACCCAGATTTTATGACAGGGGACCAAAGCTTCCACTGTGCCTGCACTTTTCAGGCCAACAATGTTGGTTGGTGCTATAAGAAGGAGGGCATAACCTGCAAGAGCATCTGCCTGCCTCATCTCAAACTCACACACCAAATACAACACCTGGTGGTTGGTGCAATAAGAAGGAGGGTCACACCTGCAAGCACATCTGCCTGCCTCATCTCACACTCAGACACCAAACATCACACTTGGTGGTTGGTGCCATAAGAAGGAGGGTTACACCTGCAAGCACCTCTGCCTGCCTCATCTCACACTCACACATCAAACATCACACCTGGTGATTGATGCCATAAGAAGGAGGGTTACACCTGTCTGCCTCATCTCACACTCAGACACCAAACATCACACCTGGTGGTTGGTGCCATGAGAAGGAGGGTCACGCCTGCCTGCACATCTGCCTTCTTCATCTCACACACGCGCACACACACACACACACACACACACACACACACACACACACACACACACACACACACACACACACACCGAACATCACACCTGGTGGTTGGCCCATAAGAAGGAGGGCCACATCCGACTTCCTCATCTCACACCTCACACAAAAAACACAACACCTGGTTGTCCATGAAAAGGAGGGTCACACCTGCATGCACATCTGCCTGCCTTATCTCACACCTCACACAAAAAACACAACACCTGGTTGTCCATAAAAAGGAGGGTCACACCTGCCTGCATATCTTTTTACAAGGGACAGACACAGCAGAGACGAATTGCAGTGACCAAGTTGCAGTGACAATTTGCAGCAACAAGTTGCAGTGACAAGTTGCAGTGACTAGTTGCAGTGACAAGCTGCAGTGACAAGCTGCAGCGACAAGTTGCAGTGACAAGTTGCAGGGGCAAGTTGCAGTGACAAGTTGCAGTGACTAGTTGAAGTGAAAGCTGCAGTGACAAGCTGCAGTGGCAAGCTGCAGTGATTACAAGTTGCAATGACAAGTTGTAGTGACAAGTTGCAGTGACAAGTTGTAGTGGCAAGCTGCAGTGGCAACTTGTGAGGTGCAGAGAGGTGCAGGGGATCAAATACCATTAGGGTTAGCCAGAACCATATATATACGGTGTATACACGGTATTTTTGGCAGGGAAATCACCGAATATACGGTCATATACGGTGCATATATACGGTTTTGGCCAACCCTAAATATCATACGTGGGCTGAGCCAGGGGCCGGTCCGCCACATTTCAACCAAGCCATGGTACTACACACTAGCATCAATCAAAAAGTTGCAACCCTTGTATGAAAGCACACTCAATGGTGCATCTCACCTCAGCCATGCCTGGATATCTGCGCAGGAAGTCCTTCATTTGGATCAGGGCTCCGCCATTCATCTCAAACAAAAGCGCGGCTTACCTCAGCCACGTCTGGATATCTATGCAGGAGATCTTTACTTGAAATCAGGGCTCTGACATTCATCTCCACCACAAAAGCGCAACTCACCTCAGATTTGCCTGGAAATCTGCGCAGGAAGTCCTTCATTTGAATTAGAACCTCTGCCGTTCATCTCGCCGTTCATCTCAACCAATCTCAATCAGGGGATCTGCTGTTCATCTCCACCACAAAAACGGGACTCACCTCAGCCATGTCTGGATATCTACGCAGGAGGTACTTCATTTGAATTAGGGCCTCTGCCACTCATCTCAACCAATCTCAATCAGGGGATCTGCTGTTCATCTCAACCACAAAAGCGGGACTCACCTCAGCCATGTCTGGATATCTACGCAGGAGGTCCTTCATTTGAACCAGGGCCTCTGCCACCACGTCTTCGCTGCTGCTGTCCAAAAACACGAGGAGGCGCTCCACGATGCCACTCACGTCAGGCACCTGGTGTGTGTGTGCGTGCGTGTGTGTGTGTGTGTGTGTGTGTGTGTGTGTGTGTGTGTGTGTTTGTGTGTGTGTGTGACGTATGGGGTGTGCATGAATTCTGACACATGACAAGATGAGCTCGCTGATCTGTACTTCAACTCAAATCCTGAGTAATAACCTTGTCTTATGAGATGCTTAATGATGCCGCTGAAACCAGGAGCCTTAACGTGTGTGCGAACAAACGATGTAGTATCTGGAGTTGCTCAGCAAATGTCAATCACGTCAAACATTTGGGGTGTGAATTGATGGCAAAATGGTCAAAACGTACAAATGTAACGTTGAAATGATCTGCACTTCCCAGGCGGCTAGGCATTGTAATAATTTACCCAGACGTATTGTCGACTGATGTCAGGCATCTGGTTTACCAGTCAGGCGTACCATGATTGGATCAAATACGCAATTTCAGACAGGCTTTTTTGTGTAGGTAAATGCAAATGCAAATGCTCAATTGCATAGGAAGGCTTACGGCCACCGGCGAGCCAGTGCAGCAGAAGAAAAAAGACACAGGGCCCCAATTTCTCGAAACGTTACCAAGGCTAAAGGCTATGATCAGGCATAGGTACGTGTGTGGTGTGAGGTTTTCAGACCAGCATTTGCAGTGCGATGTACGCTACATGCCTATGAGCCTACCAGGATCTGTTGAACTTACAAAAAAAAAACTTATTTCACCATGATTGGCTCTGGAACACGGAATTCATGATGTTAATGAATACATATTTATTTATATTTATATATTTGTTTTGTTGTGTTGTGCTTTTTAAGTCAGCACGCCCACATGTGATGCATGTCTAATTGCACATCAATATACTCCAAGACACAATTGCAGAGTTGGCCAGAACCATATACATACCATATAAATATATGTATGTATACGGGATGTATACAGCATGTTTGGCAGGGAAATTACCAAATATACGGTCATAGACGGTGTTTATATACGGTTCTGGCCATCCCTGAGCACTTGCAGTGCAATGCTCTTTTACCAAGACTGACATTGTTTGACACTGTTTGCTCTTTCTAAAACAACTGCAGCGCAATGCTCTTTTACCAAGACTGACATTGTTTGACACCATTTGCTCTTTTTCAAACACACCTGCAGTGCAATGCGCCCCACTGACTTGACGGCCTCTCTGGCCATGATTGGGCTCACAACATCGCGCGCGTACTCAGTCATCTCCGTGACGATGTCGTACACGTTTGTGGTAAACGCGAGCTCTGTGAGGATCTCCATTTTCAAGCGCTTGATGTACCTAAAGAGTGAAAGTGTCAGGTTAACTAGAATTGTATAAATTTAATACCCCGTATATTTGGTGATTTCCCTGCCAAAAAAAAGTGTGTACACAATACATGTGGTTCTGGCCAACCCTATAAATGTGGTCGGAGCTGCATTTTCGGATGAGTTATCTTTGACGCCTGCGCAGCAGTTCCAACCAACGACGTGAATATTCAAATTCTTCTCTTATGCTTGAGCTCAAAAAGGTGAAACGTGGATTTTAAGGGTAGTGAGACAAAGCTGCAAGACCTAAACCAATTCAGATGCGATGAATCACAGGCTTTCAACAAGCACAGTACCGTTCTGCTGCCTCACACAGGAGCCACCGCAAGCAGCTTTGAGGAAGTGTGTAAGTGAGCTGTACCTCACACATCAGCCACCGCAAGCAGCTTTGAGAAGGTGTGTGTGTGTGAGCTATTTCTGACAGTAACCTTCGTCAATCACATTATGGAAGCCACTGCGAGCAGCTTTGAGGTAGTGTGCAAGTCAGCTGTGCCTTACATGGGAGCAAGAAGCTTTGAGAAGGTGTGTAAATCAGCTGTGCCACACACGGGAGCCACTGCAAGCAGCTTTGAGAAGGTGTGTAAGTGAGCTGTACCTCACACGGGAGCCACTGCAAGCAGCTTTGAGAAGGTGTGTAGGTGAGCTGTACCTCACACGGGAGCCACTGCAAGTAGCTTTGAGAAGGTGTGTAAGTGAGCTGTGCCACACACGGGAGCCACTGCACGCAGCTTTGAGAAGGTGTGTAGTGAGCTGTACCTCACACGGGAGCCACTGCAAGCAGCTTTGAGAAAGTGTGTAAGTCAGCTGTACCTCACACGGGAGCCACTGCAAGCAGCTTTGAGAAGGTGTGTAAGTGAGCTGTACCTCACACGGGAGCTACTGCAAGCAGCTTTGAGGTAGTGTGTAAGTGAGCTTGCCTGACACCACCCTTTGTCAATCATTTTCTGACACGTAAGGCTGGAGAACGTAGGGCTGTGTACATCACGCCCAGAAACACATTTGGTTTATATTTGAGCTAGAGGTCGTGGGCTTGGGCTTGGCATTAGAACAAAAAGAAGACAGCAGGTTGTCCGCAAAGATGATGGGGGCTCTCGAGGCCAACGACACCAGTAAAAGGACAATCACATACACAAACAAAACGCGTCTTACCACGGGTCGTGGAAACAGGAAGCAGCACTGCCGCCTTCGAAAATGATGGGGGCTGGCTCGGCCAGTCACACCAGTCAAAAGGCACATACACACACACACAATGGAAAAACGCGTCTTACCAGAAGTTGTGGGCTTGGCATTATAATGCAAAAGGCAGCAGATTTTCCACAAAAATGATGGGGTCTCTCTTGGCCAGCAACACCAGTCACAAAAAAAAAAGACACATACACACATAAACACACACACACACAAACACACACACAAACAAATAAACAAACAACGAACAAAAATAGAACCTTGTCCTACCAGGGGTCGTGGGCCCGGCAGTAGAAGGCAGCATGATCGTCCACAAAATTGATGGGGGCTCTCTAGGCTAGCAACACCAGTCAAAAGACACACACAAACAAACAAACAAACAAACAAACAAACAAACAAACAAACAACAAACAAACAAACAAACAAACAAAACCCGTCCTACCAGGGGTCGTGGGCCCGGCAGTAGAAGGCTGCATGGTCGTCCACAAAGATGATAGGGGCTCTCTTGGCCAGCAGCAGCACGTGAGCCAGCACAGCGTAGGTGGTGGCGGGGTCGTCTCTGCTGATCAGAGACTCGAGAGGCCCCTTGAGGCGCTCCAGCACCTTTGGACACCAGACAGAACACAAGTGAGTGGGAAGAAAGGAGAATTGAATCCATGTGGCTCCTTTTAGTGTGGCTGATCAGAGACTTGAGAGGCCCCTCGATGCACTCCAGCACCTTTGGACACCAGACAGAACACAAGTGAGTGGGAAGAAAGGAGAATTGAATCCATGTGGCTCCTTTTAGTGTGGCTGATCAGAGACTTGAGAGGCCCCTTGAGGCGCTCCAGCACCTTTGGATCATCAAGCAGAACACAAGTGAGTGGAAAGCAAGGAGGATTAAATCCGAGTAGCTCCTCCCAATTTGTATGATCTGGGACTTGAGAGGACCCTAGAGGCGCTCCAGCACCTTTGGACATTGAAGAGAAAACAGTAAGTGGAAAGCAAGGAGAATTGACCTCTCAATTTGGTTGATTAGGGACTTGAGAGGCTCCTGGAGACGCTCCAGCACAATCACATGGAAAGTCACTTTAAAGGTATTTACAACAAGACAGGAGGAGGAGAAAAGCAATGAAGCCTAGCCTAGAGCATCGGAGCTCGTCAAACAGGGATTATATATATAGAGAGAGCATCGGAGCTCGTCAAACAGGGATTATATATAGAGAGAGTGAAAAAACAGCTGCACGCATGTGCATATACACAAGCTCACAAACACACACACACTCCCACACTCTTTCAAACACACACGCACGCGCACACACATACACACACACACACGCACACCAGACACAGAAACCGCAAACACACGTACACACACCTGCTGGTGGATAGCAGGCATGCCCAGGGTGAAGTGCAGGAACGCCTTTGTCGTTGCCAGCACCACCGCACTGTTAGTCACTGTGAGGCGGTCTTCCAGTGCGTTCATCATGTCATAGATTTCAGCCTCTGCAACAGGCTCATAGGCTGCCGCTAGCTCAACGACTTGGCACTGGCTCCAGTCACTGAACTCCTGCAAATGCTCACACGCATGTGTGTGTGTCAGTGTGTGTGTGTGTGTGTGTGTGTGTGGGTGCGTGTGTGTGTGCGTGTGTGTGCGTGTGTGTATGTGCAAGGAAGGTGGCGCATTGGGACCGATAAACATGTAAAAAACACAGTCTGAAATCTGTATGTGTCATTTGTGTTTGCAATTCGTATCAATGTCTTTTTCAGTGCATTCTGTTCCCGCATTCCTGGCATGCATATTGAACACTGACGCGCTTTTGTTGCTGCCTAACAATAAACTGAGCACGCCTTGAGGTATGCACCAACAAAAAACACATTGCAAACAGAATGGCAGCACACAGCACACAATAATGACTAAGAGTGCATCATACTAGTCATCATGTTGTAATCCTAACTCAGCAGTGGAGTCAAGAGTCAAGAGTCAAGTATCGAGTGTTCACACAGACGCCAATCTTTACAGACAAACTTATGAGTTCAGTGTGGAACACCTGAACCCAGGTTCTTGTAGTGTAACATAAAGTGAGATGTCCTCACTTTCTGGTTTTCTCCGGTTTCTGCTTCCCTTCTCAATTCCTTTTATTCCTTGGAGAACACAACTCTCTCTCTTTAACATACTTCCCCCCCTCTATCACCTCTTTTCTATATTTTAGTCCTTAGTTTTCTCCCGTTTCTCTGGTTTCTCTGAGTTGTTGTGTTCTCCTTGGTAATAATGACAGAGCCATATGCACCTCACGATGCAAGCGAAATAGAGCTTGCATTTACAAACACACTTGCAAGCATTCCTTTGTGTTGCTCAGCACAAGCTCTGTTTAACAGGCCATCCAAGCACATTCAATCCTTTGGGGTAGAATATCCTTCGCTCGCACCTTTATTCTGTTCAGGAGGTTGTACAGCAGGATCTTGTCCACGACCTTTTTCGCTCCCTTCACCTGTTGCAGCAGCAAATAGGAACGCTGTTATTTAAAGTAGTTTCAAAACATTGGCAGCTTGTATAGCAGGATCTTGTCCATAACCTTTTTCGCTCCCTTCACCTGTTGCAGCAGCAAATAGGGACGCTGTTAATTAAAGTAGTTTCAAAAAGTGGCAGCTTGTGTAACAGGATCTTGTCCACGACCTGTTTGGATCCCTTCACCTGTTGTAGTAGCAAATAGGAAAGCTGTGATTTAAATTAGTTTCAAAGAGTGGCAGCTTGTATAGCAGGATCTTGTCCATAACCTTTTTCGCTCCCTTCACCTGTTGCAGCAGCAAATAGAGACGCTGTTAGTTACAGTTGTTTCAATTAGTGGCAGCTTGTATAGCAGGATTTTGTCCACGACCTTTTTCGCTCCCTTCACCTGTTGCAGCAGCAAATAGGAACGCTGTTAATTAAAGTAGTTTCAAAAAATTGGCAGCTTGTGTAACAGGATCTTGTCCACGACCTGTTTGGATCCTTTCACATGTTGTAGCAGCAAATAGAACGCTGTTATTTAAGTAGTTTCAAAAAATTGGCAGCTCTTTCACGCTTTGAATATGTTGACACCTCTGTTACACTGTCGAGCAAAATGTAGTGGCTTTTTTTGCTGCCTCTTTACTTTGTAAATGTAAGATCGGTTTCAGGGAAGTACAACCCGTCCGGGGCCCGGAAAAAATAACAAAATTTTGGGCTGCCCCGGAGGGGTAGCCCAAAGCTGGTCCGGGTACCCCGGAAATTTGCAGGGACGACGGCCCCTGCGATTCC
>Ga0307945_1002546_pt1 | contig 14767 bp, 15 predicted proteins | sample OrgLakmetagen228_FD_201818 | JGI IMG/M metagenome (GOLD analysis project Ga0307945, IMG submission 201818) | Saline water microbial communities from Organic Lake, Antarctica - #228 | ecosystem: Environmental > Aquatic > Non-marine Saline and Alkaline > Saline | place: Antarctica: Organic Lake...
CTCCGCGTGTTCCAGCAGTTTGTCGCGTAGCACCTCAAACTCGGTTAGGTCGTCGTCGTTCTGACCTCTTGCTGAAGTTTGTTGTTGTCGTTGTTGTCGTTGTTGTCGTTGTTGTCGTTGTTGTTGTTGTTGTTGTTGTTGTTGTTGTTGTTGTTGTTCGATGGCACAGTTGTTCGAAGCGTGTTTGAAATGAATTCACGGTTAAGGTTGACAGGTGTGGAGAAGTCAAAGCCACCCCTGCCATTGCTCATGGTCTGCTCATACATGTAGTGCATCCAGACAGGGTATGTGTATGCAGGGGCGGACTTGTTCTTGAAATCGAGGGCAGGGATGCGGTCGTGGAAAGAGAGGAACAAGTTGCAAGCATTGCTGCCCACGTGTGTTTTGAGGCCTGTGAGGGAGCGCTCAGAGGCAATGACCTGGTTGACAGCATTCATGACAGGCTGCATGGCCTTGGTGCGGTGAATAGTGAGAAGGGTTTTTTTACGGTGAACAGTGAGAGCGCGTGGGACTCGATTCTTTACAGTGTTGAGGAAAGAGGTAGTTGCAGCAGTCCCATCGCGCCCCTTGCCCCCTCCAACGTGTAGTCTGTAAGCCTGCTGACCCCTGACAGTGGGGTGTGGGGTAATTTCTTTGTCTGTGAGAGGGTAAATACATTAGCATGTTGTTGCACTGCCTGGCAATAAATACTGTGAAGAGTAGTGTAAAGACACGGTAGCACTCTCCCTGTTCATTCCTTGAACGCAAAGCACAGCAGACCCAAAAGGTTCTTCAAAAACTGTGTGTGTGTCTCTTTCAGTGGGTTAATTACTCTCCTGCTGCGGCGGCCGGAAAGCGGAAAGCGGACCGCTTTTACCACACGTACATTGAGCGCGTGCGCTCCACCGAAGCGCAGCTCAATCGTGACTCCGCCGCGCAATCGTCGCACTTCAATCGACTGAAAGATTCGAACATGGCACTTCCTTCTTCCTTCTTCCTACCACGAGTACGAGTACGACGATCCTCGCTGTGTATATATTACATTGCCGACACAATATATAATCGCTTGCGATGCGCATGGTGCTCAGTGACTCATTTTGTGTCAGTGGGATTCTATACGGGAAGGCAAGCGGCAAACGATCGATTCTACTCCAGGAAAAAGATTACACGCGTAAAATGTACATTCGACGGGGACGCTCGCTCACGCCCGACAGTATTTGGAATCGTCCACGGAAGAGGCCCGGAGAACCTCGAACAGAGTCATGTACATGCTCAGCAGGAAGGACACGCGCCCATCTCGGCATCCGTTTCCTTTCGTTCCGTATGAATGGACTACTGTATCGCCTGTATTCACGGTGGTGACGCACATGACGTCAATGAAGGGTGAATCTCAGTCAGCTCATCGAAAAAAAATCGTATCCCCTTTCAAAATTTTCGGTGATCGGTCCACGAGGTGAAAAAGGTGAGGTCCATTCCACCTGGGTGAAACCCGTCCCTTTCCCCTTTTCCCTTTTCTCTTTTCCGGACGTAAAAACGATATCCATCACACTATTCTGATAGCATGGCGCTCCTCCTTCCTCATGGTCTTCATGGCGGCCCGCATGTCATTCTGCACCTCTGTTCTCTTTGCCATCGTCTCCGGAGATAATGCGGAAGGACGACACATCGGTACCAGGATGATGTCTTCGTACCCCGTTGCCTCCTCAGGATCCTCGGGCAAAGGCACGAATTCGTCGGTCGAACTTACGAAGCATCTAAATCCTTTGACGCGAGGGGTAACAACAAATGAAGGGATGATGAAATTTTCTCATAGCATTTCGACAGATGGGTACAGTGTCACACTCGTCTGCACGAGCAGGACGGTGAGAGGACGTAAGCACACATTCAAGTCAGGAGTATCGACCCGACGACGAAAAAATAATAAAAAAGATGCAGTACCGTTAGCTTTTCGCCAGGAGTTTCCATTGTTGACCGCGGACACCGTACCAGAAATCATGAAGTTCTTGAATGACATCGGATGCAACAACACCGATGAGTTTGCGGCGGGGGACCCAGGCAAGGGGGTATTATACTCTGTCAACTGAATTATGGAACACGAAACACGGTCATTTCCGCGTTGTAAATGCGGCAAAAGGAAAATGAATTCATTATGATCAATTTCCCTCGTTTAAGATCGGTGTTCCCCCTCGGTTTTAGAATAACATTTCCTATTTCTTTAATCAATAAATACTAGTCTTCATTATATTCGGTGAGTCGGTCACGCTCGGTTCTGCTTTCCTTGTTGGCTGATCCTCCCTCGTTTTCTAATGGTACCACTGCCGCTTTTCAGAAGAAGTACCTGGAGCTGTCTTTTCTAATCTAGCATGGCAGAGGAGAAGTTTAAATGCGTGGTAAGGCCTGCTTGTACACACACATACAAATACACACACAGGGCGCACGCACGCACGCACGCGCACGTGCACACGCACACGCACACTCACAGACACACACACACACACACACACACACACACACACACACATACACACGCACACACACACAAACACACACACACACACACACACGCACACACACACGCACGCACACACACACACACACACACACACACACACGCACGCATGCACACACAAACACACATACACAGACACACGCACACACACACACGCACACACACACAAACACACATATACCCGTGCGCATGCGCGCCTCGCTTTTAACCATACATCACACATGACATTAACGCATACAAGCGTACCTGCACTAACATGAAAGTGAAGAGACTTTACACCCTATGTAGGTGTGTCCGGCAAGGGGGTGTTCTTACTGTCCCCTAACACAAACGCAATGCATGACACGCTTATGAAGGAGTCCAGGCATGCGTGTTGCTCACACATCTAACATCCTTGCATTGCAGGTGTGCCAGGATGAATTAGATGTGTACGACGAGTTTGCGGTCACCAGATGCAACAACTTCTACCACCAGGACGAAGTGTCCTTGCATAGCGAATGCCGCGTCGCCTGGTGAGCACATGGATAGGGTTGGCCAGAACCGTATATATAAGTATATATACACCGTTTATTTGGTGATTTCCAAGCCAAAAACACCGTATTTACACCGTATATATATATGGTTCTGGCCAACCCTGCACATGGATCATGGTCAGGCGAAGTACGCCACCCTTGACATCAGCTGCACTACACCATAACATCACTCACTTGGTCTTGCGAGTATATGTACTGCTTATGAGGGCTCACGATGTTATCTGTAACCCTGGTCACTCAACTCCTCTTTGCAATTAATGTAGTGTTTGATATTATGGTGCAAGCATGATTGACATGCATTGGCGCTAAGGAACCTGCATACCACTGGATATTGTATCATGATGCAAGCAAGTTTAGTGTGCAGTGGCATTGAGGAAGCTGCATACGGTAGTTGCCAATCTTCAGCGTGCTAGATCAGACCAGCGTCAATTTAAAGACTCGTGTGCATGATACTGCTTGCTTCCGCCATGCACCCTTTGCCTCTAACTTGTATGTATGCCAAACTAGCATGGAATGCGAGATGTTGATTTGATATTCAACAAACTTGCTACTACTCGAGGCATCCTCTGTCTTGATGAGAGCACTGTTGCTCTACAAATGAATTACTTGGTTTGCTTTGGCGATCGCCTTTATTAACTGTGTGTGCATGGCTAAAGCCTAATCTTGTGCATCACCAGCAGCCAGTTCATGTGCTGATAGAGCGAGAGGACATCATCAATTTCAAAGTGTTTGTGCCTGAAGAATGTGCTGATGATTGAGAGTGCATTCTTGACAAGCTCTTTGAACATAGTGGGAAGAATGCTGAGATGACACATCCCTACAAAGCAGCCTCCAGGAATGCTATGATAGATAACTGTCAACAAAGCTGTCTCGATTTGACTTGTTCATCAACAAGGAAAAGTGGCGTTGACGTTTGTTCCCTGTGTGTGTGAGTGTGTGTGTGTGTGTGTGTGTGTGTGTGTGTGTGTGTGTGTGTGTGTGTGTGTGTGTGTGTGTGTGTGACTATAAAAAGCACATTCCGCAAATTGGCATTGTAAGGCGCTGCTCGTTTTATGTCTTGTGTGCACCAAGTTGATAGTATATGTTACCAGTCTCGTCCTTTTGCAACGCAGGATGAAAAAGAACGATATCAAGAATCTGAAGAAATCAAATGGGTTTCCCTGTCCTGGCCCCGGCTGCAACGGTGAGAGAGAAAAAATGTGTAAATTAAAGATGGAAAATTTATTAAAGCAAAACAAATGAGAACGAGCAAGAAGAGGAAAAGGAAAGGATCATAAAGAAAGGGAGCAAAGGAAAGCGAAGAGAAGAGAAGAGAAAGCTCCGCTGGCCGTGGTGACGCAGCTAGCATGATATTGGTCAAGCATGAAATAGGTCAAGCATGATTGCGGAGGGTCTTGAATGGTTGGCCAAAATTGTAAATGTAAAGAAAAAGAAAAGGAAAAGGAAATACTACGCAGGCAGTGAAAGCCACTCCCCACATTAATTAAGGAAAAGGAGCCACTTTGATACCGAGTACCGTAAAGCTCCTCCACCGCGAAAAGGAAAGGAAGAACCAATGGGGATCAGGAGGTTGCAGGCTTGGCCTGAAACCGGCTCCTGATGAGAGTTATAACAGTACTGGAAAGGGCACGTCTGGTATGGACAAGTTAGCAGCAAAGTTCACAGAGTGCACATGGAGCTTGGAGGCAAGCTTCTTAACTCTTTGAGTATCGAGACCCAGTTTCTTGAAAGGCTTCAGAGTGTGAGTGTTGTAGATGGTGCCGCCCACACCCAAATGGATGATGTGGAGAGTAACGGAGGCTCCTTGGAGAATGTTGTTAAGGTCTTTGTGCTGCTCCTTTGCGGCGTTCAGCTGGTTCTGAGGTCTGGTGTCCTCACAGTACTTGATCTCGATGAGGTGGATGTAACGCCGAGGTTTGCTGAGGTCTTTGGGTCAGTGCTGTCTGGGGTTGGTGGCTTTACTGGTGGCTGGCGTAAACGTACACCGTATGTAATTATGTGTGTATAGTTTTGGCCAACCCTATACTTACAACATTGTGTAAAGGTGAAATATGAATCGTCAAACAATCAGCCACTGTAATACAAGGATGCGTGCAAAGAGAACAGAAAGACTGTTCTGGCAGTGGTGAACCACTCTCCACATAAATTTTGATACAAGGGACCATTTTGGTGCTGAGTACCGTACAATTTGCCCACCGTGCATAATCATGTGAGGTTATGGCCCGTTAGGGTTGCTGAAACCATACAAATTTATGTATACACAGCGCACAGTTGGTAAAATGTGAGCAGGGGAATAACCATGCACGTGGTCGTTTACGGTGTGTGTGTACGGTTCTGGCCAAACCTAGTATGAAAATTTGGGTTGTCCAGTACTGTTGAAATGGGTATACATATATCATTTTGTGTAAAAGTGTTTATTCTTTGGATTGTGCTGTTGTAGACAGAATGCTGTCATAGGCAGAGGAAGCTAGGCTTGCGCCGAACTACGTGAGTCAAAAAGGTGACTGTTCAAAGATATCATGCAAAATTGTGCAATCATGAACTGCAACTCGGTACACGTAAACATTGTATAATTGGAGGGAGAGTATTAAAAACCTATAACAGTTATGTGAAGTGTATCAGCGACATAAGCCTGTTGATACTATGCTGGCTAAACCTACTTGCAGTAGGGTATGCAAGCAAAGAACACCTACACACGCACACACCTAAAACACATGAGTATATGCATGCGTGCTTGCACACAATCACACGTATGCACACACTCACTCACTCACAAGCACACACACACACACACAAACACACACACACACACACAGACTTACGCAACTTGCCAAAACGGCAGGACCGGCACAAAAATTACGCGGTGGTATAATGATTGAAACCCAGCCTTGTGTATCTTGTTGAAACGAAGTCCATCTTGTATGCAGGCAGGAATCTTGATCATGTGCATGGGTCAGATTTTTTCCAATGTCCATTTATCCCATTGCATGCTACACCCAGGCAGAATAAACATTGCTTACAAAGCACAAAACCAAACTCATCAGCTGCACAATCCTGTCCCAATGACGTGTTTTGTTCACAAAGTCCTGCAACATTTTTCACATACACAGGCAGAAAGGATCACATACTCGTACAGAGCGCTCAGCCAATTCTGCTGCACACGTGTATGCAGTACGCAGAGTGGACTGTGCACACATATAGAGCATGAGACATAGAAAACGCGCACGTGTGTAAACTTGCGTGCGCAAGTGTGTAAGTGTGTGTGTAAGTTTGCAGACTGGCCATGGCCCACATACACGCTTCACAAAGCACAAGGGAGCATTCAATTCACGTTGCACATGTAGCTACAAACCCTGGTACACACACAGGCACATACACAGGGAGCTACAAACCAGGGAAGTACATCCTGTCCGGGAATTGGAAAATTAACAAGATTTGCAACACCCTGAAACAATTCAAGGAGACCCTAAAACATTTCAGAGGCTGTTCCGGGCCTCCCTGAATAGTTAGAGTACCTAATGTACTACCCTGCTACAATCGTTGCTTTTCTTTGTACGCAGGTAGAGTGGACCACACACATTTCACAAAGCACCGCAGAGCCAAGCCTGCTATGCCCCCCCTCCAGCCCCACTCTTCTGTTGGGCCACAACCAAAGGCCGCTCCTACCCAGAAGCAGAAGCAGCAACAGGCGCTGCAGACGCAGCAGGTATGCGCAACACATTTGGCAACAACAAGGAAAGTAAGCCGGCGTTCCTTCCTTCCATTCCCTTCCATTCCATTCCATTTCAAGGAAGGGCTGCAAGGTGTAGAACATACAGCTAGTGCAGCTGATTGTCCTTGTTAAGGTCATAGCTTTTTCACACCCACACACGCACATTCACACACACAGCACAGCACAGCACAACACAGCACACACGCACAGCACAGCGCGCACACACACACACACACACACGCACACACACACACACACACGTACACACGCATACACGCGCAAGCTCACACACACGCGCGCACAAACACAATCACAGGCACAGCAGGCCGCTTACCATAAGCAGCAGGCTGCTTTAGCACGGGTTGCTGCAGTACAGCAATTGCAGGAGGATAATTTACCCCTTGCTCAACAGGTGCGTGTTTTTCTGTAGTGTTGTCACTGTTTAGTGTTGATTGGACAGCATTTAAGAAGAGCACACTTGCTTCTTTGGAGTGCAGAGGTGGCGTCTTTCTCTGAGTAAGATGCAGCGTCGTGGGAACGTAGGAACTGAGCTCAAGTCATGCAGCAAAAGTATCCCAGAAGCACCCCCTCTAAAAAGCATATTGTCACACATCATATTGTCACGCATCACACACCAATACGGCGTTGTCACGCATCACACACCATACACACGTCACACATCACGCACCTATGCCCCCAGAGTTCTCACCACCAAATGAGCAGGTGAGCAAGAAGGCTCCTTTCAAGGAAGATGCAAGCACAAAAAAACTGTTTGCAACAATGGGTCGGCACCATGTAGCGTACAGGATTGCTAGTCTAAGCACCCTGCATGCTTGCAACCCTAACGTTGCACATCAATGAAAAGCATTGGCTGCATTTGTGGCAGAATGTCTCTGCCTTGTCACCCTGTGATCTCATTGGATTTATCTTGTGGTGGATAAGGTCCACTGTGCCAAGATGGCTGCCTAATCGTAATGATATGTGCATATTGTTATCGTATGATGTGCCACTTGACCAACCTTGCATGCTGTTACCGTAATGATGTGCAGTGCCACTTGACTGCCCTCATGTTGCTCCCATGCATGTTGTTCCCACGACTCACCCAACAGCTGCGGAAAGGTGCCTTGATGGAACCAAAAAAAAAGAAGAAACTGCGGCTTAGGCAGGGAAACTACGGCTTTAAAAAAGAAACTACGGCTTAGCCAGGGAAACTGTGGCTTAAGAGAAGAAACTATGGCTTAGGCAGGGAAACCCACTCCTTGAACAACCTGGTTGCAGCAGTGCTATAGCCGAAGTGCTCGTGCTGGGACACTGTTAACACTCCCGGCGCAGCCCTTTCCCCCCTTTCCTGTGTTTCAGCACCAGCAGCCCATCTTCCTGCTAAGGCTTTTTCTTAGTGTCACAGTTATAGACTGGCTGCTAAATACAACAGGCGCCTTTTGGAAGTACTCAAGACGAGCTAGAGCAAAAGGAACTGATAACCGCCGCTCACATTGATTACAAGAAAGGAGCAACTTGGGTGCTGATTTCCATACTACTCTTACGCCCCCAAAAGGAGAAGGGGATTGATGTTGAAATACTGCAGTTTGATACGCAACTGCAAGACTGCACAACAAACTGGAAATGTATGATTTACACAGATCTGGTAGAGTGTGCAGTCCAGTTATCCTGGATCAAACCCATGAAGCACTGCTGACCAATGCCTGCAACTTGCACATTGGCCTTCTATGAGAGGCATCTCTCAAACCTTACATAAATCCAGTTCCTTTTAATTTCATTCCATCTCCACTGCCAAGAAAATAGCACTGGAAATTGAATTCAAGGCACATACACACAAGAAAGGGCTGTGCCATCCCTTGCAAGCACAGGCGACAGGCCTGTTATGTGCTGTTTAGTACATACACTCCACGCTCTTCTACAAGTCCCTTGTCGATGGTAGCTTCGAGGAAGTATTTGAAAGGGTTTGAGAATAACATATAACATAGATTACTTGCCACAAACCCTATTTTTTAATTTGTAATACGCTAGTGCTGTCACCTGTCGTCCTTGAGTTGCGGGGTAATGCTGGTTTGCCTTTAAAGCAAGATGTGCGCTTGTACCTCAGGAACATGGCAAACATGCGTTGGCAACACACAAACCCAATGCTGCAGCACGCTTGCACGCGCAAGCACACACACACACATACACACACGACAATGCACACACAAATACACAAACACACACACATATACACACACGCCTTGCAGGTACCTGTGAAAAAGGCGCAGAAGAAGCCTGCAGCACCTAGTGGTATTCCAGGTGCTGAGGTGGTTCTGCCACAGCCAAAAAGAGAGAAATCCAAGCAGGCCAAGGCTGCGGTTGCTGACAGAGGTGGTTCAGCAACAGAAAGGGTGAGTGGGCACATAACACTCTCTGAGGGTATAGAACGTACGCAAATTAGCTTGGGCGTGCAAAACGTCAAACAGGCCTTGCGAAGCATCATTTCTCGCAGTGGCAGCAGGTAAGCGTGCTCCCACCTGCCTGTTACGTACCGTACCTTACCGTACTCATCCCATACCCCAAATTTTACAAATGTTTTGTTGAATCCCGCACTTTCCCGCACCTCAAAAATGATTGTTTTGCCCTTAACGCTGTATCCCGCAGGACTAATAGCCCTGTTCAGCACCAATTACCTTTGTATGAAAGAGAACACCACAAAAGGGAAAGGGAAGTTACCATGCATGTTGTAGACTGACGCTCTTTGTTCTCCTGCCCTATGCCTCTGCTGCCCTTCCCCTCCAAAAATCTGCTTCTGCTTCATCCAACCGCTATCACTGCTGCTGGCGCTCTTCTCACTCTCCTCTCTCTTCCCACTGATACTGCTGCTAATGCTGCTTATGTTGGGTGCTTGTGCTTGCGCATGCTGATGGTGCGGCTTGGGTGCGGGCAGCCTTGGTGCGTTACCTTGTTTGCCGCACCAGCTGCCCCGCCCGCTCATCTGCTGGGCTGCTCTTATCTACTCTGCGTGTGCAAGCACTGCAGCTTGGTCCTCCTTTTATTTGGTCTGCCAGGAGGCCTCTTCATCGCTGCTTCCTGCGCCTGTCGCTCAGCCCGTTACACTTGCTGCTGCTGTCGCTGCTGCTGGGGTGGGAGGGGGGCCGGTAGGAGGCCGGAGGGACCTCTCGTTGCTCGTGACTTGCAGCGACTTAAACAACCTTAATTACAACAGTCCCGCACATCCCCGCAGGGTCAAAAACGATATTGATTAATGCTTACGCAGTCACCCCGCAGGGCAAAAAACGATATTTATGCGGGGTGTTATAGGAATGGTACGTTGTGTACAGTTTTTGGCACCTGCATCAGAATTTGCATATCTGTAGGACTGCAGCTGCAGCTGCCAGAGGTGTATGTCAGTTCGTTTGTATAAATTCATGTGTTTGTCCAGGAATACAAGTCAAGTCAGCTACGCCAGGCAAAAATGGGGGGTTTATTGCAAGACTAATAAAATACACGTCTGAGGTCGCATAAGGTGAACATGTTTATGAACATGTAACACTTCTGCACAAAAATCAATGGGTTTACAGTTCGGGGTGTGAGTCGGGGGATGGATTTGTGCCACTTCCCTGCCAATAAGGTGGCATGGGCGCAGAAATGCAGCTTTATGTCCAAACCATTCTTTTCGTTCCCGGGTAGATTCAGATACATACCCATTAAAGCAAGAAAAGGGGGCCATGATGCTTTGAAGAACTTGGTGCGTGGGCCTCATTTCTGGGCAAGAAGGATGCATTTCTGAAAACCCTGGAAGCGTCCCGTTATGCCATCAATTGGGTGTCAGGATATCTTCAGTATGCTCCCCAGAAATGCCCTGCTAATTGTTTTGGTCTAGAATGCTGTGGTGGGCTGCGACTGCCGAGAGTACCAAAGGCTTCAAAACTTAAATCTTACCTCTGTATATTTACGTGCAGGAGAGAGAAGGCGGCGGCAGAGGGGGCTTTGTTGGCATGATGGCATAACAGCGACTTCTGACTTGCCTGTTATTCCTTCCTCTGCAAATGTGCCTGCAGGAGAGAGAAGGCAGCTCTGCCACGTCTCCCAATGGGGGCTTTGTTGGCATGATGGGGGCGGGAATAAGGACAGAAAGGGATAGAGATGAGAAAAGCAGCATGGAGGGTGAGCAAGTGAGGAGCCCGGCAGGCTGGGTGACCTCCTTGGATAAATACAATATGCTGCTGGCCCAGATGGATGTGAGGAGCGGGTCAGAGGCGGATGAGCTTGAGGTAATGGCTCGCAAGCTGCCACTTTCGGACTTAGTCATCATGCTGTCCATGCTATTAGCGGTTCTCTGTTCATGCTTCCTGTGTTGCTGCTTGGCTTATGTCATACGTCGACGTGTGCACGCATGTTTTTGCTGCTACCCTGTGTACCACAACAAACTCGCGTCCTGCGTGTGCTGTATACTAGAACAAACTTGTGTCGCGCGTGTGCTGTACTACAACAAACTCGCATCCCGCGTGTGCTGAGGGCCTCCACTGCAGCTATGCGTGAATGCCAATTTCGTGGTGTCCTCTTTTAGGCTACGTTTTCAAACTATGGCCTGCTCTCTTACTGGACAGCAGTGTCTGTCTCTTATTTCACCATTTCACCTTTGAATTGCTTCCATCACTGTCCAGTATGACAAAGTACCTTGGCTAGTTCCACATGAAGGCTTTGTGTGGTCCTTGTTGTTTCTCGTTGCAGCACTTTGTACAACACATCTGAGCAACTCCAGGCTGCATGTTAATGACTGCAGCACCTCTCCTCTTGTTTCACAGCAATCTGAGGAGGAGGAAGAAGAGGGGCAGGAGAAAGAAGAAGAAGAGGGGGGCGTGGGCAGAGGCAGAGTTGGTGAAGGGGGCAGGAGTGTGAGTGGGGATGTTGAAGCCTGTCAGTGGAGGGAGGCACAAGAGCAGATGAAGGCCAGATCACAGGTGCAGAGAGACTATGAGCTGGAAACACTGCAGATGGTAAAGGAGGTACAGCGGTATGAGGAGGCGCAGTCTAAGGAGCAGCAAGAGCAGCAGCAGCGACAGCAGGAGGAGCAACAGCGGCAGCTGCAGCAGCAGCAGCAGCAACAGCAGGAACGGCAGCAGCAGGAACAGCAGCAGCAGAAGCAGCAGCTGCAGCATCTGCAACAGCAGGAGGCAATTTCTAGGGCTGCTGCTCTCACGCACCAGACCTCACATCCCCCAGCTTGGCAGCAGCAGCACGTGCCGCAGGCTGTCCCCACCTCCTTGCCCTCCTACCTCTACATGCCCACTACCACAACCCCTGCAAGCACACCCGTCATCAGCACAGCAACTTATTCTCCACCTCCACCTCAATACCACGCACCTCCACCTCAATACCACGCACATGTACCCCCAACAGCTATGAGCATGAGCCTCCCTTATTCGCCAAACCCTTCTTCATTTCAGAACAGACCGATCCCGCACTTCCCACGTACCACCGCTCCATCTGTTTCTTCTGGTTTTCCACAGCAGAGCGCTTCCTCCTTCCCAACCAGCTACTATGCCCCCTCCTATAATCCCCCTCAGGTGCGTGTAAGAGTGTGTGTTAGTGTCAGTGTGGGTGTTAGTAGGGATGGGCATGGGCGTGATTTCTCTGTTCTGTTCTTCCAAACAGCTGCCGTGCCTCCTCATCTCCTCAGGTACTCCCCCTGGGTGTGTGTAAAAGTTTGTGTGAACGTGATTGTGGGTGTTAGCAAGAGCGGGTATTGGCATACTCATTTTTTTGTTCAAATTGTTTAAATTGAATAGGTGCATGTAGATTTAGCGAAAATCAGCACAGCACAGTGTCTCCTATAACTCTGACTTATATCATGACCCCTGCTGATTAGGAGTCCCTTACGAGAAATTAAACTTTGTTTTGCGTAATGTAAAATTGACTCTACTTGTGCTTCGTATGCTTGTCATATAAGGGTGATTATCGCTCGTGCAGTTCGTGCAGGGGTGACACACAACTTTACCGGAAAGTAATGTTTGTCTCGCTCCTCCAGGTGCTTTCTATAAATAAATATGAAAAGCAAGGGCTATGAAAAGCTACTTTTAAAAAAAGCCAGTTTAGTACTGAGTACCGTTAACCTACTCCACCAAATTCTATCATATCATTCGTTTTATCAAGAGTATCAATTCTCCTGCAACGTACTCCGTACTCCTAATCCACAGGCCATGCCTGCAGCCAGCAAAGTGGACGGGCAGGAGGGTGAAGACGTTGATGATCTGCTGCAGCTGTGCCTTGGGGAAGGATGACGCAGACATTGACTTTGCATTGATGTATTCCTTTGCAGCTCAACCTCCTGTGGAGCCTTAATTGTTGGCAGTCAAGCATCAGTGGTTTCTAGCTTACCTCTTGTGTAAGATCTAATTAGTGTTGTCCGTTTGCTGGTTTGGCTATGCAGGAACAATGTCACCTGCTCGGGGGGAAAATAAAGGCATACTGCACAGGCAGTGAAACCACTTCCTAGTTTCCCCCTCGTCCTCCTTGCTTTTCCAGAGAGTTAAGCACGCATGTATCAGCAGCAATGCATAAACAAACACCAGAATAGCCCTCTTGTTTCCGCATTACCGTACAATGTTTCTTTTAGGCCATTTAAGAACTGAAACCTGTCAGAATTAGCAGGGAACTTTGATTGCGCCCTCTTGTTTCCGCATTACCGTACACTGTTTTCTATTCTACGTGCTGGCGCTGTAACTTGTGCAAACCTTTTTGGCTTTGGTTTGATGTTATTCGGCCAACAGATCCGCAAAGGGGGGGGGCAAATGAGGGGGCATTTTGTTCGTGTGAAGCGTTCTGATCTAGAGCTGGAAGATGAGGGTAGCCAGCTATTTAGTTTGATTAAGTTTTGCGGGAGGCAGATGAAAGGGTTACAAGGGTTACAAGGATGGCCTACAGCCCGAGTCTCTGGCTGATGGCAACTGGCTGGTGAAACAAAAACAACCAGTGTCGAAAATTGAAACTAAACCTGACACAAACTTGAGAAGTCTGTATGAGTCTTGATTCAGGAAGAATGCATTGATCTCAAAATCAGTGATACTGTGATGACAAGTTAAGAAAGGAATAAATTCAGAGCTCGAAGGAGCAAACACACGCAGAGTGTTAAACATTCCTTCAAAGAGGTCTCTGTATCTCATGCGCAGCTCGCACACTTCAACACACTTGCAGAAGAAAAGCACATGCTTCTCATCTTAAACATCTCCACAGGAGGCAGATGAAAGCCATCATGTCGCGAGGTAAAAGCCATCAGTTGAAACGTCAATTTAAGAAAACGACCCAAACTGGAACAGTGCGCTTTTGGGCACTGCAAGCGCGTTTATGAGTGTGATGAGCGCGGTTTTAAAAATATAATCGGCATTCAATGGGTTGAGAAGCGTATTTGTGGCGCGGGACATGCCAGCTGCAAATTTGAAGGCTCTCTCTCCTGCCCCACGCCAGCCCCTTGCACGCACACCTGCACACGGCATGCTCATAGCGTCCATGCTGTGGGAGATAACGCAGAGCAGGAGGGAGCATAGGATCAGAAGAGGAGAAAGCTGAAGATTTGCTCTCAAGAAAGCAATTGGAAGAGGCCCGCACGTCCTGCTGCCGGGGCTGTGCTCCTCTCTGTGTGCAAAGCAACAGCAGTCAGTGCACAACATGGCAGGAGGGGCAAGGAAGGAGAACAGGAGGGAGAGGGGGACTGCGCTCTGCATGTCTGCAGTTACCCAAACCACGCGCCAGGGCCTCACAGCAATAATGCCCATAGGAGCGGCCTGGTGGTGATATTCGCACATCCAGGAAGGAGGGAGTGGAGAGGGAGTGAAAAGGGAGCGGTGGCAAGCTGGTCAACACTGAATTAAAGAATTAAAGCGTGCAAAACCCATCTCCTAAGGGAGAACCATTGATTAATTTCAATGTCCCTGCGCGCGATACAGTGGTGTATTTCACAAAAATGCGAAGTGCTGAACAAATTTGTTTAAACCTTTTCCCGTAAGCACAGCATCACCCTGACGAGCCCACTTACGAATTCATAAGCGCGCT